>Ga0247836_1000962_pt1 | contig 49833 bp, 46 predicted proteins | sample LaCruzMarch2015__4_FD_187116 | JGI IMG/M metagenome (GOLD analysis project Ga0247836, IMG submission 187116) | Freshwater microbial communities from meromictic Lake La Cruz, Castile-La Mancha, Spain - LaCruzMarch2015_14m | ecosystem: Environmental > Aquatic > Freshwater > Lake | place: Spain... | reverse complement strand
CGATGTTCGCCGGGTGCCGCATGAATATCAGGAAGTCGCCGCCACTCTCGGCGCGTCCCGACGCCGGTCGCTTCTCGATGTTTCTGTGCCTGCCATGCTGCCAACGCTCGTCGACAACTTGCGCGTGACGCTGGGCTGGTGCTGGAGCTACGTGATCGTCGCCGAGATCGTCGCCGCCGACAGCGGCATCGGATTTGTGATCTGGCAGGCCCGCCGCTTCTTCAAAACGCCCGAGGTGATGGCTGGTGTGGTGGCCATAGGCATTATCGGGCTCGCGACCGACCAAACACTTCGCTGGCTGCACTGGCGCTGGTTCGCCTATCTGCGGAGGTAATCAACTGGACTATTTGACCTTCGAGAACGTGAGCAAACGCTTTGCCGGCTTTGGCGAGCAGCATGACGTCGTCGCGCAATTCAATCTTTCCATCGCCAAAGGCGAAATCGTTGTTTTCCTCGGTCCGTCAGGATGCGGAAAGACGACACTCATGCGCATGGCCGGTGGCCTTGAAACTCCAACGGCTGGCGCAATCAAACTTAATGGCGTTCCGCTTGGCCTGCCCGACCGCCGCCGTGGCATGGTCTTTCAATCCTACTCCTCTTACCCCTGGCTGACGGTTGAGCAGAACGTCGCCTTTGGCATGCGCTACCGACGCGACATGACAGCCGCGGCCAAGCGCGAGCGCACGCGTCACTATCTTCAGGTCGTCGGTTTGACGGAACACGCTGGCGCTTATCCCAACCGCATTTCCGGCGGCATGCGCCAGCGCGTTGCCATTGCCCGGACGTTGGCCGCGGGCTCGGAAATTCTACTCATGGATGAGCCGTTCGGAGCGCTCGATGCGCAACGGCGGGAAGTTTTGCAGATCGAGCTGCGGCGCATCCTTCAGATCGAGACCAAGACCATCATTTTTGTGACGCATGACGTGGAAGAAGCCGCATTCCTGGCCGATCGCGTGGTGGTGTTCACGCGCCGCCCGGCACGTATTTTATCGATCATCAACATCGCCAGCCGCTTTGGACCCGAGCGGACCTTAGCACTACGCGACAGTCAGGCATTTTTCGAGTTACGCAACGAGCTGCTGGCGATCGTCAGATCAACCGCGGAAGAAGAGAGAGCCGCATGACACTGGGACTAGCAGGCAAAAGCGTTCTTGTGACCGGGGCCAGCCGTGGTCTTGGAGAAGGCATCGCTCTGGCGTTTGCCAACGCGGGCGCGCGCGTACACATTCTCGCCGACGATGATCAAGTAATGGCGGTCGCTGAACGTATTGGAGCCACTGGCCACATTGCCGACATTACCGATGAAAGGGCCATCGCCCGCGTTTTCGGGGCCCTTCCGTCGCTTGACGTTCTGATCAACAACGCTGGCTTTGAAAAAATGACGCCGCTCGACGATAACAGCCCGACGGCGCTCGCCTTGTTCCGGCGCATCATTGACGTCAACATCGTTGGCACCACCATCGTGACCCAGGCCGCCGTTCCGAAAATGAGCGAAGGCGGCCGCATCATCAATACATCCTCGATTTGGGGGAGGGTGGGTGAACCGTTATTTGGCGCTTACGTCTGCTCCAAGCACGCCATCATCGGCCTCACCAAATCCTGGGCCAAAGAGCTTGGGCCTCGCGGCATTCGCGTCAACGCGGTTTGTCCCGGCTGGGTGCGCACAGAAGCGTCATTGCGTTCCGCATCAATGATCGCTGCCCGCTTGGGCCGCACCGAAGCTTCGGTGGTGGAAAGTGTAGAAGCCGCGCAAGCAATCCCCGGTGGCCTCATGCTGCCAGCCGACATCACGGGCGCTTATCTCTACCTAGCCTCCGACTGGGCCATTAATGTCACCGGCCAGTCTGTCGGCATCGATCGCGGCGAGGTTCCCTGGTGATGAGTACGCACTATAAACGCACAGCTCTCGTGACGGGCGCTGCCAACGGCATCGGGCGCGCGGCCCTTGACGCCCTTCGGCGCGATGGGCTCGACGCCATCGGGCTCGACATTTCGCCGCCCGATAACGATGCCGGCTTTCTGCGCGCAGACGTTTCAGACGAGTCCTCTGTTCTGGCGGCCGTCCAGTCCGCTGTGCGCATGACGGGCCAAATCGACGTGCTCGTTAACGTCGCCGGCGTTTTGACTGAAGGGCCAATTGCAACATTCGATGTCGCTGCGTTCGATCGGATGTATGCCGTCAACGTGCGCGGAACTTTTCTTGTGACGCGCGCCGTCCTTCCGCACATGCAGGAAGGAGGCCGCATCATCAACATCGCCTCGGAACTCGCCTTCGCAGGGCGTCAGAACGCAGCCGCTTACGCCGCAACCAAAGGCGCCATCATTTCGTGGACGAGATCTCTGGCGCGCGAACTCGGGCCGCGCATCCTCGTCAATGCCGTGGCGCCCGGCCCCGTCGATACGGCGCTCCTTGGCTTTGCCACCATGAGCAGGGAGCAGCAAGCATTGGAGACGTCCAATCCGATGGGCCGCATCGGCAAGGTCGAGGAAGTCGCCGCCATGATCGGCTTTCTCGCCAGCCCGGCGGCAACGTTCACAACAGGACAGTGTTTCAGCGTCGATGGCGGCGCGGCCATGCATTAAAAGGATCGCCCTATGATTGCAAATCCCATCCCCTGGCCAAACGGCGCACGCTGCGCTTGTGCGATATCGTTCGACATGGACGCCGATAGCCTGATCCACATCTCGCGGCCAGCCGACGGACACGACCGGCTGAACCCGATCTCCATGGGCCGCTATGGCCCCAACGTCGCCGTGCCACGCATTCTCGCCACCTACAAAAAACTTGGCATCAAGCAGACCTTCTTTATCCCGGCATGGTGCATGGAGCGCTATCCGGCTACCATTGAAGCAATGCTCGCGAACGGCCACGAGATCGGCCATCACAGCTACCTTCATGAAGACCCGACCTCGCATTCGGATGCCGAGCAGGGCTATTGGTTCGACCGCGCCATGGATGTGCATAAGCGCATGACTGGCCGCCATCCTCGAGGCTATCGCGCGCCGGTCTATAACGTCACGCAAGGTGTCGTCGACCGGCTGATTGAAAACAAGTTTCTCTACGACTCGTCGTTGATGGCCGACGACATCCCCTATTTGATGAAAACGGCAAAGGGCGACTTGTGGGAAATGGCCGTGCACTGGGGCACCGATGATTGGCCGCCCTTCGCGCACTACGCCGAGATCGGTTATCTGATGCCAGTACGAAGTCCGTCCGATGGACTACGTGCATTCTTCGAGGAATTCGAAGCCCACTATGAAGCGGGCGGTCTATGGCTACCCGTTTGGCATCCGTTCCTCACCGGCCGGTTAGCACGCTGGATGCAAGTTGAGCGCTTCCTCATCGACATCATGACCAACAAGAAGGTGTGGTTCGCGCCTCTGGAAGAGATAGCTGCTTATGTCAAATCGCTGTCGGATGCGGGAACGTACAACCCGCGCGTCGAAACGCTGCCGTACTTCGATGGCCCCGTGCACTTGAAAGGCCGCTGAGCCATGCAGGCAATCGACGATGCCTTCCTGCCTGTGTCAGCACTCGAAGTGCCCCGTTTTGCAGGCATTCCGAGCTTCATGCGCCTGCCGCAAGTGGCGCCTGCGGAGGCGCAAGCCCTTGGCGTTGAGATTGCCATTGTTGGCATTCCCTGGGATGGTGGCACGACCAACCGGGCCGGCGCGCGGCACGGCCCGCGTGCCATGCGCGACGCTTCGACCATGGTTCGCATGGTCAATCAGGCGACTGCCGTGGCGCCGTTTCATACCGCGCGGATGGCGGATCTCGGCGATGTGATACCCAACCCGGTTGGTCTAGAAGATACCTTGCAACGCATCGAGACTTTCTACGACGGACTTGTAGCGGCAGGCATTACGCCGCTGACGGCCGGCGGAGATCATCTCACAAGCTTGCCCGTCTTGCGCGCTCTTGCGAAAGCGCGCCCCGTTGGCATGATCCACTTCGACAGCCACACAGACTTGTTTTCGGACTACTTCGGAGGTGCCCGCTTCACCCACGGCACGCCGTTCAGACGGGCCATAGAAGAAGGTTTGCTGGACCCCAAGCGCGTCGTTCAAATCGGCATTCGCGGCTCGACCTATGACGGCGAAGACCGCGAGTTTGCAGCATCCGCGGGCATCCGCATCATCACGATAGAGGAATTCTTCGACCGCGGGCCGGCGGCCGTTATGGCCATTGCCCGCGACATCGCCGGCTCGAACCCAACTTATGTGTCGTTCGACATCGACGCGATCGATCCGTCACAGGCACCTGGCACCGGAACGCCGGAAATCGGCGGCTTCACGACATTCCAGGCGCTGACAATGATCCGCGCGCTATCCGGCCTCGACATTATCGGCGCAGATGTGGTGGAAGTTTCGCCACCCTTCGATGTTGGCGGCTTAACAGCATATGCCGGTGCGACAGTGCTGTTTGAGTTTGCATGTGTGGTGGCGCCTTTGGTGGCTCAACGAAAGGGCCGTGCAACTGTGTTCAACGAACGCTTGCGAGCGGTTGCAAAGCGATAAGCATTCGGCAAACGGCGAATTTACGTTCGGCGGCCGTTAGAAGAAAAGGGGAGCGCGATGGCCGATCATGGCTACCAGTCCGGGCGATTGAATTTGCCTTTTGTCGGCATCTGCACGTTTGGCAAGTATCCCCTGTGTCTCGATTGGGATCAAATCGACGCCGACGTGGCAATCCTGGGCGCACCATTCGACTTCGGAACGCAATGGCGGGCGGGGGCCCGTTTCGGCCCGCGCGGCATCCGTGAAGCCTCGACATTGTTCTCGTTCGGACACGCGGGCGCTTACGATCACGAAGATGATGTGGTGTATCTGCCCGCCGGCAAGTCCCGCATTGTCGATATCGGTGATGCAGACATCGTCCACACCAACACCGAAGCAAGCCACGCCAACATAGAATTCGGTGTGCGCAAGATTTTGGCTGCCGGAGCGCTCCCCGTTGTTCTCGGCGGGGATCACTCCATCAATATCCCCTGCATCAACGCTTTCGAGGGCCAAGAGCCCATTCACATCGTGCAGATCGATGCCCATCTCGATTTTGTCGACGAACGCCACGGCGTGCGTTTCGGCCACGGCAATCCGATGCGGCGTGCCGCGGAAAAATCTTATGTGACGGGGCTTTCTCAGATCGGCATTCGCAACGTCTCGTCGACAGCGCGCGAAGGCTATGAAGACGCGCGCCGGATGGGATCGGACATTCTTTCCGTGCGCCAATTCCGCAAGCTGGGTGTCGATGCTGTGCTAGAGCGTATCCCCGCCGGCAAGCGTTATTACGTCACCATCGATATCGACGGCTTCGACCCGTCAATCGCGCCCGGAACAGGCACGCCGTCTCACGGCGGCTTCCTTTATTACGAAGGGCTTGAACTTCTCGCTGGCCTTGCCAAGCGCGGCTCCATCGTTGGCATCGACCTTGTCGAAGTGGCCCCCGATTACGACCACACCGGCACGACGACGATACTGGCCGCACAACTGCTTATGAACACGATCGGCCGCGTCCTGCATCAGCGCGCAACTCTTTGAGCGCCGCTGGTTGCGGCCATCACGCCAAGCCGCTACCATTCGCACTGAAACGGGCTATTTTTTCTGTGGTGCGCATGCGCAAAGCAATGAAATTCTTCCACACGCTCGCTTCATGCGGCCTGATAGGTGCCCTGTTTGGCTACATGATCGTATTGATTTACACGCAGCACGATACGCCAGCCGCCTATGCGGATACCCGGCAGACAATCGCCCTGCTGTGCAACTATCTGCTTCTGCCTTCCTTGGGAGTGGCCTTGGTCACGGGGCTTCTCTCGATGGTGGTGCACCGTCCGTTTCAAGAAATGCGGTGGGTGTGGATGAAGGCGCTTCTCGGCATCAGCATGTTCGAAACGACACTGGCCATCATTCAATCGAAAGCCAATTCTGCCGCAACGATCTCGAAACAGGTTGCCGAGGGCACGGCCGATGCCAGCGTGCTTGCCTCAACACTTGCGACGGAGTGGTATTCGCTCGGCGCCATCATGGCCCTTTCCATCGCCAACATTGTTCTTGGCATTTGGCGGCCGCCGCTCAAACAGCGGGAAGTCCGTCAAAGGGCAGTGCGAACGCAGAGCGCGCCTCCGCATTCTGGATCATAGAGATCAACTAGACCGCGGGCGGGCTGTCTTCAAACTGGCACCTTCTCGGACTTGGCGTAAGCTTCGACTGCCGCTCGCAAGTTGCCCGAACTGGTTTTCAACAAATTGTCCATCACGGCCGTGATGCCATGCGTATCAACCGCCAGAACCATGGCCTTCACCGGACCGACGGACGCTGGCGACATCGACACGGAGCGGCAGCCGAGACCAATAAGGGCCATGGCTTCCAGCGGCCGGCCAGCCATTTCACCGCATACGGTAACGGGCACTTTATGCTTCTTGCCGGCCTTGAACAACGACTGCAGCGCGCGCAACGGGGAAACCGACAGCGCATCGTAGCGGCTGCCGACAAGCGCATTAGTGCGGTCGGCGGCGAACAAGAACTGCATCAAATCGTTGCTACCTACAGACACGAAATCGACCTTGGGAAGCAAGGCATCCAACTCGAACAACAAGCTTGGCACCTCGATCATGGCGCCGATGCGCAATGATTTCGGCGGCGCATGACGTCCCCGCTTCAAGAGCTTTACTTCCCGATCAACAAGCGAGCGTATGGCGTCCATTTCAGCGGCCGTCGCCACCATTGGAATCATCACAGACAAGTCGCGGCCGTTGGCCGCCCGCAGCAGCGCGCGGAATTGGATACGGAACAATGCTGGCCGGTCGAGCGACATGCGAATGGCGCGCCAGCCCATCGCCGGATTTTCTTCCTTGGCTTGCCTGAGATACGGCAACGCCTTGTCGCCGCCGACGTCAAGAGTGCGGAAGATGACCGTCTTACCTTTGGCCTCATCCATCACGGCGCTATAGGTCTGCATCTGCTTTTCAAGTCGCGGCAGCGTATTGGACAGCATGAACTGCAACTCTGTGCGGAACAGACCGACGCCGTCAGCGCCAGATTCCGCCAGATGCGGCATGTCGACGAGAAGCCCTGCATTGATATTGAGAGACATGCGCACGCCGTCGGCGGTCACGGCTGGCACGTCGCGCAAAGCCGCATAACGCTTCTGGCGCCGCGCGCGGAAACGCACCTTGTCGGTGTAAGCGTTGATAACTTCTTGTGAAGGGCGCACATGGACTTCGCCACTGACCGCATCGACAACGATTGCGTCGCCTGCCGACACGCGCTCAACAATGCCGATCGCTTGACCGACGGCGGCGATGCCCAGTGCTTTGGCCACAATGGCGACATGGCTTTGCCCGCTGCCGTCTTCAATCACAAGACCGCGCAGTTTGGTGCGGTCGTAGTCGAGGAGTTCGGCCGGCCCCATGGTGCGCGACACGATGATCGCATCGGGGGGCATCTCGTCGCCGCGCATGGGACCGCTGCTGCGGCCAGCGAGTATGCGCAATAGACGGTCAGAGAGATCGTCGAGATCGCGCTGACGCTCGCGCCAAAACGGATCTGATTGACGCAACATGCGCGCGCGCGTGCCGTTCTGCACGCGTTCAACGGCCGCCTCGGCAGTGAGGCCGCCTTGCAGGGCTTCGCGCAGACGCCGCTCCCAGCCGCGATCATTGGCAAACATACGGTAGGCCTCGAGCACATCGCGATGCTCGCCCGCCTTTGACAGATGCTCGTGATCGATCATTTCATCGAGGGACGCGCGCAGTTCGGTCAGCGCTGTGTCGAGACGCAAAATCTCTTCAGCCGCATCGTCTGCCATGAGCCGCGTCACGACAATGCGCGATTCGTGAAGCACCACGTGGCCGAGCGCGAGACCTTCGGAGATCGGCTCTCCAGAGATGACTGTGGTCAGCGATTTTGAAAGCTCGAGTGCCGCGCCTGTGCCAGCAACCGCGCCCGAGACGATCTGCTCGGCCATGACCATCGCGGTTGTCTGCAGCACTTCAACGTCTTCTTCCGAGTATTCCTTCATCGAGCGGTTCTGCACGACAAGCACGCCAAGCACCTGACCGCTCCGCTGGATCGGCACAGCGAGCAGCGAGTGGTAGATTTCTTCGCCCGTCTCTGGCCTGAACGAGAACGACGGGTGCGTTGGCGCGTCGGGCTCGTTGACGGTGATGTTCAATTCGGCGCAGCGGCCGACGAGTCCCTCCCCCCGATTGAGCCGTGTGTTGTGAACCGCGTTGACGTTGAGGCCCTCGGTGGCGAACAGCTCAAGCGAGCCATCTTGACGCTTGAGATAAACCGAGCAGACATCGGTGACCATCACGCCTGAGATCTGCCGCACGATGCGGTCGAGACGTTCTTGCCCGTCTCCGGCTTCAGCCATAATGTCGCGCAGACGCCGCATGATGATGCGCATCGCAGGTTCGGACGACACTAAGCGTGGCTCATCACCGCGTCTCAAGGACATAGCTCTCCGGCCAATCGAGAAGGGCGCCCCTCGCCGATCAAACAACGCGCGTTCCTGAGGGCCTTCGACCCTCACGTAGCGCATCATCAGTTAAGCGGGACTGTGATCCGGGGTAAACCGGATTGTTGGCAACTCCAAGGAATTCCGGAAAAAACACGCTGGGAGGTGCCCGGCTCCCGTCGCCAGAGGTCAACTTTTAGGCGGCATCCAGTCCATAAAGGGTGTGCAGGGTGCGAACGGCCAATTCAGCATAGGCCGCATTGATCAAAACACTGATCTTTATTTCTGAAGTTGTAATAGCCAGTATGTTGATACCCTTGTCGGACAACGCCTTGAACATCTGAGCGGCAACGCCCGCGTGACTGCGCATGCCAATGCCCACCACCGAAACCTTAGCGACGTCCGCTGAACTCGATAGCTCAAAATAGCCGATTGCGTCCTTGGCCGATTTGAGCACATCCAGTGCCCGGGTCAACTCGGCGGCTGGCACCGTGAACGTCATGTTTGCGTGCTTACCGTCGAGGGAGACGTTCTGCACAATCATGTCGACATTGATAGAGGCGTCAGCCAGGGAGCCGAAGATTGCGGCGGCGATGCCCGGCTTATCTTCCACCCGCAAAATCGTGATCTTGGCTTCATCCTTGGCATAGGCAATGCCACTCACGATCTGCTGTTCCACGATATCATCCTCGTCGCACACGATGGTGCCGATGTTTTCAAGATTGTTGGCGCGTACCGGCTGCATGGCATCCGGGGCGACGAAACTGGAGAGCACACGGGTGCGCACGCGGTGCACCATGGCGAGTTCTACGGAGCGGGTTTGCAGCACTTTAGAGCCCGACGATGCCAGCTCCAACATCTCTTCATAAGACACCTTCGACAAGCGCTTCGCCTTGGCGACAATGCGCGGATCCGTGGTGTAGATGCCGTCGACGTCTGTATAGATATCGCAAATGTCGGCCTTCACGGCGACGGCGATGGCAACAGCGCTGGTATCGGAGCCGCCCCGGCCGAGCGTTGCAATGCGACCAGAGCCGGGCTCCACACCTTGGAACCCGGTTATGACGGCCACCTCTCCGGCATCCATGCTGGCCCGAAGGTTATCTGAGGGAACTTCGACCATCCGCGCGGAACCGTGCGCCGTATCGGTATTAATCGGTACCTGCCAGCCTTGCCAGGAGCGCGCCTTTATGCCCATCGATTGCAGCACGATAGCCGTCAGACCAGCAGTAATCTGCTCGCCACTTGCCACCACGGCATCGTATTCGCGCTTGTCGGCCAACGGCGAGGCTTCGTTCACCCACGCCACAAGCTGATTGGTTGTGCCAGACATGGCCGAAACCACCACGGCGACTTTATTGCCGGCATCGACCTCACGCTTGACGTGCAGCGCGACGTTGCGAATGCGCTCGACGTTGGCGACCGACGTGCCGCCAAACTTCATAACAACCGTCGCCATTCGATGACCCTAACTGCAGCGTTCCCCGGACTGGTGGCGTTCGTGCAAAGCGCCCCGCAGCGGGCTTCACATAACCAGAACACACTGTGATCGCAATCTGTTACTTTAGACGAGAACCCTCATGAGTTGCAAAGGTCACTCTACGCCGATGTCACCCGAAATTGAACCTGCCGCAGCGCCGCCCCGGCAAAGCTCTCCCAAGGCCACACGCACTCTGGATCCCGCAGAAGTCGAACGCTTCCGGCGCATGGCCGACGAGTGGTGGAACACTAAGGGCAAATTCCGGCCGCTGCACAAACTGGGGCCAGCGCGCCTCACCTTCATTCGCGACGAAATCGTGAGACATTTCCAATTGAGAAGCGGGGGCCTGAAGCCGCTTGCTGGCTTGAGCGTGCTCGACATCGGATGCGGCGGCGGGCTGGTCTCGGAGCCGGTAGCGCGAATGGGGGCCAGGGTAACGGGGCTCGATCCGGGCGAAGAAAACATTCTGGCGGCGCGCGCGCACGCTGAACCTCAAGGTCTTTCAATCGACTACCGCATTGGCCTCGTCGAAGATCTGGCTGCCGCCGGTGACATGTTCGACGCCGTCTTGTGCCTTGAGGTTGTCGAGCATGTCCCCGACGCCGGTACGTTCGTCAAAACGTGCGCGCGCCTTGTTCGACCTGGCGGCGTCTTGGTCCTATCGACCATCAACCGCAATCTCAAATCTTATGCACTCGCGATCCTCGCGGCAGAATATGTGCTCGGCTGGCTGCCCCGCGGCACGCATCAGTGGGATCGCTTCGTAACGCCCGAAGAACTGACGCGCCTCACCACCACCGCCGGACTGTCTTCACCTCGTTTTTCCGGCATCGCCTTCGACCCAGTGCGAGACGAATGGAACCTCTCAGCCGATACGGATGTGAATTATCTCATGGCAGTGCGAAAGAACGAAAAATGACAAGCCATGGAAGTTCCGGAATTTAATGCGCTTTCAAAATGGCAGATCGCCATCCGGCCATACTGTTTGATCACCTTAATGATCCACTTCAGACTGGCCTGAGCACAAGCGCGCTATTGCTCGCTTTAGGGAATTGGATAAATCCCAAAATGGCACAAATGCGTTAATAGAAATTAGGTAATTTTTCTTTATTAATACTGAAGATTGTGTTAATTCCCCTCGATACCGCACAAATTGCGTACGAGGAAAAAATGTTGCCGCTGCTGGATTTACGAAACGGCTTAAACCAGCGGCCACTGGTCCGCTCGCGCAAACAAAGCACAGGACAATTTGCAGTTACAACGTGCAGAGACCATCCAGAGTTTTTTGATGCGTCCGTCGAACTCGAGGACGAAACCTGGGAAGACTTGAGTTTCTTAGACTATACGCCTGCTCATTATGCCTACTACGACACATTGCTTGAACGCTTCCCCGAATACCATCTGTGCATGGTTGACGTAGAAACGCGTGAATTGATAGCGACCGGAATGTGCGTCCCGTTGCGGGTAGCGCCTGGCTCCACTTTGCCACGAGAGGGTTGGGATTGGCTGGTCAACACTGCTGAATCTCAAGACAGCAAAGACGCCAATACGATCGGCGCTCTGTCGATTTCGGTTCCCAAAAAGCATCGCGACAAAGGCCTCGCGCGAGATATGATTGATACCATGCGCTCGCTGGCCGCTATGAAGGGATTTGCGCGCGTCATCGCCCCGGTAAGGCCTAGTGCGAAGTGCGAGCATCCATTCGTACCCATGGAACAATATGTCGATTGGGTCGACGACCGCGGACGCATCTTCGATCCATGGCTGCGCAGTCACGTCGCTGTTGGTGGCGATGTCGTCGGCGTATGCGACCGCTCGATGGTCGTCGAACAGCCCATCGATTTCTGGAAGCCGTGGGTTGGCAGCCATCTCGCGCAGAGCGGGAATGTGCCCGTCAAAGGTGCGCTGGTGCCAGTTGAGGTCGATGTCGCAACCGGCATGGGCCGTTACGTCGAACCCAACGTCTGGGTATCCCACAACGTCTAAAATGGGTTCAGGCGATTTAAGCCGCCGGCTTCTGTTCTTTCGCCAGCACGCGGGCAATGTTCAACAACTGATCGGGCCAAACGGGCTTGGGCATATACGTCATGCGGCTCGGCGGCCCTGCCACCTCCACGAAGTCCTCATACGTGTAGTCGGCAAAGCCGGTCACAATCACGATATGGACGTCAGCATCAATCTGCCGGATCATTTGGGCGGCTTCGTATCCGTCGATTCCAGGCGGCATCCGCACATCGAGAAAAATGGCCTTGTAGGGATCGCCGTCGTTGATGGCGCTTTGTACCGCCTTCACAGCATCATCGCCTTGATCGAGGAACGTGATCCGCCAATCTTGCGGCTGTTCCTCTGGCCCTCTCAGGCCGAAAAGTTCTGTTTCCAGTGCGTCAAGACCAAACAAGCTCTGAACCGAGCGGGTATCCGGTACGCGCTCAAGAACGAGCCGGTAAGCCGCGATGACTCCCAAGTCGTCGTCGACAATCAGCAACCGGGGTGAACGTGGGGGCAACATCAGGCAGCCTCTCTCTTGATCAAAGCAAACGTAGGAAGATCAATAATAATGGTTGCGCCCTGGCCAGGGCCATCGCTCGCCGCGCAAATAGTTCCGCCCAAAACTTTGACGGCATTGGCGCACCAATGCAGACCAAGCCCACCGGCTCTGTGGTGGCGTGTGCTGACGCCGCGCCGGAAGATCTCCGCTTCGCGGCCGGTCGCAAAGCCTTCGCCGTTATCGCGAATGGAAATTCGCGTCATGGTTTCGATTAAAGAGTGTGGAGCGATCGAAATTTCGATGCGGCCTTTGGTATTGTTTGACTCGATTGCCTCGACAGCATTGATCAACACGTTAGAAATGACTTGCTGCAAAATTACGATATTGGTGCGTACCGTGGCTGGCGTGGAAGGCAGCACAACCGTGACATTCTTATACACTGCCGCAACTGTCTGATCTGAAACCGACGCAATCAGCGGCAGCAATTCTACGGGCGCGAGTTCGGCATTGCTATGGGCATAGCGCTCGAATTCCGAAACGATTTCCAGAACCGACTTCGATGCCTCACTGATGCGGCGCGTGAGCTCGGTACTCCGTCTCGCATTTTCGGCAAGACGCGCGGCGCTGCCCGCCAAGTATGTATTCATTTTTTGGCGGCGCTCAGGAGGAGTTGCCTCGTTGGCGTATTCCGCAGCGGCGGTATCAATGTTTGTGAGTAGCGTACCCTCGTACAATTTTTCGATCTGCCAAGCGGCTGTGGTGACGGGCATTAAACCATTGCGCACGTTGTGCAGCGTACCGGCTGCCCACTCTGAAAGCCCGGACATGTACGCACTGTCGGCCAACGCATCGCGCAAATGATTGACCTGATCGGCCATGGTATTGAAGGACTGCGCCAATTCGTCGAGTTCATCCTCGCCACCAGCAAGAGCCGCAGGCCGGATGCGGCCGCTGCTGCCGGCGGTTGCAAAGTGCGAACTCAAATCAGACAACGGCTTGACGACGGAGTGGGCAAGATAAGCCCATAAAATCCCGCATGCGATCAGCGCCGCAAGCATCATCATGATGAGTGCCGAACTGATTGCATGCGCGCCAACTCGGCTCATATTGCGGTCAGAGGTGACGTGCAGCAAGGCAAGCGGCTGCCCCATTGCGCTTTTGAGCACAGAAGTGGTCACCACAGAGGTATTAAAAGTTCTCAGCGCGACGTCTTCGGAAGGCACCTTCAACGGATCGGCCTGCGCCAACGCTTCGATGTTGAACTCAACGCCGGTCAATTCCTTGAAAGCCGCTGCATTGAACAGCTTGGCGGTTGCCACATGTCCCGAGGGCTCACCGGAATGATCGCCCTTGAGCACAGGTGCAATCGCAACCAATACAAGGCCGTTCGGTGTCGCCACCAACCCATGCACGGTTTCTTCAAGCGTTGTCCCGGTTGAGACGTTCTTGTTTACAAATTCAGCGATACTTTCGACGAGGCCATCTATTGGCTTCTCCGTTTCGAGATCAAAGGCGCGGCCCCAAAGAATAGAGCCGTCGGGCTTTTGAAATAGCAGAGCATTGACCCTGAGATTGGTCACCGCTTTCACGTCTGGGGTCAGGTTGGACGTGATGAAGTCTTCGACACCCTCACCATGCATAACACCGTAGGTCTCATCCCAGAACGCATAGTCCTGCGTTGCAGTTTGAAGCTTCTCTGTTGAAGCTTCAATAGCGTCGGTGACTCGCTTATGGTTTAACTGTGCCTGCGAGCGCTCGATTTCCTCGAACCGCGGCTGAATCGTTGATTGCAGCACCACATACGAGGCTACGGTTCCACATGCGAACACGCCGATAAGTGCCGTATTGATTTTTGACGCGATCCGCACAGAATTAATCCCGGCCAATAAACTACGGCTGCGAGAATGGGGTAAAATTCCTTTTTTTGGTATTGATGAAGATTGGAAAACCAAGACCAGTTTTGTTATGGTTTTTTATAAGTGAACAATCGATCGGTTCCAGCGCGGTCCTGGGGATTGGCGACACGCCAAACAGGGGACTCGATGCATAACGGGCACATCGGAATACAACACTAAAACACTCTGCCTACTGCACAAAAGCCAATATGGGATCGCAACCCCGTCCGGCGCGCAGAGCTGCGCACCGGACCTGAGGCTCGCAACTTTCAATCTAGCCAAGCATTGCGTTGCCGGCGCACCATTGTGGTACGACGGGCTGGAACGATGACAGTTCGTGGACGGTAGTATCCCGATTGCGCATAGCCATATGGCGGCAGTGCGCGGGGCTGGGGTGGCAATGGCTTTACCCAGGCGAGATTGTCGTTGTTAAACCGGTCCCACGTGACGGTCACTTTGGTGCCCACGGCAATACGCGGATAGAGTTCGGCGACATCCTGATTGAACATGCGGATGCAGCCTTTCGATACGGCCTGCCCAATGGTCCATGGGGCGTCCGTGCCGTGAATGCGATAGGTGCTCGAGCCGAGATAGAGGGCCCGGTTGCCGAGCGGGTTCATCGGATGGCCACCGGGAACCCACGGCGGCAGGCGCGGATTTTCAGAACGCATTTCAGGTGTCGGCGTCCAGTCTGGGTTCTCTCGCTTCATCGTGACTGATGTGATACCAGCCCAGCGGCTTTTTTCGCGGGGTACGGCAATCGGATAGCTCATCGCCTGCCCGGGCTGCAGAATGTGATAGAGACGCCGGTCGCCAAACGAAACGATCAACTGACCCGGATTATAGTCTTTTGGAAAGCTGACGAGCTGGCGTTGACCGCCTGATTGGTCGTCTCCACCCCACAAGCTCTCGAAAAACCCTTGAGCCGATGCTTGGGGCGGGATGGCCGCGAGGGCAACTGCTGCCACGGCAGCCGTCGTTATTGCGCGCAAGGCGCCAGTCTTAAACATTACGATACTCCGCAATACAAAACACAACTGACAACGAACGGCCAGCAGCCGGTAGGCATCACTGGTCCGCATCTCAAGGATCAAACAGCGAGAAGTCTCAGACGCTGATCCTCAACGCATTACTCAAGGACCGAGAGTAAACGAGCGTGGTGAAGAGTTCGTTTATGGCAGTGTCATTATCGATGGAGTGCCGTTGCGCTGTGTTTTGCTCGCGGCGATTCTTTGCTTTGCTCGCGGCGACTCCGCTCTTGGCGGCGCCGGCCGGGACGCGCATTTGCGGTGGTGCGCGTCCCGCTGCAAACGCGAGCGGCGGCCGGCTCCCCGCAGGGGAGTCGCCGCTAGCAAAGCTAACAAGAAAAAAGTTCTTACTATGTTCTCATTTTTCTTGCGCCACGGAGCGGCCTAATGTAGAACACATCATGAACATGAGGTTTGCACTTCATGTGGATCATCCCTGGATGATCTCCCTCAAAACGTGTCGCGAGAGCGTTGATTTATGGACCAGGCGGCCCCCACCCCCAAACCCTCCCCCTGGTCCCTAACGCCCTCAGAACACGAAGCCGGGCCTCCGCGTTTGTCTGCGTTCGTAAAGGAGGCCCGGCCCGCTTCATTCAGCCTCGCATCATCCCGCAATGCGCGGCTGATCGAAGGCCTGCGCCGGCGTATTCACGGCATCGAGCGTCACGTGCCAGAGTCTCCCCGCTCAAACCGGCACGTGCCGTGGACGGTAGGTGCCGCAGACGCCGATATGTGCCTCGGGCCATCCGGCCTCAATACGCAAGCGGTTCACGAGATCAAGCCCGGCAGCGCGCGGGCCAGCGCAACGGCTGCCAGCATGGGGTTTGCCCTGCGCCTAGCCGCTCGCCATTTGCTACTCCTCAAAGCCGCTCACCCCGATAGTCCGCCACCTCGCATTTTATGGTGCATTTCGCGCACCTCCACCTACGAGACGGGCGAACTCTATATCCCCGGCCTTAGCGCATTCGGGCTTGAACCCGCGTCCTTTCTTATCGTTGAAACTGTGCGTGCCTCAGAAATGCTGTGGGCCATGGAAGAGGGCCTCAAGTCGGGCGGACTTGCCCTCGTCATCGGCCACTTGACTGGCACAGCTGGCAGGATCGGCCTGACGCCGGCGCGGCGGTTAAGTTTGGCGGCTGAGCAGTCGGGCACACCCTGTCTGCTATTGACACCAGAGGGCGCGCCTCCTGCAGCGGCCACCTCGACCCGCTGGCGCATTGATACGGCCCCCAGTGCAGCGCACCGTTTCGATGCGCGCGCGCCCGGCGCCGGGCGCATCACAGTCACGCTCGAACGATGCCAGCATTACCTCAGCGGCGACCCGTTATCCTTTGTGTTGGAGTGGCCCCATGCCAGAGGTGCCGAAGCGCATCGTATCCCTGTGGCTGCCGCATTGGCCCATCGAACGGTTGATGCGTCACAGCCCAAACGCCGTACCGGCTGACAAGCCCCTCGCCCTGGTTGAAAGCGGCGCACATGGTTTGAGAATAACAGCCGTCAATTCCCGGGCCGCACGCGATGGCGTTCCTATCGGGACAAGCCTAGCCGATGCGCGCACCGTCTTGCCGGAATTGCTGTCGCGGCCGGCAGAGCCCGCACGCGACCTGCGCTCTCTCATCAAGGTTGCACGCTGGCTCGGCCGCTATGGACCGGCCCGCAACCGTGATGGCCTTGATGGCGCATGGGTCGACATCACAGGGGTAGCCCATCTGTTCGGCGGCGAAGATAAACTTCTCATCGATCTCATTGGGCGCTTGGCCAGCTTTGGCATCACAGCACGCGCTGGCCTTGCGAGCACATTTGCGGCGGCTCACGCACTGGCTCGCTTTGCAAACACTGGCACCGCATTCGCAATCGCCGGATCAGGCGAAGATCGCGACTCGCTTAATGCGGAACATGCTTCTCCTGGCACGGAACGCTTTTCTTTTGGCGCGGAACGCGCTGCCCTTGCCACCCTGCCCATCGAAGGCCTGCGTCTCGGCCCCGATACCGTTGTGCTTCTCAAACGCCTCGGCCTGCGCCGCATCGGCCAGCTTTACGGCGTCGAGCGCGCAGCCCTGGAACGGCGCTTTCATGCCGATCGCGCCGGAAAAAGCAAAGCCCGCCATGCAGGACAGCATGCCGAAGCCGTTCTCATGCGTCTCGATCAGGCTGTTGGTCTAACGCCGGAGCCGTTGCGCCCGCTTGCAGCCCTGCCGTCCTTGAGCGTGCGCCGCACCTGGGGCGAGCCACTCATTTCAGCGGAAGCCCTCGCCGGCGAAATTGCCGCTCTGACAGACGACCTATGCTCGTCTTTGAAAACTCAAGCCCTCGGTGTGCGCCAGATCTGCCTCACTTTATTCCGGGCCGACGGCACCCTGGCGCACGTACAGGCGGGCTTCAGCGGAGCCACCAATGACGCCCCTCACATTCTGCGCCTGCTGCGCGAAAAAATGAGCAGCATCGATGCCGGCTTTGGCATCGACATGGCGGTCCTCGATGGCCACGGCGCCGAGCGGCCGGCGGCGCCGCAAGCCTTGCTCGATACCCGCATTCAAGCCGCACAAGACGGTGCCACGGCTCTTCTCATCGACACCTTGTCAAATCGTCTCGGAACAAAAAGCCTCTACACTCTTGAACCGCATGCAAGCCACTTGCCCGAACGCGCACAACGCCGCATGACCGCAAGCCATCCGCATCTGGCCTTGCCGCCTGCACCCAGCGCACGCCGGCCCGCATTTCTCTTGGCAATGCCCGAGCCGATTACAGTGATGGCTGAAGTGCCCGAAGGTATCCCCAAGCATTTCATCTGGCGGCGTTTACGACATCGCATTGTCAAAGGCGAGGGCCCGGAACGCATCGCCCCGGAATGGTGGCGGGGTCTCGGCGCGACAGCGCAAGATAATAGGACAGCGGCAGCGCCGAGCAACACATCAGCATCAGAGCCAGTGAACAGCCAAACCGCACCGGTCGTTTCCGGGGATGCCCTCAGCGCCGCTCACATACGCGATTACTACCACCTCGAAGATGAGGCCGGCGCCCGCTTCTGGGTGTTCAGGGCCGGCCTCTATCAAAGTGCCAGCGCCGAGGCCCCGCCGCGCTGGTTCGTTCATGGGCTCTTTGCATGAAAGAGAGGGTCATGCGTTACGCCGAACTGCAAGTAACGACCAATTTTTCCTTTTTGCGCGGCGGCAGCCACGGCGAAGAACTTGTCGCACAGGCAAAGATCCTCGGCCTGGAAGCAATCGCCGTTACCGATCACAACACGCTTGCCGGTGTGGTGCGGGCCCATGTGGCCGCGAAAGAAGCAGGCCTGCGCCTCATTATCGGCGTGCGCCTCGATCTGACAGATGCCCCAAGCCTGTTGTGCTATCCAACGGATCGCGCTGCCTATGGCCGCCTGTGCCGCCTGCTATCGCTCGGCCAGGGCCGGGCCATCAAAGGCCAATGCACACTCCATCTCAACGATCTCGCGGCTTTTGCAAGCGGCCAGATTTTCATCGCCCTGCCACCGCGAGAAAACTTTCAAGACAGCAACGCGCGTTTCGAACATGATCTGATGCGCGTGCGAGCCGCACTCAGCCCAGCACCGATTTATGTCGCGGCCTCCTGTCTCTATCGCGGTGATGACCGGGCGCGCATCGCGGCCCTCGGTGAACTGGCAAAACGCTGCGCAACGCCGCTCGTTGCCACCAACGACGTCGTCTACCACGCTCCCTACCGGCGCGCCCTGCAAGACGTACTGACGTGCGTGCGCCATCACACGACAATCGCCCAGGCCGGCTTTCACCTCGAAGCCAACGCCGAGCGCCATTTGAAAAAGCCAGCCGAAATCATGCGGCTGTTTTCAGGCTTCGAGGACGCCATTGCTCGCACCCTCGAAATTGCCAGCGCCTGCAATTTCTCGCTCGACGAACTCGTTTACGAATATCCCGACGAGCCGGTTCCGCCGGGAAAGACGGCACAGGATCATCTTGAGCACCTTACCTTTGAAGGCGCCAGCTACCGCTTTCCAGAAGGCGTACCCAGCAGCGTCACCGCCACTCTCAAACGCGAACTGGAGCTGATCAAGTCGCTCAACTATGCCCCGTATTTTCTTACCGTCCACGATATTGTCGTCTTCGCGAGATCACGCGGCATTCTGTGTCAGGGCCGCGGCTCGGCCGCCAATTCGTGCGTCTGTTATGTTCTCGGCATCACTGCCGTGAACCCGGCCGAAGTCGACCTGCTGTTCGAACGCTTCATATCGAGCGCACGCAAGGAACCACCCGACATCGACGTCGATTTCGAGCACGAACGGCGCGAGGAGGTCATCCAATACATATATGCCCGTTATGGCCGCGACCGTGCCGGGCTTGCCGCCACAGTCATTTCCTACCGGGCACGCTCGGCGGTACACGATGTCGGCAAAGCCATGGGTCTATCGGAAGACACAGTCTCGGCCCTTGCCGGCATGGTGTGGGGCAGCCGGTCGGGCGGCGCCTTGCCTGAAAAGCATGTGCGCGAAGCGGGTCTTGACCCTGGCGACCCGCTGCTTGCCACCGTGCTCGAACTGAGCGGCGAATTGACGGGCTTTCCCCGCCATCTGTCGCAGCACGTCGGCGGCTTCTTGCTGACACGCGGCCCGCTCACCGAAGTCGTGCCCGTGGGAAATGCCGCCATGGCCGACCGCACCTTCATCGAATGGGACAAGAACGATATTGCCGCCCTTGGGCTTCTTAAAATCGATGTGCTCGCCCTCGGCATGCTGTCGTGCATCCGCCGTGCCTTCGCACTGCTCGAAGATCATCACGAACGCCCGATGAGCTTGGCCAAAGTGCCGCGCGAAGATGCGGCCACCTACGAGATGCTGTGCCGCGCCGATTCCATCGGCGTGTTCCAAGTGGAAAGCCGGGCGCAAATGAACATGCTGCCGCGCCTGAAGCCTCGCAACTTTTATGACTTGGTCATCGAGGTCGCAATCGTCAGGCCAGGGCCCATTCAGGGTGACATGGTGCATCCCTACTTGCGCCGCCGTTCGGGCGCCGAACCGGAGCACTATCCCGCGCCCGCACCCGAGCACGGACCACCCGATGAACTGAAGCAGATCCTCGGCAAAACCAAGGGCGTGCCACTTTTTCAAGAGCAAGCGATGCGCATCGCTATGATTGCGGCTAAGTTCTCAGATGCCGACGTCAACGAACTGCGCAAGGCGATGGCCACATTCCGCCGCCGTGGCACCATCGGGCTCCTTCAGGATAAAATGATCGATGCCATGGTGGCGCGCGGCTATGACCCGGCTTTCGCTGCCCGCTGCTTCAATCAGATCAAGGGCTTTGGCGAATATGGCTTTCCCGAAAGCCACGCGGCAAGCTTCGCGCACCTCGTTTATGTTTCAGCCTGGCTCAAATGCCATTACCCGGCAGCCTTTGCTTGCGCTCTCATCAATTCTCAGCCGATGGGCTTTTACGCACCGGCCCAGATTGTGCGCTGCGCCCGCGAGCATGGCGTCGAAGCGCGCCCCGCGGACGTGAATTCGAGCACTTGGGACGCCTCGCTCGAAAACTCAACGACGAATAGCGGTCCAGCCCTGCGTCTTGGCCTGCGCCAGATCGATGGCGTGCAGAAAACAGAGATTGAAAAGCTGATCACAGCGCGCGCAACCGCCGCCTTCCGCAATGTTCACGAACTCTGGATGCGGGCTGGCGTCAAACTCGCTACCTTGGAAAAGCTTGCCAGCGCCGATGCGTTCCGCTCGCTCGGCCTCGACCGGCGGCAGGCTCTTTGGGAGGTCAAAGCGCTCGCCAACGCGCCACCGCTGCCGCTGTTCTCGTGGGGCCAAACACAAGAAGCCGGTGAGGAACCCGAGACCCACCTGCCGGTCATGCCGCTGTCAGAGCATGTGGTGTGCGACTACCAAACCGTGCGCCTGTCACTCAAGGCGCACCCGATGAGCTTTCTGCGGGACAAATTGCGCCCCGCCAATGTGCGCTGTTGCGCCGATCTTGCGAGCCTGAAGGACGGCAGCCCCGTCGCCATTGCCGGTATCATCCTGGTGCGTCAGCGGCCGGGTAGCGCTAAGGGTGTGGTGTTCATGACTATCGAAGATGAAACCGGCGTTGCCAATGCCGTCGTTTGGCCCAAAACACTAGAACGCTTCCGCAAGATCGTCATGGGCGCGCGGTTGATTTTCATTAAAGGCCGCATTCAGCGACATGAAGACATCATTCACGTCGTCACCTCGACTCTGGAAGACCGCAGCGCATGGCTCGGCTTGCTGTCACAAGACACCACAGACTTGAGACTACCGCTCGCCAATGCCGACGAGGTAACAAAACCTGGCCCCGATCCACACGACACTCCCGCTGGTGCGCACCCGCGCTGGCCAGCCCCTCCTATACGCCCGCGCCCCATGCATCCGCGTAGCGAGCGTGTCATTCCGAAATCGCGGGATTTTCATTGAAAGGGAAAAAATGCCCACAAGAGATCGTCAAATCACTGGAAACTAAGAAGGGCCACCGGCACGCTGAAATTGTGAGCAATATGCGAAACGAGGCGCATGAATGCCCGGATCCGCTCGACATCGTGGAACTCATGCAACCGCGCGATCTTTCCGTCGGCAATGTCGAACACCTGACGCATCACGCCTTCGATCACTTCCCCCGTCGCTTTATGGCGAAAACAGTAGGCCACCTGGCCGCGAACGGTTTGCTGGGAAACACCCTGAATCGTGCCCTCATACCCCACCAGATAGAACTGATCGGTGATCATCTGGAACCTGTCAGAGAGGGCGCCCTTGCCAATCGTCTCTCCACCACCAAACGGCAGTATCCCCTGGGGTATGAAAATAGCATAGGCGATGTCGTCGGCGCACAACCGGACCACCGCAGCATGGTCCTTAGCCGCATAAGCGGCCCACAAATGCATAACAATCTCAACAGGATCAATTGGTTCACCCGTCACAAAACATTCCTCTCAAAATTTTCACAGGAAAGATAAAAATTCTTAAAAGCAAGAGACTATCGGTATGGATGTTCTGGCTCCAAAGCAAGCCCTAGAACCTCCTGTTCAAACAGGGAAACTATTTTCTAAAAAGCGTTCCGGCCGGCACCGAAACCGGCACCCCCGCCTCACCCATAAAAACGGCTAAAATGCGCATCGGACCAGCCCCCGTGTTGCGGCCGTTGTGAGCAACGCTCATCGCTTCCAGAACCGCATCGCCTGCCCGATAGACACGGGTGCCCTGGTCTTGGTAGTCGACGCTCAACTCGCCTTCGAGCACATACCCAAACGTTGGCGCATCATGGGTATGCATCCCAGTTTCCTCACCCGGCTGCAAGGTGAGCACGACCGCCGTGACTTTGCCCAAAGCGCCACCAGGATAGCGAATGGTTTCGCCGGCGATCGTCTGGCTCGACGACAAAAGTGCGACCACCTTCGGCGCAGCATCCCGCGCGGAAACGGAATTTCCGGCGACAAACCCCACACATAGCGCTGCCCACACGACCCCAATCCACCGGGCACATGAGCCCGCCTGCGGCATCGACTGCTTTCCAAGCATTGCTGATCCCCTATAGACTGACGGAATGATCCACCTCAAAACCATACTGCCAACGCTGCACTCTCCCCAGCTGCTGCGCAAGCGCACGCTGGCGGCATTGGCCGTGCTCGCAGCGGTGCTATGCGGTTTTCCGGCGGCTCATGCCCAACGCGAACAAGCCGAGCCGGAAGCGTCGAGCGGCCACACCGGTAAAGCACTCGGCACAGCCCGCCAATTCATGATCTCGACGGCAAACACTCATGCCTCGGAAGCCGGCCAGAAAGTCTTGAGAGCGGGCGGGTCTGCAACCGATGCCGCGATCGCGGCGCAACTGGTGCTCGGTCTCGTCGAACCTCAATCATCAGGACTTGGTGGAGGCGCTTTCATCTTGCATTGGGATGAAGGCAAAAAAAAACTGACCGGACTGGATGGCCGCGAGACCGCACCCTCGGCTGCAACACCTCACCACTTTATCCGCAACGGAAAATTGGTGCCTTTCTCCGATGCCGTGCATTCAGGCCTCAGCATTGGCACGCCCGGACTCGTGCGATTGATGGAGGAGGCGCATAAGCGCCACGGAAAACTGCCGTGGGCAACACTGTTTGAACCGGCGATCACACTCGCAACGGACGGATTTGCTGTTTCCCGCCGCTTGAATTTTCTGCTGCGGTGGAACGGAGCTGAAAGCTTCGACGCTACCGCAAAAGCCCATTTTTTCGATGAAGCCGGAAGCGCGAGGCCCGTCGGCTTCGTTCTGAAGAACGCAGCCTATGCCAGCACATTGAAAGCAATCGCAGCAGGTGGCGCGCAGGCGTTTTACACGGGCGCCATTGCAGAATCTATCGTCGCCGCTGCCAAAAACGCCCCCCGCTACGCGAGCGATCTCTCACTGAAAGACTTGAGCGCGTATTCTGTAAAGGAACGCGCGCCACTGTGCGTCCCCTATCGTACTACTAAGGTCTGCGGACTGGGGGCACCGTCATCAGGCGGCGTTGCCATCGCGCAAATTCTCGGTTTGCTAACCCCACTCGATCTTGGCCAAGGCCCGGCAGCAGCGGGTTCGGCTTCAGCCCTACACCTGATCGCCGAAGCCCAGCGCCTCGCCTACGCCGACCGCGACAGGTATCTTGCCGACCCCGATTTCATCGCTGTGCCAGACGGCCTCACCGATCCTACCTACCTCGGAAAACGACGGGCATTGATCGATCCCAATACCGCGATGCCACGGCCATCCGCCGGTGAGCCGCCGGGGCTTGTCAAAAAAGCTTTCGGAGACGACGCCACCATTGAGCGCACCGGCACCAGCCATATTTCCATCATTGATGCGGCTGGCAACGCTCTTGCCATGACGACAACCATCGAAGGCGCGTTCGGCTCCGGCGTGATGGCTGGCGGCTTCCTGCTCAACAACGAACTGACCGATTTTTCGTTTAAGCCCGAAGACAAAGACGGCCGCCCGATTGCCAACCGCGTCGAGGCCGGCAAGCGTCCCCGCAGTTCGATGGCGCCGACGATCGTGTTCGGCGAGGACGGCCGTGTCTTTGCAACACTGGGCTCGCCCGGAGGCAGCCGCATCATTCTTTATGTCACGAAGACGCTTGTCGGACTCATCGACTGGAAGCTGGATGCGCAGGCCGCCGCCAGTCTGCCAAACTTCGGCAGCATGGGCGGGCCGATCGAACTTGAATATGACTGGAACGCCGTCTTTCAGGCCTTGAAGCTCAAAAGCTATGGCCACAGCATCTCGCTCGATCTCATGAACTCCGGCATCAATGTTGTCGTCCAGCGGACAGACGGACTTGAAGGCGGGACCGACCCGCGCCGGGAAGGCGCGGCTTTAGGAGATTGAGTGTGAAGCCGCTGTCGATCACCGTTGTAGGGGCCGGCATCCTCGGCCTGTGGCAAGCCTTGACACTGGCGCGCAAGGGCCATCGCGTGCGCTTGATCGATCAAGACACCAAGCCTTTTCAACGGGCGGCCAGTTCGCATGCAGGTGCCATGCTGTCGCCGGGTTGCGAAGGCGAGGCCGCACCGCCGCTCGTCAGCGAACTCGGGCGCCACGGGCTTGCATTGTGGCGTACCGCGTTTACGGGCGTCATTTCACACGGCAGCCTCGTTGTGGCGACGGCGCGCGACCAACCAGATTTGGTGCGCTTCGAGAAGATGACTGAGGGTGGGCAACGGCTATCGCGCGACGGGATTTCTGCCCTTGAGCCCGATCTTGGTGATCGCTTTGCATCGGCTCTCTTTTTTGCAGACGAGGCGCACGTCATCACGCCCGATGCGCTCACGTCGCTGTTGTCGGACGTCTATGCGGCTGGCGTTGCCGTCGAATGGATGAGACGGCTCGAAGCCGCAGACAATTCAGACTTGATCGTCGACTGCCGGGGGCTGGGCGCCCGCGACGAACTGCCAACCCTGCGCGGGGTACGCGGTGAACGGGCACTTGTGCGCGCACCGGATGTGACCCTCAACCGGCCCGTGCGGCTCTTGCACCCCCGCCATCCACTCTATGTGGTGCCTTGGCCCAACCACCGCTATTTGATCGGCGCGACCATGATCGAAAGTGAAGACGCCAGTCCCGTCACCGTTCGCTCGGCCTTGGAATTGTTGGGTGCCGCCTACGCTCTGCACCCCGCCTTCGGTGAAGCCGAGATCCTGGAACTCGCGGCTGGCGTGCGCCCGGCCTTCCCTGACAACGTGCCGCGCATTGTGGTAAAAGGCGACGGCCGCCTGTTCGTTAACGGCGCCTATCGCCATGGCTACTTGCTGGCGCCCGTACTGGCAGAGGCCGTGGCCGCGTTCGTGCGTGATGGTGCCGGGCATCCGCTGATCGTGCGCGAATAGCCGATGGCGCAGATATCAATCCGTAGGTATGAAGAAGCATGACCCAGATGCATGAAAAATCTAACTACGGCTCGTCCTTTGGCTTTCGCTCCGTGCACGAAGACGAACGTCAAGACCTCGTCAACGACGTGTTTTCGGGCGTGGCCGAAAACTACGATCTGATGAACGATTTGATGTCCGGCGGCCTGCACCGGCTCTGGAAGCAAGACCTGATCGCGGCCATCAACCCGCCCAAGGGAAACGCGGCGTTCCGATTGCTCGACGTGGCTGGCGGTACAGGCGACGTCGCATTGCGATACGCGAATGCCAGCGGGCCTCATGCAACGGCCGTCATCTGCGATATCAATCCGCAAATGCTCGATGTAGGCCGCCGCAAAGTGCAAGAAGCCAAGCTCGATGAGCGCATCACGCTGGTTGAAGCCAATGCGGAGACCTTGCCGTTCGAAGACCGGACGTTTGACGCCTACACAATTTCATTCGGCATTCGCAACGTCACGCACATCGACCGCGCATTGAGTGAAGCCTTCCGCGTTCTCAAGACGGGCGGTCGCTTTTTATGCTTGGAATTCTCCGAGTGCCAAGTACCGCTGCTCGACAAAGTCTATGACTTCCACTCGTTCGAAGTCATACCGCGCCTGGGCAAACTGACGGCGGGCGCCGCCGAGCCTTACCAATATCTTGTCGAGAGCATTCGCAAATTTCCCAATCAAGAGGCTTTCGCCGCCATGATCCGCGACGCTGGCTTCGAGCGGGTCTCGTATCGCAACTTGACGGGCGGCATTGCTGCCATTCATTCCGGCTGGAAGATATAAAAGGGCTGGCGCAAGCGCGTCCCGGACGTCCCGTTGAACGGGAGCCGGGAGGCGCATAGACAAAGATGCAGCTACAGCCCACCACCCTGACCCGTTTGGCAACCGTCTCTTGCCACAGCGCTTGCCACCGGCGCCCGGCGCAAGTACCGCTTCACCGATGACCAACGCGATTATCAATACATTCCGGCTGGCCAAGGCGGGCATCGTGCTTGCCCAGCATGGCGTGCGCTTCGTGCCCAAGGGCCAAAAGGTGCCGCTGCCCTTGAAGCTTGCCTACGCGGCGACGTTGCCGGTTCGCATCTTTGCCGCACCCTTCAATGCCGGCAAACCGGCTGAGACGCGGATCTCGCGCGCGCTGGCCTCGCTCGGGCCCTCGTACATCAAGCTCGGCCAGTTCATGGCAACGCGCGGCGATATCATCGGGCCTGAGCTGTCGAAAGATTTGTCGCATCTGCAGGATCGTCTGCCGCCATTCTCAATGGACCAAGCGCGAAAGGCCATCGAAGACGCGCTCGGCGGCAAACTCGAAGACCATTTCGTTGAGTTTGGTCCCGCCGTTGCCGCCGCGTCGATCTCGCAAGTTCACAAAGCCGTGGTGATCGACAAGGGCGAACGCCGCACGGTAGCCGTCAAGATTTTGCGGCCCGGCGTTGAAAAGAAATTCAAGCGCGACCTCGACAGTTACTTCTTCGCGGCTGGGCTGATAGAGCGCTTTCATGAGCCCTCGCGCCGCCTGCGGCCTCTCGCCGTCGTGGAAAATCTCAAACGCACGACTGATCTGGAAATGGATCTCCGGCTTGAGGCAGCGGCCCTTTCTGAGATGGCCGACAACATCAAGGCCGAGCCCGAATTCCGCGTTCCGGGCGTCGATTGGAAACGCACCGCCAAGCGCGTTTTGACCATCGAGTGGATCGACGGCATTCCCATCACCAATCAGAAGGCCCTTAGAGAAGCCGGCCATGATTTCAAGGCGCTTGGCCTTACGGTGCTGCGCTCATTTCTACTTCATGCCATGCGCGACGGCTTCTTTCATGCCGACATGCACCAGGGCAACCTGTTCATCGACGCGCAAGGCCGCGTCGTCGCCGTCGATTTCGGAATCATGGGCCGCATCGGTCCGCGCGAGCGTCGTTTTCTTGCGGAAATTTTGCATGGGTTGATCACGCGCGACTATCAGCGCGCAGCCGAAGTGCATTTCTGGGCCGGATATGTTCCCCCGCATCATCCTGTGGAAGTATTCGCGCAGGCGCTGCGCGCGGTGGGCGAGCCCATTCATGGCCGCGATCCCGAAGACGTCTCGATGGCCGACTTGCTCGGACAGCTTTTTGCCTATACCGAAGTATTCGATATGCAGACGCGGCCGGAACTCATTTTGCTGCAGAAGAGCATGGTGATTGTGGAAGGCGTGGCGCGTCAACTCGATCCGGCGTTGAACTTGTTCTCGGCCGCCGAACCTGTTGCGAAGACCTGGATGGAAGACAACCTCGGCGCCATGGGCCGCCTGCGCGAAGCGGGCGAAGGTGCCACCACCATGGCGAAGGTTTTGTCCGAGGTCCCGCGCCTGATGCAACAAGCCGAACAAACAGCCTTGGCGCTTGGCGACATGACACGCGGTGGCTTCCGGCTTGACGACGAGACCATCACCAAACTCGCCCGCGCCGATGCGCGGCAGGCCCGTTGGGGGCGTGTCGCGCTGTGGGTTGGAGCGTTGAGCCTAACCGTGCTGACACTTGTGAAGTTGGGCGTGATTGGGCGGGGTTAAAGACGGCCCAGAAGGGCCGTCCACATCATTTCTCACTTCTTGCATGGAACCGTGACGGTCACGAATGGCACCTTCAAGCGGCAATCGCCGTTGTCCAATTTCTTGACGCCGTAGCCGTCGCCGAATTCCTGGCCATCGAGCTTGTCGATGAGACCGTCCAAATCTTTTGGCATATCGTCTCCCAGACTGTCGGCTTGCGCGACACGCGGTTCCGGCTTGGACGTGGGTGCAGCGGGCTGTTTCGCACCGGCCGTGGGAACCTCAGTCTCTTTCGCGGCAGATTGAGTGGGTTCAACGGGCTTTGTTGCTTCACTCGCCTTCGCGGCTTCTCCTGCTGCAATGGCCTGCGAGGCAGACAGCGGCGGAGCAGTTACGGCAGGCGCCGCTTTGGCGGGCGCGACAGCTGCGGAAGTGGCCGACACACTGCTGGTAGCCCCTGCGGCCTTTGCTTGAGGTACAGCGTCCGGGGTGGCCTTGGCTTCAATGCTCGTTGCATCGCAGCGCTTCAAGTCGGCAGGAGCCGGCGTCCAGATCATGATCTTGGAAAAGAGCTTCGTCCCGGCATAGCCCTTGACGCGCAGCGTGCCATCGGACAGCGGCTTGAGTTCAACGTCGTAGCGGCGCTTTTTGTCGGGGCTGTAGATCCAGCCGCCGTCCCATAGGCCATTTCCTTGGGCCGCCGTGTCGCCAATGATCTGCTTGCCGCAACCGCGGGAAGCATCCGTCTCGTCTCGTGTCCAAACCACGTGGCCGCATAGCTTGCCACCGCAGTCTTTGATTTCGATGGCACCGCGGCCGGTATCGTTCAGCCAAACGCCCTTCACATCTTCGGCGGCCGCAGCAATTGAAGCGCCACCGCAAGCAGCAGCAAAACTCAAAGCAATGGTCTTAAATCGCATAACGCTCTCCTCTTATCGGGGCGCAGACCCGCCTTATGCCGTGCCCAAGTGAGCTACGGCGAGACTGGACGATCTCTGCCAATGCGGCAATGTTTAAACGTCTGGCGGTGTCCGTCTGTTCCGGCTGGAACAGGAGAGACAATGAAAATCGCCCAGTTTTAAGCAGTTTGTGGCCGCAGCCGCTTCAATCGTTCGGACTCTTGCGCTTTATACTCGGCTTGAACATACGTAATATAATCCCGCTGCAAAGGCACGGCATCGCGCTGGCGCGCCAGCTGCATGTGAAAAACCAGCTGGCTGCCGGTACGGAACATCAATTCGCAGCTGATCAGATAGAATTCGAACATCCGGCAAAAGCGTTCATCATACATGGCCGCGATTTTTGGGCGATTGGCTTCGAAGCGGTCGCACCAATGGCGTAGCGTCTTGGCATAATGAACGCGCAGGAATTCGAGATCTGTCACCCACAGTTGGGCTTGCTCGACCACGGGGAACACTTCCGACAAGGCTGGCGAATAGGCGCCTGGGAAAATGTACTTGCGCAGCCAGGGGCTCGCCGTTCCAGGAGGGCTCATTTTGCCGATCGAGTGCAGCAGCATGACGCCATCGTCTTTCAACATGGCGTTCACCTTGGCGAAGAACTCGGCGTAGTGGCCGACACCGACATGCTCGAACATGCCGACCGAGACGATGCGGTCGAACTTCGCGGTCACATCGCGGTAATCGCGCAACTCGAAACGGACGCGATCAGCCAGTCCAGCTTTACGCGCCTTTTCGTTCGATAGCGCGTGCTGCTCTTTCGACAACGTGACGCCGGTGACATCGACGTCAACCATCGACGCCAGATAGAGCGCCATGTCGCCCCAGCCCGAGCCGATATCGAGCACCTTTTGGCCGGGCTTTAAGTTGAGCTTGGCCGCAATCAGCCGCAATTTGTTCTGTTGAGCCTGCTCAAGCGTATCGGTGTCGTCGAGGAAATAGGCGCACGAATACTGCATGCCCTCGTCAAGGAACAGTTTATAGAAGTCGTTGCCGAGATCGTAGTGATGCGCGACGTTCTTTTGCGCCTTGCCGACGGGGTTGGCCTGCTGAAAGCGCTTCAGCCCGCGCGAGGCCGACCGCAAGACCTTTTGCAACGGATACGATCCCAGCGCCCCGCGATTGTCGGAAAAGAGCGTCAGGAACTCGCGCAGCGACGAGCCCGGGAACGTCATGCGGCCGTCCATATAGGCTTCGCCTGCATGCAGCTCGGGATTGAGAAACAGCTTCTTGTAGAGTGTCGCGTCATTAAGCTGCATGGTTGCCGTATGGCCTCCCACTCTGCCACCGAACATGTGCACCGCGCCCTCGGCATCGATGACCTTGAGCGAGCCCTTCTTCACAAATGAGGTGAGCATATGCGACAGCGGAAACATGCGCGGCATTCCTTTGCAGTTGAGCCAAGTTTCAGGCTTTAGGTCAGGTGCTCGTTGTCGCAGACTTCCCGCCGCCATGCCACAATTGGCATTGAGGGAGCACCCCAACAGCAGCACCAATCGGCGCGGCCTGTGGATATCGGTCACACCAAGAGTCTCTAACCTGCAACAGAGCCAGGCGATTTGATATGCACAAAATCAACCGGGGAACCGCAGCGATAGACAGCTTCACCCTAAGCTGGGTATGACTATTTGGTGTGGCAGCCGGATCGCTGGCCAATTGAGAGTTCAAATTTGATGTTGCGCCACCTCATTATAGCAGCACTTTCCTGCGGATTTCTGTCGCCAGCCTTGGCACAGGATCCTGCAGCCAACCGCTGGACCGGTTTTTACATCGGTGCCCATGGCGGCGGCGGAAACGGGCGCTTGAGCGGCGCCACGGAAGATCTCGAGGGCGCCATAGCCGGAGGTCATGCGGGTTATAATTGGCAGCGCTCCAACGTTGTACTCGGCATTGAAGCAGACCTGAGTTGGAGCGACTATGAACTGTCGCTCAACACCGCCCTTGGTGGGTTCAATCTCGCCGCCAACGCCTCGCACGATTTCTTCTCGAGCGTCCGTGGCCGGTTGGGCTTTGCCGATGGACCACTGATGGTCTACGCCACGGCAGGCGTGGCCTACACCGAAATTGAAACCTCTTTGGCTCTCACTGGCCCCGGCGTGAACACCGTTGAATCGATCAACACTGATGTCGGCGGTATTGTTGGCGGGCTTGGGTTTGAATATGCGATCACGCCAAACCTCGCCTTGCGCGGTGAATCACTATGGTTCGATCTGCATCAAGATTTTGATACCACCGACCCCAGCTATGATGGCTATTTCGTGCGCGGCGGGCTCTCGTATTACTTCCGGTAATCCATCTGACAGCCAAGTTTAGCTTGTGCCGCTGGTTGCAGCAGGACAAGCCAGCGTCTAGGTTCGCGGTCCAATGACTTGAAGGCCCGCCTCGACATGCGCCCCAACCCTACCGATCCCATCGCCCTCACCCAGGCCCTCATTCGCTGCGAAAGCGTCACGCCAGCAGAAGGCGGCGCGATTACCCTTGTTGAAGACATTTTGACCAGCCTTGGCTTTGCCTGTCATCGCATGATGTTCAGCGAACCCGGCACTCCCGACATCGAAAATCTCTACGCCCGGCTCGGAGCCACAGGCGCCAACCTTTGCTTCGCGGGGCATACGGATGTTGTACCTGCAGGGGACGCGAAGGCCTGGTCTGTGCCACCTTTTTCAGGCGACGTGCATGTGGGGCAAGTTTGGGGACGCGGCGCTGCCGATATGAAGGGCAGCATTGCCTGCTTCATTGCAGCAGCCGCCCGCCATGTGACAGCAGGCACAGTGCCGAAGGACGGCTCGATCTCGCTGCTGATCACGGGCGATGAAGAAGGCCCCTCAATCAACGGCACCATGAAGGTCCTCGATTGGCTCAAAGCGCGGCGCGAAACACTCGACGCCTGCCTTGTCGGTGAACCCACGAACCCCAAAACCTTGGGTGATGAAATCAAAATCGGCCGCCGCGGATCGGTGACGTGCGAACTTGTTGTCTTTGGCATCCAAGGACATGCTGCCTACCCTGCCAAAGCTGACAACCCAATACCAAAGCTCGCCCACTTTATCGAACGCCTCGCCCATGCGCCGCCCGATACGGGCACGGAGAACTTCGAGGCCTCGAACTGTCAGGTGACTGTCATCTCGGTACCGAACACGGCCGCAAATGTAATCCCTGCAGAGGCACGGGCCACGTTCAACATCCGCTATAACGACTTGTGGCGCCGGCCTTCCATCGAAGACTGGGTGCGCCTTAAGTGCGACGCGGCAGCGAACAGAACGGGCGCGCGCTATGAGCTGCGTTTTTCAGGCACTGGCGATGTGTTCCTGACCAAACCCGGACCACTGGTGAACACACTTGTGGCCGCGATCACAGACGTGACCGGACGCGCGCCCCGATTAACAACGGGCGGCGGCACATCGGATGCCCGCTTCATCAAGGACCATTGCCCGGTAATCGAATTCGGCCTCGTGAACGAAACAATTCACAAGGTCGACGAACGCGTTGCAACCGCCGACTTGGAAGCACTGACCGAAATCTATGGCCGCTTTATCGCGGGCTATTTCGCGAGATAAGTCTTTGCTTTGCGCGTGCCGCCGCAAATGCGCGTCCCGGCCGGCTCCGCCAAGGGTGGAGTCGGAACGCGCAAAGCAAAACACTTCAATTCACGCTCCGCACGGCATAGGGGCTGTCGAGCGAGAATGCGGGCACTGTCACGTCGAACATAATGCCCTCTTCGTCCACCATCTGAAAACTGCCGGCCATGATACCCGAAGGCGTCGATAGCGGGCAGCCCGATGTGTAGGTGAACTCTTGGCCGGGCGGGATCTTCGGCGTCTGCCCGACAACGCCGGGCCCGCGCACTTCTTCCGTCTTGCCAAGACCATCGGTAATCCGCCAGATGCGCGTCTTCAACTGCACCGTCTCCTCGCCTTCATTCGCGATCTCGATGGTGTAAGTCCAGAAATAATAGCCTTCATCAGGGGTCGATTGATCTTCCTGATACTCAGGCCGCACCCGGATGCGAATGTCTCGCGTCACGGCCTCGTATATGGCATCGCTGTCCAAGGGAGTGTCCCGCCTCAAGTTTCTGTGTGCCAGTTAAGGCCTGACGTCACTGCACGGCTTTCAAACTTGGCGCATGGCAGCAAGGCCCGCGTCAAGATCGTGGATCAGGTCACGCGCTGCTTCAAGGCCCACCGACAACCGCAGAATGCCATCCGAAATGCCGAGTTGGGCGCGCGCCTCGGGACCAATACGGAAATGAGTCGTGGTCGCCGGATGCGTGATCAGACTTTTTGCATCGCCCAGATTGTTCGAGATTTTAATAAGCTTCAGGGCATTCTGGAAACGGAACGCGCCTTGCTTGCCACCCGCCACTTCGAACGCGATCATTTGGCCGCCGCCGGTCATCTGCTTGCGCGCAAGTTCGGCCTGCGGGTGATCGCCACGGCCGCAATAAAGCACCTTGTTAACACCCGTCGATTGGGCCAAGTGATCGGCAAGGGTTGCCGCCGTTTCACATTGCGCCCGCACCCGCAACGGCAGCGTTTCGAGGCCCTTCAACATCACCCAGGCGTTGAACGGGCTGATCGAGGGGCCCGTTTGCCGGATGAAGTCTTGCAGGTGGTCGATGAGGAATTTTTCAGAGCACAGCACTACGCCGCCGAGGCAGCGGCCCTGTCCGTCGATGTGCTTGGTCGCCGAGTAGATCACAACATCAGCGCCGTGCTGCAGTGGACGCTGCAGCATGGGGGTTGCAAACACGTTGTCGACCATCGTCAACGCGCCGATTTCCTTGGCGATTGCTGACACCCCGGCGATATCGACCAGATCGAGTGTGGGGTTGGCCGGCGTTTCGAAGAAGAACGCTTTTGTGTTGGGGCGGATCGCCTTGCGCCATTCGTTGAGATCGCGGCCGTCGATCAATGTGAAGCCGATGCCAAAGCGCGGGCACAACTGATCGATGATGTAGCGGCACGATCCGAACATGGCGCGCGCGGCGACCACATGGTCGCCGGTCTTGAGGTACGACATCAGAGCGGCAGTGACAGCGGCCATGCCGGTCGCGGTGGCGCGCGCAACCTGCGCGCCCTCGAGCAGCCGCATGCGCTCTTCGAACATCGATACGGTCGGATTGGAAAAGCGCGTGTACTGGAACCCGGGGTCTTCGTTCTTGAAGCGGGCCTCTGCCTGTTCGGCACTCGAATAGACGTAGCCTTGCGTGAGAAACAGCGCTTCCGACGTTTCACCGAACTGCGAACGCAAAACGCCCCCATGAACGAGTTGGGTTTCCGGCGCCCAGGTGCCCTCGTCGTCCGCCGTCACCTTGTCTGCCATCCGTAACCGTCTCCACTCACAGGCCCTTGCCGCGCCAGCGCACCATCACCGTTCGGCCAAAAGGAAGGGGGGTTGCCCCATCTAATCAAGGGCCGCACCGGTTGCTTCAGTGTTTGCGCCGCGTCATTTCGATGTCTCTGAAACCGTCATCGCACAAGCATGCGCCGCACTGCAAGGCATGCTGGCCGCATCAGCGGGTCGGGACGGGCTTCTCGCCGCGATAATCGTAAAAACCGCGGTTGGTTTTGCGCCCCAACCATCCGGCCTCGACATACTTCACCAGCAGCGGGCAGGGCCGGTACTTCGAATCCGATAGGCCCTCATAAAGCACTTGCATCACCGAAAGACACGTATCGAGGCCGATAAAATCGGCCAGTTCCAAAGGCCCCATAGGATGGTGGGCGCCAAGCTTCATGGCCTTATCGATAGCCTCGACAGTGCCCACGCCCTCATACAGCGTGAAGACCGCCTCGTTGATCATCGGCAAAAGGATGCGGTTGACGATGAAGGCTGGGAAATCTTCGGAAACGGCCGTGATTTTGCCGAGGCTTTCGACAAAGGCACGCGCATGAGCAAATACGGTGTCTTCCGTCGCGATGCCACGAATGAGCTCGACCAGCTCCATTCTCGGCACCGGGTTCATGAAGTGCATGCCGATGAATTGCTCGGGCCGGTCGGTGACAGACGCGAGCCGCGTGATTGATATCGACGACGTATTGGTAGCCAGCAACGCGCTTTTCTTCAACGCGGGGCAAAGATCTTGGAAAATCTTTCGCTTGATCGCTTCCTCTTCGGTGGCAGATTCGATGACGAGATCAGCGCCTCCGAGCAGTGTCAGCGAGGCTGCTGGCTTGATGCGCTTCAGCGCTGCCTTCATGGCAGCCTCGGTGACGATGCTCTTCGACACCTGGCGGGCCATGTTCTTTTCGATGAGGCCGATGGCACGGTCGATTGCGTCGGCGTTGATGTCGTTCAAAAGAACATCATAGCCGCCCAGCGCAACCACATGTGCAATGCCCGCTCCCATCTGCCCCGCGCCGACCACGGCAACCTGCTTGATCGAAGGTAACGCAGCTGGTGAGGGCTTTGATTTCGCTGAGGATTTCACAGCAACATCCATAACAGTGTTCCTTCAATCCCTACCCGGTGGCAGGTCCGTCACCAGCTAGGGCCTCTGTGGCCTGTCAATGGCCGGCTTTCTTCAGTTCGGCATCGAGTTCCGGCAACGCCTGGAACAAGTCGGCCACCAGTCCATAATCGGCGACCTGGAAAATCGGGGCTTCGCTGTCTTTGTTGATGGCAACAATCACCTTGGAATCCTTCATACCAGCAAGGTGCTGGATTGCCCCGGAAATTCCGATCGCCATGTAGAGTTCAGGTGCCACGACCTTGCCGGTCTGACCGACCTGCCAATCGTTGGGCACGAACCCGGCATCGACCGCCGCGCGGGATGCCCCCATGGCAGCACCCAGTCTGTCGGCGATGGGCTCGATATACTTTGCGAAGTTCTCGCCATTGCCCATGCCACGGCCACCGGAGATGACAATCTTTGCAGCCGTCAGCTCTGGCCGGTCAGACTTCGTCAACTCTGCGCTTGTGAATTGCGACAGGCCAACAACTGCAGGCGCAGGAATGCTTTCAACCGGAGCGGAACCGCCTTCAGCCGCTGCTGCAAAGGTCGACGTTCTGACAGTGATGACCTTTTTGGCTTCGGTTGACTTAACCGTCTGAATCGCGTTTCCAGCATAGACAGGGCGCTCGAACGTATCGGGGGCGAGAACTTTGGTGATGTCCGAGATCTGCATGACGTCGAGCAAGGCTGCAACGCGCGGCATAATGTTTTTGCCCGATGCGGTCGCTGGCGCCATCGCCGTATCGTAGGCGGACATCAGTGGCACGATGAGTGCTGCGAGTTCCTCAGCAAGCCCGGCCCCAAGATGTGGGGCATCAGCGACCAGAACTTTGGCAACGCCCTGTAACTTAGAGGCCGCTTCCGCAGCAGCTCCGCAATTATGGCCGGCAACCAGAACATGCACGTCGCCACCAAGAGCCAATGCTGCCGAAAGTGCCTTGGCTGTCGCGCCACCCAAAGCCGAATTGGTGTGCTCTGCGATCAATAAAACAGCCATCAAATCACTCCCGCTTCGGTCTTCAGCTTGGCCACGAGATCGGCAACATCTGCCACCTTCACTCCCGCCTTGCGCACCGACGGCTCAGACGTTTTGAGAACGGTAAGGCGCGGGGTGATATCGACGCCGAGATCAGCAGGCTTTTTGATCTCAAGAGGCTTCTTCTTGGCCTTCATGATATTGGGCAACGACGGATAGCGCGGTTCGTTCAAGCGCAGGTCGGTTGTGACCACAGCGGGTAGTTTGAGCGTGAGCGTTTCCAGCCCGCCGTCGACTTCGCGCGTTACGGCAACAGAGCCCGACTCGGCCAAGACTTTCGAAGCGAATGTGCCCTGCGGCCAACCGAGCAAAGCGGCGAGCATCTGTCCGGTCTGATTGCAATCGTCGTCGATAGCCTGCTTGCCGAGAACGACCATGCTGGGAGATTCCGCAGCCGCGATCGCCTTCAAAATCTTGGCGACGGCAAGTGGCTCGACCATAGCCTCTTCTGGTGTCTCGACCAAAATGGCGCGGTCGGCACCGATGGCGAGCGCCGTGCGGAGCGTGTCTTGAGCCTTCGTAGGCCCCACGGACACAACCACGACTTCCGTAGCGATGCCTTTTTCCTTGAGGCGAACGGCCTCTTCGATGGCGATCTCGTCGAATGGGTTCATCGACATTTTGACGTTGGCCAGTTCGATGCCAGAGCCATCGGCTTTGACGCGGATTTTGACGGCGTAATCGACGACCCGCTTGACCGCCACGAGAATTTTCATGCGTTGGATGCTCCAAAGGCCATATGCGGCCCATGCGTCTCAGTTTTCAAACTATGCCCCGGCGGCGCTGCACACCAAACTCTTGTTTGGCGGGTCTTTGCCCCCTGCGATGCGCACTTCGCAGTTGCGAGAGGCGAACCTACGGGTGGCCTGAAGTGAAGTCAATTGGCCGGAAAAGCGGCCCTTGTGAAGGAGGAGAAATGCCGCAAACAGAGATCTTCTGCAGACAAGTTAACGGTTTATTGCTCAAGCGGGCGAAAGCCCCCTGTCGAACAGTGGCACGCCGGGACGCCGCATGAAGATAACGAGCACCGCTCCTGCAACCAAACCGCCGATATGGGCCCACCACGCGACCGGACCCGACTGAGGCATCAGCACCATCAGAAACTGTATGGCAATCCAAATGCCCAGCGCGAAAGCGGCGGAAATGCGAAGCGGAATAGCCTTGAACGCGAGAACCCAGACCCGAACGCGCGGGTGCAGCATCAAGTATGCAGCAATCACGCCAGCCACAGCGCCACTCGCTCCGATGAGGGGAATATCAAGACTCGATACCGGCTCTGCACCGGCCAATGCGGCGAGCTCTGGCAGCGTAACCCCGAGAGGCGTCGAAGCGACCAAGGCGTGCGCGAGTCCGGCGAAAACCCCGCATGCAAGATAGAACACCAAGAAGCTCGCGTGCCCCATCGCATCCTCGACATTGTCGCCGAACACCCACAGAAACAGCATGTTTCCGACGAGGTGATAGATGTCTCCGTGAAAGAACATATAGCTGATCAACGTGGCCGCTTCCGGCACAGCGACAGAGCCGTCAATTCCTGGAACGCCAGCGGGCACCGCGAGGCCAAGCAACTCTGATGGTATGAGAGCAAAACTCGCCAGGGCCGCATCACCTGCCCCTGTCAGGCCGAGCAGATAGATCAACGCATTGACCGCGATCAGCCCCACCGTCACAAATTGAAAAGATATTGATTTCAGACGGTTTTCATCGTGCAGCGGAACGAACATGCGGGCAGGCCTCCAAGCGGACAGTGCAAAACGCGCCCCGGAATCTGGACTACTCCGTCAGCGGTTTTTGCCCGGCACCCATAGCACGTCTCCCTCGGACTGATCATTCACGAAGCGGCTCGCCACAAAAAGATAGTCCGACAATCGGTTGATGTATTTCAACGCCGCATCGCCGACCGGCTCTCCCTCGACAGCCGCCAGAGCCACCATCTCTCGTTCGGCGCGCCGGCAAATGGTGCGCGCCAAGTGCAAGGCAGCCGCGGCCGCTGATCCCGCCGGCAAAACGAATGAGTTCAATGGCTTCAGGCTGGCATTCATACCGTCGATTTCAGCCTCGAGACGGTTCGCCTGGTCTGGCGACATGCGCAGCGGAACATAGCCGAGGTCCTCACCACGATCGGGCACACACAAGTCGGCGCCAAGATCGAAGAGGTCGTTCTGAATGCGCATCAATTGGGCGTCGAGTTCCGGAAACGCCTTCGTGTGCAAGCGCGCAAGCCCGAGTGCTGCATTGGTCTCATCAACAGTGCCGTAGGCAGCAATGCGGACGTCGGCTTTGGACACCCGTTGGCCGGTTCCAAGACCCGTCGTTCCGCCATCCCCGGTGCGGGTGTAAATCTTATTCAGCTTGACCATCTCGTCGCCTGCCTCTTATCCCTTGAAGTACACAAAGCCCATGATGATCAGAATGGCGATGAATTGCAGGCCGACACGCCATCTCATCAGCTTCTGACTAAGGTTGGGGCTGGTGCCGCGCAACATCGTATAAAGCCCCGCCAGGAGCACGAGAAAAACGGCGACGACCGCAATGGTGGTGGCGTGGTACAATATTGTCTGCATTCTCGTTTCCTCGAAGTGTTCAGCGTGCGCGACGGCCCCCAGAGCGGTGCCCTTGGCCATCCAGCGATGGATATGTGATAGGACGTTGGCCGCCGGACAGCAAACGTGTTGCAAGTCCACGGCGCGCGCGGCGGGCATGACAACAGGGGGCACTACGGGGTTTGTTCGCGGCCAGATCCGATGACGGGTTCTCACCACAAGATTTGCCGCATTTCTAGCATCTTAACTGGAATTAACACCCCGATCGGCGCAGCTCTGTTATGAAATCAGGCCGAGGCACAAAGTTGTGAGCCTTCACATAAGGCCAGGACTCGGGATCACGAGCAACAGGATCATCTGACTTGACGCGTTTGCAACAAGCACCCAATGGCAGGCTGATCTCAATGGGGATCACCGCAGGGCTTGTGGCTGGGTTGTCGCTCCCATTCGCAAACTTTCACCTTGTTGTAGGGTTTGCTGTAGCCGGCGAGACTGCCAAACCGGGCGCTTCCGCGCCTCCCGCAGCCGGCCTCGTCGACAAACTCGATCATAGCAAATCGGAATTGCAGGCCAAAGAAGCCCGCGCTGCCGAGTTGAACGACGACGTAGCCAAACTGACGGCCGAGCGCGAAAAACTCAACACGCGCCTTTTGGAAACCGCTGCCCTCATCCAAAAGAGCGAAGCTCAGATGTCGGCCATCGAAGGCCGGCTGGGCGAACTCGAAGCCCAAGAAAAGCTGGTGCGCGGCTCGCTCAGTCAGCAGCATGGCCAGATTGCCAAACTGCTCTCGGCCTTGCAGCGCATGGGGCGCAATCCCCCGCCTGTCATGATCACGCGGCGCGAAGATGCCCTCGGCATGGTGCGCAGCGCCATGTTGCTGGCCAGCGCATTCCCGGAAATGCGCGAACAGGCTTTAGCTCTGGCTGAAAAGCTCAACGAGCTCGCCCGCGTTATGGACGATATCCGCATGGAAGGCGACCGACTCAAAACCGAAACCGCCAGTCTCAATGAAATGCGCACGCGGCTCGCTGGATTGATGGAGACAAAAAAGCAGTCGCTTGGCGAGCGCCAGGCGGAACTGGCCCAGGTGCGCGCCGCCACCCAAGAAATACAGAAAAATGTAAGCGACTTGAACGAGTTGATCGTCAAGCTCGATGAGACAGTACGGCGCAATACGGCGCTCGGCGCTTATGAGCGCGAGACCGCCACCGCGGCCGCCTCCGGAACCCCTGCCGCAAGTGGTGCCTCTGCCGCAGGAGGAATTGTTGCCGCCGTGGCCCCGTCAGCCGGGCCCGACGCTGCACCGGCAGCCAAACCCGTTGAAACCGCCCTCAACATCCCCCCACCTGCCAAACCCGCCGATCCGCAATTCACCGAAATGGCACCGGCTGGCTCGTCTCTCGTTCCCGGCAATGCCGGCCGCATCAAGCCATCAATGGCTTTCGAAGTTGCTAAGGCTCGGCTGCCTTTGCCCGCGCAAGGGCGCAAAGTCTTGGATTTCGGAGAAAAGACTCAGTTTGGCGGCACGTCGAAGGGCATTGTGCTCGAAACGCGGCCATCTGCACTCGTTACATCACCCTGCGACGGCTGGATTGTCTATGCAGGTGAGTTCAGAAGTTACGGGCAACTCTTGATCATCAACGCCGGCGGCGGCTATCATGTGCTCGTAGCAGGTTTGTCGCAAATCGATGTACAGCCGGGCCAGTTCGTTCTTGCGGCCGAAGCCATCGGGACCATGAGTGGTCAACCTAAATCAGCACCGGGGGTCTCCAAGTCCTCAGCCCCTGTGCTTTATATAGAATTTCGCAAGGACGGTCAGCCAATCGACCCCGACCCCTGGTGGGTAGCGGGGCAGCAGAAGGTGCAAGGCTAATGCGCAAGACAGATTATGCGTTCTGGACGTTCATGACGATGGCGGGCCTCGCCGGTGTCACAACCGTGCTGAATGTTTCGAGCACCTATTCGGCGACATCGCCAAATTCGGAGCTTTATCGTCAACTCGATCTGTTCGGTGACGTCTTCGAACGGGTCCGTTCGGACTATGTGGAAAAGCCAGACGACACCATGCTGGTCGAATCGGCCATCAACGGCATGCTAACGGCGCTTGACCCTCACTCATCCTATATGAGCGCCAAAAACTACCGCGATATGCAGGTGCAAACGCGCGGCGAATTCGGCGGCCTCGGCATCGAAGTCACGATGGAAAACGGCGTCATCAAAGTTGTGTCCCCTATTGACGAAACCCCCGCTGCCAAGGCGGGCGTGCAGGCCAACGACTTGATCACGCATCTCGACAACGACATGATCTCAGGCCTAACGCTTGAACAGGCCGTCGAGAAAATGCGCGGCCCCGTCAACACGCCCATTACACTCACCGTGATCCGCAAGGGCAAGGAAGAGCCCTTCGATATCAAGATCGTGCGCGATGTCATCCGCATCAACGCGGTCAAGAGCCGCCAAGAAGGCCCGGATGTTGCCTACATCAAGATCTCGACCTTTAACGAGCAGACCCACGCCAACCTCGTGAAGTCGATGGACCAGTTGAAGAAGGACCTTGGGTCCAACCTCAAGGGTTACATCATCGACCTTCGTAACAATCCGGGCGGCCTACTCGATCAGGCCATCTCTGTGTCGGATGATTTCCTTGAGCGCGGCGCAATTGTGCTCACCAAGGGACGCAACAACGAAGAAACACAGCGTGCACAGGCCCGGGCTGGCGAATCTGCCGAAGGCAAGCCCGTGCTCGTCCTGATCAACGGCGGCTCTGCTTCAGCGTCAGAAATTGTCGCTGGCGCCCTGCAAGACCACAAGCGCGCGACCGTCATCGGCACGCGGTCTTTCGGCAAGGGCTCGGTGCAGACCATCATCCCGCTTGGCGGCAATGGTGCCATCCGTTTAACAACGGCGCGCTACTACACGCCGTCCAACCGCTCAATCCAGGCAAAGGGCATCGACCCCGATATCGTCGTCGAGCAGGAATTGCCTGAAGAGTTGAAGGCCAAAGCCGCAGCTGAAAAGCCGAGAGGCGAAGCCAGCTTGCGGGGGCACTTGAAGAACCCGGGCGACGGCAAGGAAGATGAGAAAAAGGAAGAAGAGTCGGGCTCATCAGCCTATGTCCCCAAGGAGCCCGAAAAAGACACGCAGCTTCAATATGCTTTGAACATGCTGCGTGGCACGCTGCCGGGCAACACCGGAGCGGAAGTTGCAAAGCCCGCCGAGCCGGCCGCGAGCGCGCCCGCCACGACGAACGAAGACAAGAAGCCGGTTCCGAACTGACTTCCAAACACACCCGTTTTCGAGAATGATGGGCGCTGAAAGGCGCCCATCTTTTTTGAGCGGCACAGTCCATTCCAAATCCCGTGCACACCCGCGAAGGCCGACCCCACATGAGCCGATCCAAAGACCATGAAGCAAAATCCGGGAGCGGCCTCATTTACCGCCCTTGCGTTGGCTTGATGGTGATCAACCCCAACGGCAGAGTATGGGTCGGCCGCCGCCCCGATGCCAACGACAGCCCCGAGGGCGCTGGCAGCTGGTGGCAAATGCCACAAGGTGGAATTGATCCTGGCGAGACGCCGTTGGAGGCCGCACACCGCGAACTTTGGGAAGAGACCGGTATTACCAAGGCGGCTATCCTGGCGGAATCGCCCGAGTGGTACACCTACGATTTACCGTCTTATTTGCATGGTAAGGTGTGGGGCGGAAAGTACCGCGGTCAGCGCCAGAAGTGGTTTTTGATGCGCTTCGATGGCGGCGATCATGAAGTTAACATCACGCCAGACGACGCCGATAAAATTGAATTCGACCAGTGGCGGTGGGCTGATATCGGCGAAGTGGTCGGTCTCATCGTGCCGTTCAAGCGCGAAGTCTATGCGCAAGTGGTCGAGGCGTTCACGCCATTGGTTGAAAAAGTCGCTGCTGGGAAATAGGCATCCTCGTCATTGAGGCGGAGACATTCACGATGAGCAAAGCCCATCGCGTCCGGTTACTGATCGACTTCGCCGGGATGGCCGTGGCGCTCGGCATCATGTTTTCGTTGCAGGCGTTTTGGCTGGGCCTCAGCGCCGCCGTCATCGTTTTCGTGGTGACGCATGCGTTGGCCGAAAAAGCCTTCACGGCCTTAGCTTCACGCGATGAGATCAAGGCCGACCTTGAAGACCGCAAAAACAACAGCGACTGATGGCGGCGGTGGCGGCCGTAGAAACGGCTCAATCACGCGGCTAAAAAATCGCTCGCCTGGAATAGCGATTGGAACGGAATGCCCGCCGCGCGATAGAGTTCGCTCGCGCCCTGCTGGCGGTCGAGGATGGAAATCACCAGTGTGACCGTGGCGCCAGCTTCCTGAAGTTCCTTGACGGCAATCATCGCCGAGTTTCCGGTCGTGGTCACATCTTCAACGATAACCACAGCTTTGCCCGAAAGATCGGCGACGCCCTCGATCCGCTTTTTGGTGCCGTGGCCTTTGGGCTGTTTGCGCACAAAGAAGCCGTCGATGGGACGGCCAGCAGCAAAGCTCTTGGCGTTAAGCGGGCTAATGAGCGGAACGGCGCCCATCTCCAGACCGCCGACATAGTCACACCGGATGCCGTCGAGGCGCGCAAAAATAAGGTCGCATAACAGGCTTGCACCTTCGGCGTCGAACATCGAGGGCTTCATGTCGAAGTAGTAAGAACTGCGCTCGCCAGAGGCCAGCACGATCTCGCCGCGCACGAACGACTTGGCCTTGACGATTGCGAAGAGCCGGGCGCGCTGCTCTGCGTTATCCTGGATCAAAGGCATTCCCTCAGCCGGTATTCAGAGCGGCGGGCGGATTAAGCGGCCTTGCCGCCGAGCAAACGCAAAGCTTCGACGGCGCGAGCCGCCATAAACTGTGCATCGTCATCGCCTGCCGCAGCGGTCAACTCATCTTCGGCCGTCTTCAGTTCCGCAGCGATCTGCGAGGCATTGGCATCTGCGAGGTCGAAGGCTTTTTCGGCCAGAACCGTTACGCGATCGGCGACAATTTCGGCAAAGCCCGAGCGCACGAAGATCCGCGACTTCGAGCCGGTAAGCCCGATGTCGAGAACTCCAGGACGCAGTGTAACGACGACAGGGGCATGTTCGGCGAAAACCGTCATATCGCCTTCAAGCGCCGGCAGCATCACCTGCTCTGCATCACCCGACATAAGCACCTTTTCCGGACTGACGAGTTCAAACTTAAAGGTGGATGCCATGGCTCTTGTCTTCCATTGATTAGTTTGCACCGGCAGTGCCGGCGCGCGGGCGGCTGAAATCAGCTTTCGTCTTCTTCGTCGTCACCCGTTTTGGCGCGGACTTCTTCTGCTGTCTGCAGACCCTTGCCGCAGAACGGGCAAAAGAAGACGGGATGATCGAGCATGCCTGGATCGTCGTCGTCGATTTCAACGAGGCCGACCGACATGTAGAGAACGCCGTCTTCTCCGACGCTGATCAGCGGATCGAAATCTTCCCCGCTCATCGCTTCTTTCAGTTCGTCGCAGCACGTTCCAAAGTCGTGCTCGGGAATGCGGATCTCAGTCTCTTCTTCTTCACCAGACATGTGTCACCGCTCTTTCTGCCTGAAAATTTTGGAACGTATTCGACCGCAGTTTAGGCTGCTTCGGCGAGTTTCTCGGCCTTGGCCATGGCTTCTTCAATGGAACCCACCATGTAGAAGGCGGGCTCGGGAAGGTGATCGTAGTCGCCGTCACAAAGACCCTTGAAGCCCTTGATGGTGTCGGCGAGCGGTACCAGCTTGCCGGGCGAACCGGTGAACACTTCGGCAACCGTGAACGGTTGCGACATGAAGCGTTCGATCTTGCGGGCGCGGGCAACTGTCATCTTGTCGTCTTCCGAAAGTTCATCCATGCCCAAGATAGCGATGATGTCCTGCAGCGACTTATACTTCTGCAGGATCGACTGTACGCGGCGCGCCGTTGCGTAATGTTCTTCGCCAACGATGCGCGGGTCGAGCATGCGCGATGTCGAGTCGAGCGGATCGACGGCCGGATAGATGCCCTTTTCAGCAATCGAGCGCGACAGAACGGTGGTCGCGTCCAAATGCGCGAACGAGGTTGCAGGTGCGGGGTCGGTCAAGTCGTCGGCCGGAACGTAGATCGCCTGCACCGAGGTGATCGAGCCCTTCTGGGTCGTCGTGATGCGCTCTTGCAGAGCACCCATGTCGGTTGCCAGCGTCGGCTGATAGCCCACCGCCGAAGGAATACGGCCAAGAAGTGCCGACACTTCCGAACCGGCCTGGGTGAAGCGGAAGATGTTGTCGACGAAGAACAGCACGTCCTGGCCCTTGTCGCGGAAGTCTTCAGCGACCGTGAGACCCGAAAGCGCAACGCGCATACGAGCGCCCGGCGGCTCGTTCATCTGGCCATACACCAGGGCGCACTTGGAACCCTTGGTCGAGCCGTTGTTCTTCTTCGGGTCGACGTTGACCTTCGATTCGATCATTTCGTGATAGAGGTCGTTGCCTTCGCGCGTACGCTCGCCGACGCCCGCGAACACCGAATAGCCGCCATGAGCCTTGGCGACGTTGTTGATCAATTCCATAATGAGAACGGTCTTGCCGACGCCGGCGCCACCGAACAGGCCAATTTTACCGCCCTTGGCGTAAGGTGCGAGCAGATCGACGACCTTAATACCCGTGACTAGGATCTGCGCTTCCGAGGCCTGATCGGCAAAGCTCGGGCTGGGCTGATGAATAGCGCGGATACCATTGGTCTTAATGGGGCCAGCTTCGTCCACCGGCTCGCCGATCACGTTCATGATCCGGCCAAGAGTTTCTTCGCCCACCGGCACCGAGATCGGCGCGCCTGTGTCGCTCACTTCCTGGCCGCGAACAAGACCTTCGGTCGAGTCCATGGCGATGGTGCGCACGGTGCTTTCACCCAGATGCTGCGCCACTTCAAGAACGAGGCGGTTGCCGCCGTTGTTCGTCTCAAGTGAGTTCAAGATATCAGGCAGATGGCCGTCGAACTGAACGTCGACCACGGCGCCCGTAACCTGGCGGATCTTACCAACTTTGCTAGCCATTGCTTCGCTTCCTCGACGGTTCGATGGTGATTAGAGCGCTTCCGCGCCCGAAATGATTTCGATGAGTTCTTTGGTGATGTTGGCCTGCCGCTGACGGTTGTACTTGATCGTCAGCTTGTTGATCATGTCGCCGGCGTTGCGGGTGGCATTATCCATAGCCGACATGCGCGCGCCCTGTTCGGAAGCAGCGTTTTCAAGAAGGCCACGGAACACCTGGGTGGAGATGTTGCGCGTCAACAATGTGCCGAGGATCACGTCTTCCTCGGGTTCGTATTCATAGCCGGGCTCGGCGGTCGCTGCCTTGGTGTCGGCCGCAGCGATTTCCGGCAGCTTAGCCGGGATGAGCTGCAGCGCGGTCGGCTGCTGCGAAATCACCGATTTGAACTGCGAGAAATAAATGGTCGCCACGTCAAATTCGCCGGCCTTGAACATGGCCAGCATCTTGGCACCGATCTCCTCGGCACTGACAAAGCCAAGCTGCTTCATGCCCTTCAGTTCGATGCGCTCGACGATGTTCTTGCCGAGATCGCGGCGCAGGTTGTCTGCGCCCTTGCGGCCGACTGTCAAAATCTTGACGGTCTTGCCGCTCAACATCAGACGGTTGGCATCGGCCCGGGCGAGCTTCGCAATGTTCGAGTTAAAGCCACCGCACAGACCGCGCTCGGCTGTCATCACGACCAGCAAATGGACTTGGTTTTTGCCATTGCCGACGAGCAAAGGCGACGCGCCTTCCTTGTTGGCGCGGCTGCCGAGGTTTGCAAGCATCCGGTCCATACGCTCGGCATAGGGCCGAGCGGCTTGAGCGGCTTCCTGCGCACGGCGCAACTTGGCCGCCGAGACCATCTGCATGGCCTTGGTGATCTTGCGAGTTGCCTTGACCGAGGCAATCCGGTTGCGAAGATCTTTTAAGCTAGGCATTCGAGCGTCCTACCTTTTTTCTCTCCCTATCCGGGCAGTCCCGGACACGGAGCGGCGTTGCCAACTCAGGCCGTGAAGCTCTTGGCGAACTTGTCGAGGAACGCCACTAGCGCCTTCTCGTTGTCGGCAGAGAGAGCCTTTTCAGCAGCGATGCCGCCGAGGATGCCCTTTTCGCTATGCAGCGCCGTCAGCAGGCTCTGTTCGAATTTGCCCACTGCCGAAACCGGAAGCGCATCGAGATAGCCGCGCGTGCCTGCAAAAATCACGGCGACTTGCTCTTCCATCTTCAGCGGCGAGAACTGCGCCTGCTTCAGAAGTTCAGTGAGACGCGCGCCGCGTGCCAGCAGCTTTTGCGTGGCAGCATCGAGATCCGAGCCGAACTGTGCGAAGGCGGCCATTTCGCGATACTGCGCGAGCTCGCCCTTGATCTTGCCGGCAACCTGCTTCATCGCCTTCGTCTGAGCCGACGAGCCGACGCGCGACACCGACAGACCGACGTTCACGGCCGGGCGGATGCCCTGATAGAAGAGGTCGCTTTCAAGGAAGATCTGACCGTCAGTGATCGAAATCACGTTGGTCGGAATGAACGCCGAAACGTCGTTGCCTTGAGTTTCGATAACCGGCAACGCGGTGAGCGAGCCAGCGCCCGCGGCGTCGCCCATCTTAGCGGCGCGCTCAAGCAAACGAGAGTGGAGATAGAACACGTCGCCGGGATAGGCTTCGCGGCCCGGAGGGCGGCGCAGCAAGAGCGACATCTGGCGATAGGCGACGGCCTGCTTCGACAAGTCGTCATAGGCGATCACGGCATGCATGCCGTTGTCGCGGAAGAATTCGCCCATCGTGCAGCCGGTGAAGGGTGCGAGATACTGCATGGGCGCGGGATCGGAAGCGGTCGCCGCCACGATGATCGAGTATTCGAGCGCGCCGCGCTCTTCGAGCACCTTCACGAACTGAGCAACCGTCGAGCGCTTCTGACCGACAGCCACGTAAACGCAATAGAGCTTTGCCTTCTCATCGGTGCCAGCGTTGGCGGGCTTCTGATTGAGGAAGGTATCGAGAATGACGGCAGTCTTGCCGGTCTGGCGGTCGCCGATGATCAACTCGCGCTGGCCGCGGCCGATCGGGATCAAAGCATCAACAGCCTTAAGGCCGGTCGCCATCGGCTCGTGCACCGACTTGCGCGGCAGAATGCCGGGCGCCTTAACGTCGACGCGCATGCGCTTGTCCGACTTGATCGGGCCCTTGCCGTCGATGGGGTTGCCAAGACCGTCGACCACGCGGCCGAGCAAGCCCTTGCCAACCGGCACTTCGACGATGGCGCCGGTACGCTTGACCGTATCGCCTTCCTTAATGCCGCGGTCGTCACCGAACAACACGACGCCGACGTTGTCGGCTTCGAGGTTCAAGGCCATGCCGCGCAGACCGCCCGGAAACTCCACCATTTCGCCGGCCTGAACATTGTCGAGGCCGTAAACGCGGGCGATACCATCGCCCACCGACAGCACCTGACCAATTTCCGAGACCTGCGCCTCTTTTCCGAAATTCTTGATCTGGTCCTTGAGGATCGCGGAAATCTCTGCGGCGCGGATATCCATAACGTTGCCCTTTAATTCTTGGCGTTTATCTGTGTTCGTTGCGAAGCCCGGCAACCGCCCCATCGCGGAGCTTGGCTTTCGGGAAGTCTTTTCGTCCGGTGAGAGGGCTTAGAACTTTTTGCTCCACGCCCCCGCCGGTATAATTCTGCGTCAGGTGCTGCTTTGCAGCACCGTCTTGAGGCTCGAAAGTTTGGCTTTGAGCGAGCTATCAATCATGCGGCTGCCGATCTTCACGACCAAACCACCGAGCAATGAAGGATCAACCTTCGCGGCCAATGTCACGTCTTTGCCGACGGAGGCCTTCAGCGTTTGCTTCAATTCAGCCACCTGCGCGTCCGTCAACGCGACAGCCGAAGACACTTCGGCGGTGACTTCGCCGCGCGCCTTGGCGGCAAGCGACCGGAAACCGCGGATCATCTCAGGGGCGGCGAACAAGCGCCGGTTCTTGGCCAATACATTGAAAAAGTTCATGGTCAGCGGGCTGGCGCCTGCCTTCGTCAGAACAGCGCCGAGCGCCTTGGCCTGATCGTCGGCCGAAATCACCGGGCTTTTGACAAGACGGCTCAAGTCTTCGCTTTCGGCGAGCATCTGCTCGAACCGGCCAAGATCGGCTTCTACAGCCGCAGTAGCGTTCTGGGCGGACGCGAGTTCAAACAGTGCGCCAGCATAGCGGCCAGCCATACCGGCCATCATGGGTTCGTCAGTCGCCACTAAATTATCTCGTCTGCTCAGAGGGTTGAGAGCGAATGCGCCGCGCGAACTACGCAGCAGGCGGTGGCATTTCTTCACTTTGCGCCCGCAGCCCCGCTGCGAACACTTGGTCTTGACACGCCACCCAGAAAACGGGGCTTCCTAACATGGGCCATGGATCGCATCAACACGCTCATGCCGGGCCGGAATGACGCATAGATGGGGGGGTGGGGGTGGGCAGTCGCAGTAAAGGTGAAGCGGCAAGTTCGAGGCGCTGCACTTTGACTGCGCACGTTTCGTGTTGATCATTGGCCGAGACCGGGAAGGCGTGGGGTTAGTCCGCCATGGT
>Ga0247836_1000957_pt1 | contig 49875 bp, 49 predicted proteins | sample LaCruzMarch2015__4_FD_187116 | JGI IMG/M metagenome (GOLD analysis project Ga0247836, IMG submission 187116) | Freshwater microbial communities from meromictic Lake La Cruz, Castile-La Mancha, Spain - LaCruzMarch2015_14m | ecosystem: Environmental > Aquatic > Freshwater > Lake | place: Spain... | reverse complement strand
TTTCAGTAGTATCCATAGATGTTTCAGTAGTTGTATCTACAGGTATTTCAGTAGTATCCATAGATGTTTCAGTAGTTGTATCTACAGGTATTTCAGTAGTATCCATAGATGTTTCAGTAGTTGTATCTATAGGTATTTCATTAGTTGTATCTACAGGTGTTTCAGTAGTATCCATAGATATTTCAGTAGTTGTATCTACAGGTGTTTCAGTTGTAGTATCTACAGGTGTTTCAGTTGTAGTATCCATAGATGTTTCAGTAGTAGTAGTATCGAGAGGCATTTCAGTAGTTGTATCCATAGATGTTTCAGTTGTAGTATCTACAGGTGTTTCAGTAGTATCCATAGATGTTTCAGTATTATCTAAAGTAGGTTGCTCAGTTGATTCTTGAATCGATTGTTCAATAGGTGAAATAATTGTAGGAGCGGTATCATCTTTAGGGTCATTTTCACCTCCACCTTTTTTTTTATAATTAAATCGTTTTAAACTTTTTCTAGCTAAATTAACTTGTCTTTTTTTTCTAAATGTTTTTCTTTTGTATGATGTCCTTCTATTTTTAGGTTTTTTAAAAGATTGCTTCTTTTTATTATATAATTTTGTTATTTTACCTTTAGTTAATTTCATTCTATATAAATAAATTAATATTTTTATTTATATACTTATATTAATGAGTAATCAAAATATAAATATATCAGCTAAAAATATTTCAGGAAAATGTGATTTAAAGTGTTCATATGCATTTAAATATTCCGAAAGTAATTCAACTGCTAAAAATAATGGTGTAATGATATCATTATCATATGATTCAGAAAAAATTCCATCAGTTGTATATAATGATGAAAAATATAATGTAAGTAATATTTATATAACATCACCATCTATTCATACATTTAATGATGCATCATTACCTGGTGAAATAATAATTACACACACCCCAGTTAAAGGTGGTAATACATTGGAGGTAGCAATTCCTTTTAAGTCATCAGCAGAATCTTCAAATGCTTCACAAATTATAACTGATATAATAAATAAGGTAGCAACAAACGCACCGAGTCAAGGTGATTCGACAAATTTAAACATGAGTTTTAATCTTCAAAGTATTGTTCCAAGAAAGCCATTTTTTGCGTATACGCATGCAACAAAAAATTGGATAGTTTTTGGTGAGTTAGATTCTATACCTTTAAGTTCTGCAATAATAGAAACTCTTCAACAAATTATAAAACCTTTTCCAATACCAATGCCATCAGCAGAATTATTTTATAATTCACGTGGTCCATCATCAGGATTGCAATTAGGAGATGGTATATATATATCATGTAAACCAACAGGTTCTTCGGAAGATGAAACTGCAGTAGAATATGATAAAACACCGTCATCATCAACAATTGATTTTACAAATATATTAGAAAGTCCAGTATTTAAAATGCTAATTGTAATTATATTTGGATGTTTAATGTTTGCAATAATATTTTATGGAATAAATGAATTTTTTAAATATTTATCATCAGATGCTCCAAAACTTCCCAAATTAACTTAAATAATTTTCATTATTTATTAAAAAAAATTATTTAAATAGAACCATTTAAAGGTGAAGCATCGTGTAAATTATCTAGTAATGGTTTGTAAGAAGCAGGAGTAATAGAGGTTCCAGAACGAACAATTGGAGCCATCTTAGAAACAACTTCTTGTTCTAAAGTATATGGAAATTGATTAAAGGCGGTAAATTGAGACATTTTTTTCTTTTCAGAAGGAGCATAAGAAGAAAGAGCACCTAAACCAGTTACATCATTAGACCTACGCATTAAATCAAAAGCCACAAGTGCAGCAACTACTGCTAAAATTGGGTTAGAGTACATAAACAAATAAATTACAACTAAAATGATAACTACTTTTCCAATAATATTATCAACCATATTAGCAATTAAATCAGGTGTTTTAAAACCCATAACTAAGTAAATTATCATTAAAATGACTAAAATAAATTCACCCATATGCTCTTTTTTTAAAAGTTCTGTAAAGCTATCCATATATCATATTTATAGATTTTATTTTTTTTCACCTTTTAAAAAGCTAGAAAACAACATAAAAACAATATTCTAAATAATATAAGTATGAATACCTATCTTGGGCAAAAAGGATATACTATATCTAAAAATGAATTAAGTATTGAAAAACAAGTGCAAATAAGAAATGATTTAATGATAAAACCATTTGTTATGGGTTCACCTTTAAATGATTCAAAATCTTTTCCTGCTTATAGAGAGTCACCTAGCAAATTTTATGTGCCACATTATTATGGAATTGAACATTTTGGTCCGCCTAAACAGTATAAGATTCCTGAAGGTACAGATATCAATTTAGAGTTCAATGGAAAACTTAGAGAGAATCAGGAAATTGTTGTTAACACGTATTTAAATCATGTTAAAAAGGTTGGGTTTGGAGGTGGTTTGCTTGAACTTCCATGTGCTTATGGAAAAACGGTTCTTTCTCTTAACATCATATCGCATCTTAAAAAGAAAACATTCATTATTGTTCACAAAGAATTCTTAATGAATCAGTGGATAGAGAGAATACAGCAATTTTTACCAGCGGCAAGAGTAGGAAAAATACAAGGTCCTATTATAGACATTGACGATAAAGATATTGTAATAGGAATGTTGCAAAGTTTATCGATGAAAGAATATCCTGCATCAGTATTTGAAAGTTTCGGACTTACTATTATTGATGAAGTTCATCATATTTCTAGTGAAGTTTTTTCTAATTCACTCTTTAAACTTGTAACAAAATATATGTTGGGTTTATCTGCAACAATGAACCGAAAAGACGGAACCACATCTGTTTTTAAAATGTTTTTGGGAAATATTATTTTTAAGGGTAAGAGAGATGAAGAACGAGATGTTACTGTTCGAGCTATCGAATATTATGTTGATGATGATGATTTTAATGAAGTCAAATTAGACTATAGAGGAAAACCTCAATATAGTAGCATGATTTCAAAGTTATGTGAATACAATCGTAGAAGTGAATTTATTTTGAAAATTCTCTCAGACATGTTAAAAGAAAACACAAATCAACAAGTAATGATTCTTGCGCACAACAAGAATTTGCTTAAATATTTACACGATGCTATTGCTCATCGAAATATGGCTACAGTTGGTTATTATGTCGGTGGTATGAAAGAATCTGCTCTTAAAGAAACTGAATCAAAGAAAGTTGTCATAGCTACTTATGCAATGGCATCCGAGGCACTTGACATAAAAACGCTGACGACATTAATTATGGCAACTCCAAAAACAGATATAGAACAAAGTGTTGGACGTATTCTTAGAGAGAAACATAGTAGCCCAATTGTAGTGGATATAGTAGATAGCCATGATTTATTTAAGAATCAGTGGCGAAAACGCAAAACATTTTATAAGAAAGAAAATTATAAAATTATTTATACAATTAGCACAGATTATACAACAGATTTTTCAAAATGGACTTTAGTTTATAATCCCAATTCAAAAGTTTCGAGAGAATGTAAACCAATAAAAAAGAAAACTATATCAATTAAGACCAATAGTTCGTCAGAAAAAAGTATTGCAAATGATTCTGAATCAGATGATGAAAATGAAGAACCAGAACCAGCGGCTAAAAAAACTAGTAAAATTGCTGATGATGTATGCTTTCTAAAAATTAAATAAACGTTTCAACTTTATTACCTTTTCTGTCATAAACCCAAATTTCATAATTATAACCTAATTCTTTTGCTGCGGTTTGTTTATGAAATATGTTAGCTTTTGTATCTTTAATAGTCCAAGTTGATTTAACTTCTATACATTTATTTTGAGTTGGAATATAAATATCAACAAAGTGTTTACGTTTTTTATCAGATTTATCATTATACCAAATTGTTGGAACATTTTTACAACCTGTTACTATATCAGTTTCATCTATTTTATTTTTAATTAGTTCTTCTAAAGCAAATGGCTCATATCCTTGACATTTAATTTCATTGCCAGATGGAAAAGCAAAGGGTTTTGTTTTATATGAAGTTCTAATAGATTTATCCATAATATCAGGATTTTGACAAGGATGTTCTACACCATAATTTTTAAATGTCGTTTTACTTTTTTTATTTTTAATTTCATCTAAATGTGAAATATTTTCAACACCATATCTATTTAAAATTGTTTGATAGGCTTTTTGTTTTCCACATTTATTGCTACAATCATTACATTTAGCGTCATATTTTTCAATGTATTGAAAACGTTTTGATGTAAATTTATCACATTCAATACATTTAAACTTAATTTGAGTTAAACTATTTAATATTTGATTTGAATAATCTTTTCCTAAAATAAGTGACTTTTCAAGACAAATTTTATTTAAATAACTTAAATCATATTTAACTTTATTTTTTGTCAAATAATAACTACATTCTTTACAAAAAGAGTTATATTTTTCTATATTTATAAATTGTTTAGATGTATCATTATTACAAATTGTGCAATTAAATTCAATAATTGTTCTATAATTTAATTCTTTTTCATGATATTCGCGTAGTAAAGTAATATTATATTCTTTACATAATTCGTATAGAAATAATTTTGTAAATCTTTTATTAGACATTTATAATATATTCAGAGATTATAAATTTAAGTAATTTTCGTAAAATATCTTATTCATAAATATTTTCTGTGTTAACCATTTTTTTCTTTAAATAGTATTTTTTATTATATTCTTTTCTCTTTTCTGATGGTATAGGATTTTCTTTCATTTTATTGAGTAATTTTTCTTTATTCTCTTCGTAGTATTTTTTACATCTATCAGGTGAAGTATATTTTTTTAAATGTTCTTTTGTATCATGTAGTTCAATTTTTAACTTTTCATTTTCTTCTTCTAAAATATTTATTTTATCTAATAATTGTTGCTCCATTATAATTATATATTTTTAAAATATTTTTATATAATTATAAAATATTATATAAAAATTTATCGTCTAAGAAACTTATTAATGTCCTTTGCTAGGAAACCCCATATTGGTGTAGTGATTATAATTTTCTATGCAACTAGTTTCATTTGAAAGCTTAACGTATGGGGGAGGGTTTGCTAGAGCTAATTGACTAGCAGGTAAATTAATACCCGCCACTTGATAAGTAGGTGTGTTTGGCATATTATTCATATACTGAGCATAACCACCTCGTTGTCTACGATGTCTTCTAGAACGTCTTTTACCAGCAAATTGTCTTGATAATCTTCTAGATGCAGCTCTAGTTCGGAGTCTTCTCTTAATACTCTTAATTTTTCTACTTCCAGCTTTCATACTCTTATATTGTTTAGTGATATTTTTTATTTTTTTTCTAAGTTTTTTAGCTCCACCATTCATACAAATTCCAGGAACTCTTCCTGCCGCAGCATCAATATTTGATTTTGCTCCTGCTAAACCTGGAAGAGGACCTGGTGGAGTTCCGGGAATTTCATTGCTACTAAATCTTCCAGCATATTGTGAATTATCAACATTGACATAACTTCCATTAATATTGCTTAATGGAGCTATGTTACCATAACCTAAATTAGATGCTCCTGAACCTGACATATTATATATATATTATTATATAATATATTTAACCAATGATATGTTCGATTTATACGATATCCAGTGTGACATAAAATCTCAATTAGGAAAGCATGACCAGCTTTAGGATTAATTGTTACCAAAATTGATATATATTTAATACTATTAGTTTGTTGTATTACATCAATCAACTTAATTAATGAATTAACTAAATATATTGAAAAAAAGAAAATAATACAATCACTACTATATTACATAATTTAGAAAAAATCGTATTTAGAACCAGAGATGATAATTCTTCCATAAACATAATGGATGAAAAAAGTATTGGTCTTTTTTAACCGAAGCAAAATGTCACCTAACTTTTAACGTTAATTAAATTACAATTACAAATCATTTATTTTTTTTCATATAATAATTTTATATTTTTTAATTTAAATATATAATTATTTATTTAAATATGAAATTCCAATGTGATATATGCGAAAAAATATTTAAAACAAATCAACATTTAACACAACATAAAAATAAAAAAAACCCATGTACGAAAATAAATGAAACTCATGATAAATCTGAAATAAATAACCAAAATGTATTAGAAATTCTAAGTACTCAAAAGTTTTTAATACAACAAAATGCTAATTTACAAAATACTGTTAAACAACTTGAAGAAGAAATTGTAATTTTAAATAAAAAAAAGGATATTACAAAAAATTTTATTAAATATATATTGGCAACTGATTATCTTGATGATGAAATATATAAAAATATTTCATCTTGGATAACAAAAGCTAAATATAAACAATTTAAACAAGTTAAATATTCAGATACATTATCAACTAATTCCATATTACCATCAACTAATTTCACATTACCATCAACTAATTTCACATTACCATCAACTAATTTCACATTACCCGACTTTAAAAAAAAAATTAGTCCTGTAAATTCAATTATAAGTGATATAACACTTACTCCATCATTAGATTACAAAGACAACACTAATTACTCGAAATTATAGCTATTTATTTTATTTTTAAAAATTTCAGATGCTTTTTTTAAAACTTTACTTGAATTTTTTATACTTTTACTGTAGTTCATGATGTCTTTAATATTTTCATCATTTTCCATTTTATTTTTACTACTATTATAATTGACATTCAAGTTATTTATTATATTAACAGCTTTTTTTATATCATTTTTTTCGTCAATTTTTAATTCAGAATTTATTAATGAAGAATCGGTTGGATTAACAAAATGAGAAATATAATTTATTGCACAAGTAATATCAACCATCACATTTGATAAAATTTGTGTAGTTTCACACATATTTTTTGTTATCTTAGTATCACTTACAGATAATATTGTTTTTTTAAATTTAATAAAGGATTCTGATAATTTACACATTTTTTCAAGAGCATTTGATATAGTTATCAAAAAATTTGTGTCATTAATTACATTAATATTATGTAGTTTTGTCGAAAATGTTTCAAACAAATTAATCATTTCTTCTGTCGTTTTTGAAAACTCATTAAACTCTTCACTACCAATATCTAATTCTATCTCTTTATAATCATTTGCTATATTAGAAACAGCTTTAAATAATTCAGAATAATCATCTATAGTTCCTTTACCATAAAAATCTTTACATTTTATTTTACTCGCGTATTGTTTTATATCATTTATAAGTTGTTCATTTATATCATAACCTTTAGTTTCATCGTCATAATAAACATTAAGTTTAATTTCATTTGTGGGTTTAAATTCATTTATAATTTTATTATCATTAGTATATTTATTATCTATATTGTTAATTGAACATATTTCATAATGATAATCATCACATAATAAATTTGTAAATGTAAATTCTTCTTCATGGTTTTTTGTTTGTTCTGGTTCAAAAAATTGTATATTATTATTACACATTTCTATATTATCATCTTTTTTAGACAGCATTTTACACGATAACTCGTGTGAGTATATTAATGATATTTTATCTAATATAGTTTTAATAACTTTATCTTCATTATATGATTTAGTTTTCATTATATAATATATTTACATTATTTCAATCACAAAAATAATAATTCAAAAATAAAATAAAATTATTTAATACATTAATTAATAATAATTTTATTATAATGGGAGGGGTTATACAAAATTAATCAACTAGACAAGAAGTATTATAATCATGCTCGCAACCAAATCATTTGCCGCGAAACCAGCAGAATTATTTAAAATGGCATTTGGATTGTATGATAGATTATTTATTGTTTCTAGTGTAGCAGCAAAACCAGATGGTGAGAGGGTTGTTTCAACTATCATATCATTTGGACTAATATAAATAATCGTATCCTGATATAATTGAGTCGCGCCAGTAGAGGATGAGAATGGATTTCCAGTTATAACACCGTTTAAGAATATTGAAAATTGAACTGGTTCAATGACATGAAGTTTTGTTGTAACATAATAATATCCTGGTTGCCAAATATAAACTAGCTTTGTAAATGGAATGTGCGCAATAGAACCCATTTGATTACGTATAGCATCATATATAATAGATGTTCCTGGTATAACATTTTGCGTAACTGTGCTGTATACCTCTATAAAAGTTTTAGACATTGAACCTGTAGGTCCTTGCTCACCTGTAGGTCCTTGCTCACCTGTAGGTCCTTGCTCACCTGTAGGTCCTTGCTCGCCTTGGTCTCCTTTATCACCCTTTTCACCTGTAGGTCCTTGCTCACCTGTAGGTCCTTGCTCGCCTGTAGGACCACCTCGTTCGCCTGTAGGTCCTTGCTCACCTGTAGGTCCTTGCTCACCTGTAGGACCACCTCGTTCGCCTGTAGGTCCTTGCTCACCTGTAGGTCCTTGCTCACCTGTAGGACCACCTCGTTCGCCTGTAGGTCCTTGTTCGCCTGTAGGTCCTTGTTCGCCTGTAGGACCACCTCGTTCGCCTGTAGGTCCTTGTTCGCCTGTAGGTCCTTGTTCGCCTGTAGGTCCTTGTTCGCCTGTAGGTCCTTGCTCGCCTTGGTCTCCTTTATCACCCTTTTCACCTGTAGGTCCTTGCTCGCCTGTAGGTCCTTGTTCACCTGTAGGACCTGTATGACCCTTGCATCCTTTACAACCTCTATCTCCACGTGGTCCCGTATCACCACGGTCTCCCTTTTCTCCTCTATCTCCACGTGGTCCTGTATCACCACGGTCTCCTTTGCAGCACTTGTATTTACAATGTTCCTGATTGTGATGGTGTTCAGTATCAGAATCAGAAGATTCCGAGTCGTAGCTATGATCACTATTTATGGCGGTCATTATAAATATAACTAATATTTATTTTTTTACAAAAAAAGTAACTATAAATTAATTAATAGTTATAAAATAGTTATTTTTTCCTAAAGTTATTAATTATTTGTTATTATTTAACTTTAAAATAACTATTTGTGTTTAAATAACTAATTTTCCTAAACTATTTATACTAAATAATTTTAGATAATTTAGAAACAAGTATTTATGTAAAAATTGATACTAAATTAGTCGTATTTTTATTTTACATTTTTCTTATTTGTTGCCTAATAAAATAGGTGTTTTCCTAACGTGTGAAATGAGAAAAGGTCTAATTGGAACCCATTTCTTAAATTTATTATTAAAATTACATTCTATTTTGTATGATTTATCTAAGTTTACAAATTTATCTACATTCGAATTCTCAAATTCTTCTTCATCATCGCTTTCTTCTAACGCATCTAAATCATTATTTTCTTTAATAATTCTAAATAAATTATTCATCATTACACTTGTTTTATAGTCTGGTATTGCAGATAAACCTATATATTCATTATCCAATGTGTATAAATGATATATATCATTTTGAATATCAGGTTTACAAATAAATATCTTACTGTATGATTTTTTTTCAAAATTTTTACCTATTTTTCTGTCAATCTTTTTAATATCAGAATTTCTATCTTCTGAAATATGTGTATATTCTTCAAATGGTAACAAATAATGTGAATTAGATTTATTAGAAGTATAATATTTAATCGAATCTAATTTATAATTAATTGACTTTAATGATGAATCTAATTCTTCATTTGACTTTGCAATTACAGGTAACCCAAAAATAACAAAATAATTATTGTATGCAACTTGTTTAATATCATTTTTTAAAATATAACAAATTTTACCAATTTTATCTGAAATATCTAAATTAGACATATCTTTTCCTTTATACATAGATATGTCTTCAATTGAAAAAAAAGATGTATTTTTATAATAAAATAATGTTCCATAAAAAATAGTTCCATAACATAAAGAGCTTGTAAAACAAGTGTTAATAATTTTAATATCTATTATTTGTTTTTTATTCGTATTATCAAGTTCTAGAATAAAACACAACATTTTATTCTTATAAGAGGTAAACCATGCAAAACATTTTTTCCCATCAGGAATAGCAAATAATAAATTATATTTACAAACTTTCTTATGTGTAATGGTTTCATAAGAAAGTTTTACATTAGGAAATTCCTGTAATATATCTTGTTTTTCTTCTTGAGTTAACATTTATTATATATAAATGAAATATCTTTAAATCATTTAATAATTGGAATAAGAACCATTTGATGAATCTAATGTCATAATATCTGTTCCTTGAGAAATAGTAAGCTGTGACTTTAAAAAGTTTTTTAATTCATTTTTCATATTTGGTTCATCTTTTTTAGGTAATAAGTCGATTAAAGTATATTCTTTATTTAAATCTAAATTATTGCTCTTATTTTGATTAATTATATTATACATATTTTCATATTTTTGAGTCGGTGTGTTTACTAAATCTTTTATTTTCGGAACTGTAAGAGTAGACTTAAAAAAATTAATAAGATGATGCACTAGAAATATTAAAACGATTGATATTATTGTAATTTGAACTATCCAGGATAACATATTATATTATTATATTAGTTTAACACAGATAAAAACTCAATTATTTCTTTCTTAATAAAAATATCATTAATATCAATATCTTTGGAAGATTCAAAATATATATCATTTGGAATCAAATTACCTTTATTTGAAATATAACTCATTATCAGTTTAATTTCTGAAGCTGGATTTATTTTATAACAATATTGTTTTATTTCTAATGATAAATGTGAATCGCCATGAATAGAAGAAACACTATATTCTTTATAAAAAGATGGGTCTAAAATAATCGAATAATTTTTATAATAATTGTTAATTACTTTTATATCTTTATCAATTGCTTCTAAAAAATATATTTTTTTATCTTCAACACGATATATACCTTCATTTGTATATAATCTAATATATGTTTCGCAATTTGTCAAAAATTCTTTAAATAGTTCTGATATATCATTTAAGATGTCTATATTGAAATTATTAATAAATATCTTCATTTATTTTATATTGTATAAACTATTTAAACCTATTTAATTTATAATAAGTAATGTCGATGCCTTTAGATATTATAATTGTAGAGAGGTTAGGTTCGTTAAAGTTGCTTTCAATTAAGGATTTTAAACAAGAAGAGCTTTTTAAAAAATGTGGATTTAAGAAAGCAGAGGATTTTAATAAACAAACAGAATGGACACTAAAATATGATGGAAAAAAATATTTTATTCAGGTTTTTGCTAAATCTGAAGGAAGAGCTAATTCTGAAAATAAATATGATTTTCCTCCCCCTATTGATACAAAATTGTTTTATGGAAGTTGTGCAATTGTTGGTCAAGTTAAAAAAGATGATGGAAGTAAATGTTATTTTAATTTAAGTTTAGGTCTTTGGAATAAAATTTATGAAAAATTATTTGGAGGTTTCGAGGATTTGGCTGCAACTGCAAAAGAAGATGATGAAGAAGAAGATGAATTAGCTAATGTTCCAAAAGAAAAGAAAACCAAACAAGGTTATTTGAAGGATGGATTTGTCGTTGATAGTAGTGATACTGAAGAAAATTCTCCATCAGTTTCAGAAAGCGATGATGATGTTGAAGATGATGCTGATGATGAGAATGAACCAGATGATATGCTTATAGAAGATGTTGGTTCAGAATTATCTGAAGAGTCTTATGATTATGATGATAAAAATGTAGGTAAATAACTCCACCTTTAGAAAAGATGTAGCCAAATAAAAAAGAATGGGTTTATAGGAACTTTGGTTCCCTAATTAAAAATAAAATTGATATCGATTTAAATATAAAAATAATACTTAAATCAATATAATATAATATGTCGCTAAGAGTAATCGAAAATCCTGATAATTTTAGAATTAATATTAGAAAGCAGATTGATAAAAAATTAAATAATGAAAAAGCCTCTTTAAATTTGGAAAAAGGCATTTTCAATTATACATTGAAAGAGGCTGATAATAGGAAAATTGTTAAAAAATGGGATAATAAATTCTTTGTACAAATTTACTTAAATCAATTAAGAAGTGTTTTAGCTAATTTAAATAGCAAATGGATAGAATCAATAAATAATGATGAAATTCAATCTCATAAATTAGCATTTATGACCCATCAAGAATTTGATTATGAAAAATGGTCTCAAATGATAGATATTAAATCGAAACGTGATAAGAATAAATTTGAAACGAATATTGCTGCTGCAACTGATACTTTTACTTGTCGTAAGTGTAAACAAAATAAATGCACTTATTACCAAATGCAAACAAGGTCAGCAGACGAACCGATGACTACATTTTGTCAGTGTTGCCTATGTGGAAATCGTTGGAAATGTTAATCATAAAATGCTACTTTATTTCCTTTATTATCATAAATCCATAGTTCATATAAATAACCCATTTCTTTTGCTTGTAATTGTTTTAATAATACAATATCTTTTTGTTTTTTAAATGTCCATGTAGATTTAACTTCAATACATTTGTTTTGACATGGTATAAAAATATCTACAAAATGTCTTCTTTTTTTTCCAAAATTGTCTATATACCATATTACAGGAACATTTTTACAACCAATAACAATATCTTTTTCATTAATATTATTTTTAATTAATTCATTTATAGCAAAATGTTCATAACCTTGAATTTTAATGATGTTTCCAGATGGAAGTGTATATTCTTTTAAATAATAAGATTTTTTGATATTATTTTCCATGACTTCAGGAGATTGCATCGCATGTTCAACACCATATTTTTCTAAACATGTTTTTCTATATTTTTGTTTAATTTCTTCACGTTGCAAAGGATTTTCATAACCATATTTTTGTAAATTAGATAGTCTTCGTTTTTCTTTTACTCCTTCATTTTGTAATCCATATTCACATCCATATTTTTCAAGATTTGTTTTCTTTATTTTTTCTCTAATTTCTTCACTTTGATTAGCATGTTCAACACCATATTTGTTAAATGTAGTAGCTTTCATTTTATTCATACAAGTTTCATTTTGTGCCGCATACTCAACACCATATTTTTCTACCATAGTGTTTTTTATCCTGTCAAACTTCATTTTTTTAGCACAAGACTCACAACCAAAATTGCGTTGCTTGTGTAATTTATTTAAGCTTTTATTAAAACTATTGTCACACATAATACATTTTGCTATTATTCTAGTATCACGAGTAATGTATTTATCAGTATAAACTTCTAATAATGTTACATCACCTTCATCACATATACTTTTCAACATATTATAGTCATACTTAAGTCTAGTCATTCTATATTATTACTAAAGAGTTATGCTTATATACTTTTTCAAAATATATAAATTAACTAAATATTTTCTTTTTCTTTTTTTTTCTTTTTTTCTTTTTGTTTTTGATAAGCTCTCATGGCATATTCTTTTATTTTTTCTGGATTTTCTTCTGATAACTTTTTAAGTCTCTCTTTAGCTTTTTCTTTCACTGTTTCCTTATTCTTTTCATAATAAGATTTTCTTGAATTATTATAATTTTCCAATTGCTTTTTAAGCTTGTTGTTTTCTTCTCTCAATATTTGAATCTCTATAAGCAATTCTTCTGTGCTCATTAATATAATATAACAAAAATATTTATATTATTTTACAATAACATTAGATATAAAATATATAAAACCATAATACATGATAAAAAGTAAAAGTTTTTTTTAATTAAAGAAATATATCTATAAAAAGCCATTATCATAGGCTCAATTAAAATTAAATTATTATCTGATTCACGATTTTGTTCATAAATATAATGTCTTATAATTTCGTTTGGAAATTCTGAATGTACTTTTCTTATAAACATTGCATAATGATTTTTGTCTAATTCGCTATCTATAAATTTTATATCTTGTTCATCAGCAATTTTAAAAACATGTGGACTTGTTGTAGAACTTCTTCTATACCAATCTGCTAGATGACTAACATAACAATTTATATGAGATTTTGATTGCCCATCTTCTAACTCTTTATAAAATTTAAATATAATTGCAAATAATGATTCATTTGCAAGTCCTCCGTCACAAATTGTTTTTGTTATTGTCTCTTGTGTAGAAACAAAATGAAATATTTGTTTTAAATTCTCTCTAGTTAGAACAAACCAAGGGTCATTTGCTAACCATAATTCCTTAGGAAGTTTAACTAAATTGCCTCTTTTATGAAAGGTTGGATTCCACCAAGCTTGTTTCCATGAAAAAATGCTTAAATCATAATTTTTATAAAATAAATACCTAAATCGCTTTGGAGAAATAATAGGACAACAAGAATCAGTTAGCATTGCAAACCAAGTATTTTGTTCATCATGTCTACAAGCAAAATTTAAAATAGATAAATATGCAGGTATAACATGATAATAACTAGTTTCGACAATAGAACTTGACGGTATAGCATGTTCTCTAATCCAATGTGATTTAATTTTTCTGAAATCTTTATAGAAGAAATAAACATTTATAATATCTTTATTTGGTTCAATCCATTCTCTCCATATATCTTCTTTATTCAAAATATGGTCATAATTAATTATAAAACACAAAGCAATTTTCATTAAATATTAATATATTTAATTTTTTATATTAATATTGCAATATATTCTTATCTCTATATTTTTTCATTTAATATTATAAATTCATATTCTTCGTTATCATCAACTGATTTATATTTTGGTTTAGTTCTATCACGTAAAGTGGATTTCTTACAATCAAATATTTTACACGTTTTCTTATAACCATCACCCTTATCATTATTTAAGTAATATTTAACTGCCGAAAATTTATAATCTTCTGTCTTATGTTTTGTCATGTATATTATTTTGAGAAAATTAAAGGTGCGGTTTTAAATCTTCAATGGTGTAAATAACCAAATTAAACCAGTATTTTTTTTTAGATTGTTCATAGGAATTGAATCATAAGATTCATTTAATAGTTCATTATCTTCAATTTCTTTGTGCATAATATGATTATCACAATCATTATTTTCAGGTGGTAAAATTATTTTAAGAGGCGAGAATGTCGATATAGATGTACTAGCTGATATCATTTCTGGTTTATATAATTTTAATTCTTTTATTTCATTAAATAATTTTGATGTTAATTCTACTTCATTTTTAAGTTCATTAATAAGATTATTATATATTATTTGATTCTGTTTTCGATTAATTTTAATATTACATTTTAAATTATTTTCACATTCTTTAATTTTTTCTTCCAAATTTTCAATTTTATCTATATTACAATAATTTATATAAATATTTGTTAATCCTATTATAGACGAAACAATAAGAAAAGAATTAACATAAAATTGTATTTTTTCCATTTTTCCAATTTTTTCAAATACTTCTGTTTTTTTAAATACATTTATTATAGTTTCTGAAATCTTATCTCTTAAATTTGAATCAGACATTAATATTTATATTTAGTTTTTTTTAATATATTTTTATTAAAATTGAATAAAAAATATACTATAAATTACATGTAAAATTAAAGAATGAAGACAGAAGTTTTATTTCTACAAGGATTAAACAGAGAGATTACCTTTTATATTGGTCAAAATAAAAATGAAAATTTTGAGGTAATAGATAAGGGAACACATAACGATTTATGGTTTCATGCAAATGAAATATCATCGTGTCATATTGTAGCAATAATTCCTGATGGTTTTAAAAATAAAGAAAAAAAATATATAATTAAAGCAGGAGCTTTATTGTGTAAAAAATATACTAATAAATTAAACTCTTCTTATGAGGTTGAAATAATTTATACTGAAATTAAAAACATTGAAAAAACACAATATCCAGGATGTGTTAAAATTATTAATGGTAAAAAAATTATTATTTAATATTAATTCACTAGATTATTAAGGCAAAATAAGCCATCTAATATGAAAACAATTTTTCTCGCAGAAAAAAGATATATTTATAATTTTTATTATATTTACACCTTTTCACAATTAAAACGCCGAATTTAAATTTATAATTATCTATTTTTCTTCACCATTCCATGCACTGATAATAAGTCGATTTTCATGTAAGTAAATCATAAGAACATTCTTTGTTTTATCCCTAATATTTGTTTCAGATGAATATGCGTTTTTTTTACTCATAGAATTTAAACCCCACTTTTCACATTTGTCAGGTGTATCTATTTTCCAGCAATGTCTCTCATAATCCTTATACTTCTCATATACCTCTTTATTATACTTGCCAACTATATTAAGGACTGCATTAGACTCGTTAAATTTGCTCTTCTCTTCATCTGTAATATCAAATATGATAATACTTGTTTGACCCTTTTGTCGAACAACTGGCGAATCTATCGGGTTCAAGTTAGGAATATGTTTTGATGAAAGCATAGTCGGGTTTGCAGATACTTTGCCCTTCTTCTTCTTGAAACCTGATGTCTGATAAGAGTTTGATCCAAATGGGTCAAGATAAGTCTTTTCATACTCTTCAATCGCCTTAATGGAAGTTCTATGAGGCCCAGTCTTATGCCCGGCTTCAATATGTTCCCGCCAATATCCAGTCATGCGTCCAGTTAGACCTTGAATTTGGACGTTGTTATCTACTACTTTGGTATGTAGTTCGTGTGTCGCTCCAATACGAAGTTTCCAGCGATTTGGGATAAGATTTGCTCTACGAAAGAATCCTTTTACTCCGAGGACGATATGTTTTGGTAGAGGTTCTTTGAAGAATTCCTTGATATCATCTTGTGAAAGGCGGTCGGTTGAAGTATGATTTCTAAATACAACACCCTTACGAATACACGCATTTTGAACGACATCAACATTCTTTGTAGTTAAACGAACAATATGAACTCTATAATCTGTCCCATAATTGTCAATAATATCCTCTTGAACCCATTTTTCAGCATTTTCCTTAGAATTCAAGGAATAGAACTCTTTCAAAAAACCCTTATCCAAGAAATCCTTATGTCCAAAGTATGAATCAGGAATAGTCATTTTATAAAGTTCGTGTAATTCTCCCCATGTGTAAAGGTCATAAAGTTCCTTAATCATCGTAGCACTAATGAAGACAAATCTGTTATTATGCTCCTTCATATGCTTTACATCCAATACACCCGCTTCCTTAAGAGTTGTATGAAGAACTTGAAACTCTTTATCACCTGTATCAATCTCATCTATAATAAACAGACCATTGCGAATATCCTCAAGTTCTGCCCGTGATAGTTTTCCATGATGAAATATTTTGTCTTTGAAGCAATTAGGTGCTTTATCAATCATATCCTTCTCCCATCCAGCATTACTCATACCAGTAAGAATTCTTACATTCGTAGGATTAACTACAAAGTTGTCGTCAATATGAGTAGTTAGAAGTTTCGCAATTTCAATCATAAGACCATCTGCTCCAACTTTGGTCTTCTTTTGAATACTGATAACGCGACGATTATTTTTATAGAATTTATTTACAATATTTGTTGCGTCTTCTACTTGGTTTGGAAAGATGTATTCAGAAGTAGCCTTATCATCCCCTTCAAGGAACGAACGTCGATTTGATGCTATTGCTGAGTTATATGCTTGTAATACCTCTTCACGCCTCGCAGAGATTAATTCAATTTCAGTTGGAGAATACATGTAGATTATAATAGTATACTAATTATAATAATTATACTATTTCAATTTTTTAATAATCTATTTCATCAAAACAACAAGTTTTAAATAATTGTAGATGTAGCTAAATAAGGGTATATATTTAATGCTGGTCTTCTGTGTTCAAAATATCCACATTTCTCTCAAAATACTTGATTAGGAATTCTAACCGATGTATTACGAGTTCCGATTCCCCAACTAAAATTATCAATGCTAGTAAAATTTTATTTTTAAATTTTTTATATTTATTACACCTAACAATATGTACTTCATTTCAACATGTAATCCTTCATGTATAAACTGCTACATATTTTCCATAAAATGTTTTATTAATATTTTTGATTTTTTATATAAAAGTAATTGTAACCATTTTAAATAATAAAAAAATTATTATTTAATATTATTTTGATATATAATTTAGAAGTTAATATTTTCTAAATCTCTTAAATGCCAATATTCAAACGCACCTCCAGGAATGGGTCTTTTAATAATAAAAGGAATTTTTTTCTCTCTAAGTTCCAGTTCAGCAATAATATATCCATCAATAATATTTTCAGGAACTTTAACAAGAGGTTTTGAACCTGTTTCAATTTGTTTTGCTCTTTGACCAATCACTCTAGCCTTTTCATATTTTGTTAAATATGGTAGTGTTTTATGTAATTGGTCAATAATGATATTATATTCATCTCTTACAACATTTGCTAACTTAGAAACTTCGTCATTATTATGACTTAAACACTCTGGATGAAATTCAGTAATATAATTTTTATTAATTTCATAATCAAATTTTTGCAAATAATTTTCTTCATTTTCGTCATCATCATCTTCGTCGTTGTCATCTGCTATAATTAATTGCGTTGTTTTTTTTGGTTTAATAATTTTAGAAGCCTTCTCCTGAACCACTCCTTCCTCATCAATTTCAATTTCATCATCATCTTCATCTTCATCTTCTGGTTCGGCATCATCGACATCATCGACATCATCCAGTTGTTTTGCTTTATCAATATCATCATCTTCTTCATCAGGATTATCTTCAATACCACCGATTTGTTCTTCATCTTCATCAGCATCAGCATCAGCATCATCAGGTTCAGAATCCTCTACTTCAGATTCATCTTCAATATAAGTACCAAATTTTTTAGCAGCATTAATCACGATATTTTTTTTTGGTGCTAATTTAACAGTCTCTTCATTACTATCTGAAGAATCGGAATAATAATCACTTTCGTTGTCACTCATTGTTACTATATTAACTAAAGATACTTTTAATATAATTATTTCAATTTTCTTTTAAAATAAAAAATTATAAATAAATATTAATTAATATGATTTAAATTTATACATTTTCTTTAATTTGCCAAATAGTTTCACAATCATAACATAAATAAACATATTTCATATTTACATCATCATATCTAATATAAATGATTTCTCTTTCTTTACCATCTTTATTAGTAATACAATCTGGATTAGGACACAATATATTATTTATACGAGGTAACGTAGGGTCATGTTTTGTATATTTATTAATAATATGATTAAATGATTTTTCGGATTTCTTAATTTGAGTTTTTGATACACAGATATTGAGTGAAGCTAAGCTAGTATCTTCATTCCCACATTTTCGACAATAATAGACAAGCTTATTAGGGTCATCCGCATTAATACGAATGTAATACATATTAGAACAGTTAGAACAGAAGTGCATTTTATATATTATAATTACAATTTATATTTATATAATTATTTCAATTTTTTTATTATTTAATAAATCCCTTAAGGGGATAATATTTCAGACATTTCTTTAGTTTCGTTTAATTTATGTAAAATACTTTCATAATCAATTACTACATTCATATTGTAGAATCCAGTTTTTAAAAATTTATTTTGAACTTCTGTATCTATAAATTTTTTCTCTGCAAATTCAATAAATTTACTATAATTATTGTTAAAGCTTTCTTTTACAAATGGATAAAAATTATCGAAAAATGGTTGGTAAACTCCCTTTTTCTTTTTAACAATATCACATACAGCAATATTAATATTTGAAAATTCAATTATTTCATTATAATTTCTCATATCATTATGAGTTTTTATTACTCCAGGTTCGTTTAAAAGTGGGTCTTTGCATAATAAAGTGCATAATGTTAAAAGAACGGTAGATATTGATTGACAAGATGTCCATTGGTCCCCCCTCCATGTATTTAAAAGAGAAACGCAAACTTTGCCGCATGTATATAAATTAGGATTAAAACGTATACCATTATTATTAGTGCAATACTTAACTTTTGGTGGACTGTGAGGATAATCATATGGATAAGTAATTTCAAAAAAATAAAATCCACCGAAATATGGTGTTTCAGATGGTCCAATAATCATTGCATATCCTTTTAACATATCAGTATCATCATGTATATAATATATTCCTTGGTCAATTAATGGATTTTTAATAATATGTCTTACATCTTTTAATAATCGATTCATTGTATCTTTTGTTATAAAAGTGGTCATATAATAGATATGTCAAATTAGTTTTAAACCTATTTTTTAAAATATAAAAAGGTTGTTTTTTCTTTAAGTTAAAAATTCAATATATATATATATATTTTATTTTAAAATTGAATTCTAAAAAAAATGAAATAGAAAAATCTTATTATATTATATCAACAATGAACTATACAATGACATCATCATCTCAATTTACTGATTTGAAAGAGTTTTTGGCAAAGCATAGTGCTAAGAATGTTACTAATAATACTGGGACAGTAAATATTACTCATACCAGAATACCCGATAAAGAGCTTAATATTTACCCAGGCTCTTATATTATTCCTAGGGAAGAACTCGAGACATTTTATGGTTTATATTATAATCATATTTTTGAGAAAAAAAATAAAGAATATTTGACTGAAAAACAGTTAGATACATCTGGTCCCGTGGCTGTTGATTTTGATTTTAGATATAATAATAGCATTATTGATAGACAACATACAAGACAACATGTTGCTGATATGATTTGTGTATATTTGGATGAACTTAAGGAATATTTTGTTTTTGAAGAATCAAAGTCGTTTTCTGTCTATATTTTTGAAAAACCAAACGTAAATAGGTTAGTGGATGGTTCATTAACTAAAGATGGTATTCATATGATTATCGGAATTCAAGTTGACCATATCATTCAAATCATGATTCGTGAGAAAATGATTACAGCTTTACCTGAATATTGTGATTTACCTTTGATTAATACCTGGGATTCAGTATTAGATGAAGGAATTAGTAAAGGACACACAAATTGGCAGCTATTTGGCTCACGTAAACCTGGAAACGAAGCATACGAATTTACTCATCATTATATCATAACATATGATTCTACAGATGGAAATTTTATGATGGATGAACGTAAAGTCTCTGATTTTAATTTGAAAAAAGATTTTGCAAAATTATCTGTACAATATGATGCTCATCCTAGATTTGAAATGAACCCCAAAATTGTTGATGCATATAACAAACGTTGTGAGAATAAAAATGTTAAAATTAAGAAACCATCCAGTAAAACTAAAATGAATTTGATTATTGATGAAGATGATAAAAATGAAGAGGAAGAAGGTATATCCATTAATGATATTAAAGATGAAACTTCATTAGCAAAAGCTATTGATATTGTATTTAAAAATTTAAGACCAGATGAATATGAAATCAAAGAAACGCACGAATTTACTCAAGCATTACCAGAAAGATACTATAAATCAGGTTCACATTCATTAAATCGTCAAGTAGCATTTGCATTAAAACATACAGATGAACGCTTATTCTTATCGTGGGTTCAATTAAGAAGCAAAGCTAGCGATTTCGATTATAATAATATTCCAGATTTATATTGTCAATGGAAGAAATTTCATAAATCTAATAATGAAGGTAAAACTGTTACCAAACGTTCAATTATGTATTGGGTTAAAAAAGAAAATTTTGATGAATATAAAAAAATACAAGAAAAAACTGTTGATTATTATATTGAAAAAGCAATTGAAAGTTGTGCCGAATATGATTTTGCTGTTATTTTAAGACATATGTATAAAGATAGTTATGTTTGTGTGAGTTATGATAAACGTGGTATTTGGTATCAATTTAGAAATCATAGATGGGTTCAAGATAGAGGATTAAGTTTAAGAGAAAAAATTTCTAAGGATATGTTTAATTTATTTGGTAAAAAGTCTGAGCAATATGAATCTGAAATGAATGAATATTCAGAAGAAGAAGTAAGACGCGAATTCTTAAAGAAAAAATGTGTTCAAATTAATAATATTAAAATTAGTCTTAAAAAGACTACACCAAAAGACCATATTATGCGTGAAGCAGCTGAAATATTTTATGATGAAAATTTTGTTAGAAATATGGATACAAATAAATATTTATTATGCTTTAATAATGGTGTTGTAGATTTTGTTAACAAAGTCTTTAGAGAAGGATATCCTGAAGATTATATCACTAAAACTACTAGAATTAATTATATTTCACATGATGACTCTAATCCTGAATGGAATAAAACAGCTGAAGAAATTACTAAATTTATGTCCACATTATTCCCAATTCCTGATTTAAATAGATATATGTGGGACCACTTATCATCATGTTTAATTGGAACTAATAAAAATCAAACATTTAATGTTTATCACGGTAGTGGTTCTAATGGTAAATCATTGCTTGCTGATTTAATGTCGGCTACTTTAGGTGATTACAAAGGAACTGTTCCAATTACACTTGTAACTGATGCTAGAGGAAAAATTGGTGGAACTTCTGATGAAGTATTAAAACTTAAAGGTGTTCGTTACGCTGTTATGCAAGAACCATCTAAAGGTGTGAAACTTAACGAAGGTATTATGAAGGAATTAACCGGTGGCGACCCAATTCAAGCAAGAGGATTATATTCTGAATCTGAAATTTTCGAACCACAATTTAAACTTGTCGTATGCACTAATAATTTATTTGATATTGATAGTAATGATGATGGTACTTGGAGAAGAATTAGAAAATGCACGTTTCCATCTAAATTTATTGATGCTGGAGAATATTATGAAGATGAAACCCCTTATGTTTTTAAGAAAGATAAATCATTACCAGAAAAATTACATTCATTTGCTCCAATATTTGCCAGTATGTTAGTTAAACGTGCCTTTGAAACTGATGGTATTGTTATTGATTGCAATACAGTATTAGAAGCCTCTAAGAATTATAGGTGTGGACAAGACCATATTTCAGCATTTATATTAGAAAAAGTTAGAAAGACTAACAATACTAAACAATGTGTTAAGAAAAGGTCGATTTTACTTGAATTTACTGAATGGTTTAAACAAGAATATGGCTCAAGAAAAATGCCAAAAGGTGAAGAATTATATGAATATATGAATAAGAAATTTGGAACTCCTAATCAAGCGAAAGGTTGGGTTGGTATCGAAATTATTAGAGAAGAGGAAGAAGAAGAAGAAGAAGATATTCTTAATAATTTACATTAAATTAAAGCTAAAAATATTTAAAAAATAACTTTAAATATTTTTTATTTATAAACGTTCTTTGGTAACAAGCTATATAACCAATAAACAATTTGAATTATTTTTCCAAATATCAATGTTGATATAAACGGAAGTATTACAAATAATAAACCTAAAAACACTCTTATTTTCCAATCAACCGATGAAGGATAAATTAGAGAAAAAATTAAAAAACAAATAACAACAATACAATAAAGCACAACTAAAAAATAATAATAGTAAAGATTTAAAACATCGTTTTGTTGGTCTTCATAATATGTTTTTCTTTCATTTGTTAAAACATCATTTGATTCATCTTTTAATTTTTTGAATAATAAAACATTTTCTTTTTTATAATTTGTATATAAATCCACTACATTTCTAAAATTAATAGACAAACCATTATAAGTTTTTAATTCTGATTTAATTTTTGCAATTTCTTCATCATAATTTTCTTTAAATTTTTGGGCTATCATATCAGCTTTCTGAGTATATTCCTGTTCTATCATATCATTATAACCAGATTGACCTGAAACATAAGTATAATAATTTTGTTTTGCTATCTGAAATTGTGGTTCTGCTAAAGTTAAATTTGATTCGGCGTTTAAATAATTATCTTTAAGTTGGTCAGCTTTCTTTTGCTTTTGACATTCTGGTCCACAAGCAATAGTTTCTGCAGCTGAATTTAAAAATGAATTAAATTTATTTAAATCGAAATTATTAGTCATAATACTATATTATACAATTATTAATTTTTTATTTAATTAATAATAAAAAATTAATTAATTGTTAAATGCCTTAGGTTGTCTTAAGTCATATGCTATTTTATAATTTGCAGGTTGAGTTTTAGTTAATATATTATTTATAAAACTTTCTTGAGAACTTCGATTTATATTAGCAGGACCTTCAGGAACACATTGATTCATATTGGTATCATAAACTAATCCTGATGAACAACAAGCATCTCCTACACAACTTCCCAAATTCATATCGCTAGCCCATGGGTCGGTTGAAGAAGAAGAAGACGAAACTGTATTTGCACTGTCTGGGTTAAAAGGCCAATTAAATTCTTGATAGTTCATATTATCACGCATAATTATAGAAGAAAAACGTCTCCAGAAGAAAAAAGCTCCAATTAACGATATAATTCCAAGTAAAATATAATAAATTGTATTAGGCAAAAATCCTTTGCTATTTATAAAAGCTAATATAATAACAGGAACTAAAGTATAAATTATAATTTTCATTAATTGAGAATGCTCTGCATATTTATCACCAAAATATGTATTAATTTCTACTAAACGAATTTTATTATTTCTCTCTACTTCTAAAATTTCTAACCGTGCTTTTGCTTTATTTAATTCATTTTCAACAATTCCAATAGCAACTGCTTGCTCTTTTAATGAACCAACCGATGTATTTAATGCATTTTCAAAAAAATTATTTATTCCGCTTAATGTTTGGTATAAATTAATACGCATAGTTGAAAGTTGGTTCATCTTCTCAATTATTTTTTTTTGTTCATCTGGAGAAAGATTAGGGTTATTTTCTAAACCACTAAATAATTGTTGTTCCATTTTTTGTAATGATTGAATATCATTAAGAATCTGCTCATTATTTTCTTGAACATCTGGTAAATCATTATTCATATTATATAAAATATAATAAGATTATTATTTTATATAACTTTATTATTTTTTTGCTACATTCATAGCAAGTAATACTGTTCCTGTTGCTAAAATACTCCAAAATAAATAATCATAATTTTTTTGTAATACAACTATGTCACTATCTTTTAATATATTTTGTATATTACCAGAAGTTTGTCCAGCTACACCAATTATTTTTTTATTTGTACTCTTAATAATATTTGCATAATCATCTATTCCTGTGTTGTTATCATATGATTGTTGTTCTGCCATATTTGACCCGGATTGAAATTTTCCTGTTAAACCATTAATTTGACTTGTTAATAAATTCATTCTAGACTGTAATTGTTCTAATTGTTGTTTTTCTGTAGTTGTAGCATTAGCCAAACCATATTGACTTCCTACATCTCCTTTATTAATGTAATTTTTATACATTATTGTATCTATATTATTTGTATTTTGTCCTACACCAAGAGGAGGAGATGATGGTTGTCTACCTCTCACATATACATTTGAACTTGGATTTATACTACTAGGTCCCCCAAATGGAAACATTGCATTGGTTTTTGGATAACAAAAAGTTCCATCTCCGCTAGATTCAAAACCTGCACAATCTGGATTACTATTACAAGCTTGTTGACATGAATCAGCAGTTGCTCCTCCAAAAGCAGCTCCTGGAATATCATTTCCATCAGTAACAATTCCTTCAATTTTTCTATAAGAATCTGTATATACTTGATTTGTGCTTGGATATGTATATAAGTTTGAATCAGAATCAACAAATCCTAATTTACCCATATTACCAGTAATAGCAGTCATACCCATGTCATAAGCAGCATTTGCTCCTAAACCACCACCCATATTACCATCACTCATCTTCTGACAATTTGTATCCATTTGATATGTGTATAAAACTAGATTACCATCACTCTGCATAACTAAAGAAATACTTCCATCAGTTGAACCAATAAAATCTCCCACAGCTAATGATGAACCACTTGCCATCCAATTTTTACCAAATTTTCCTTTTGTTGCAACTGCATTTGGATTTGGTTGCTGTTGCTTACCGTTTGTTTCTGATTGCCAGATTAAACCTTGATTATCATTAGGTCCTCTTCCACTATATATACACATATTACCATCATCTTGTAAAATCAAATAACTACTTCCTGTACTATCAGCATTAGATGTTGCATAAATAGAAGCAGCAAATATTCCACCATTTGGAGTCTTACAATTCTTGGATACTCCTTTCATTTTTGTTTCTTCTAAAGTAGTAAATGTTAAACAACGCTTAATGTTATCATCTCTTACTCCACCTCCATAACCAACATACAAAGCACCTTGGTCTATAGCAATATCCATACATTCATTAGCTGTATATGTCCAATCTTTACCTATTTGTGGTTTATCTTTCATACCATGATAACTATAACAACCAATATAAGGGTCGGCACTTGATTGTACTGAATCTGGAACAGGTGTTGAAAAAATAATAGTTCCACCCGAATCGAGAACTTGTATTGAACCACCTCCATCTAGAGTTGCCATATTTCCGATTTGATTTACAGTATTCGATGACCATAATGATATTAATTTGCTAACAATTGTAGAAGTTCCGAATTGTGTTACTGCTGGTTCACTATTACTAACAGCACAATAACCATTTCCTGTTGATAAATTGATATTTTGTAATCCAAAATATCTATAACCGTTAGTAATTGCAGCCTGCTTACAATCATCAAACTTATAATTTCCATCTGAAGATGTCACACCTAAATTTAAACTAACATTTGCTATAGCAGTAGATTGGTCGCCTTGTGAATTTGTACCAGCAAACTTTAACTTATAAGTTTCAGTTGTTGGAACAGTAAATGTATAGGTATAATTAGTCCATGAATTTATAGGTGGAGTAATACTAGCTATTGTAGATATAAATGCATCTAAATTAGTATATAATTGTATGTTTATAGGATTACCAACATTTGGTTTATTACAACAATTTCTCGAGCATCCGCTAAAGGTTACAGTATAATTTACACCAGTATTTAAATTTAAAATAGCATTTATACTGCTACCATTTTGAATACTTACACATTGATTTCCACCTGGATAAGGCATTGGATATCCCCATGCAGAAGAGTTATTAATTAATGCAGGTCCACCAAAATACCAACCTGGAACTTCTGATGAACTACTTATATATTTAAAAGTATTATTAGCTAAAGCAGGCTGACTAAAAGACCCGTTTTCAATTGTTGCAATATTTAAAGGAGGAGGCGAACCACCTAAAAATGTCATATTATCATTATTGCTATTAGCAGCATAACAACCTTTGTATGATGGAGTCAAATTTGATGGTAATAATTCACTTACAAAAACATTTGTACCTTCTCCTCCAATACTTTGACCCATTTTCATAAATGTTCCTGAGATTAATGGAGGATTGGTACGAATAGTTGTACCTGGTGTTGAATACTTATCTTGCCATGGAATTCCAATATCAATATAATTTTTAGGTATATTTACTGAATTCCAAATATCCCCAGATGATATATATTTAACAACACCATGGTTTGTAACATAACAAATATGACCAGTAGTAAATCTTATTGTCTTATTTAAATAAGGATTATTTGGGTTTACCCTATCAACATATCTAGTTATATCTCTTGAAATTTTAGTGGTCAAAACTTGATATTCTTTTAATGCATGTTTATATTCTTGTCTTAAGTTTTCGATTGTTTGTTGTTGACTTGAAAAATTATTGTTATTAATAATTGTATTGGATTTTGCAGTTAAACTGTTACCGTTATTAGTAATGTCAGAAAAACCCTCTTTACCACTTAATAAAATAGCATCTTGTTCTAAAATTTTCTCAATCTTATTTTGGTATTTTTTAAATTTTTTACCTTGATTTAATGAAGGTGATGGACCTATCATATCTTTTTTATTAACTATTTCTTCTGATTCTTTACTTGGAAACATATTTGAAATACTTATCATACTATTAATATATTAATAGAATTTAAAATATATTAATATTTGATTTTTAATTTTGTAAAATTGCATTTATAATTATAATTAATCCTAATATTCCAAATATAAATGGAGAGAACTTTGAATAACTCATGCCACCTCCTACTTGTTCGCCAGATAAACCATATTTAAATAATAATAAAACTAATAATATAACAATAAATAAGTACATAATAAAAGTATAATAATTAGAAGTTACATTTATATTTCCATTTTCATATGCAGCATTTAATGTTTCATATTGTCTTATTATTTCTGATATTTGAAATCTCTCTTCTTCTAGAGTCTTATAGTTATTTTCTAAAATCTCTGCTTTTTGAGAATTTAATTCTTGAGTTTGCTGATAATCACCAACTTTTGTATTAGAAAGCGCCATCATATTTGTATTAATACTTGTCATTTCATCATTCATTTTTTGTAATTGATAACTATAATATAAGGCTTGTTTTATAATTGCTGTTTGGTTTGGCGAATTAATCACATTTCCAGTGCCTGTTCTTAAAGAACAAGATTTATGTAAATTATCAAATGTTGCTCCAGAACAAGATTCATTTGAGGCACATGATGTCATACAATTATCTACACTACTACCTTGAATAGTATTAATATTATTAACACCGATAAACACAGAGTCTGGGACACTTTTAAATGAATTATCATTTGAATTAACAGTATTTAAGAATTCATTATATGTATCTTTATATTGAGCTAACAAACTATTAAATTTATTACTTAGCATTTCCATTTGTGAAGACATTATATATAATTATTGAGAAAACAATTATAATAATTAATTCCAATTGTAAGTAGTAGAATTCCAAAAATAATATAATATATATTACTTGTCAATTCACCACCAGATTGAACGATTGGAGGTGTAGTATTTCCTGAAAAAGAAAATTTATATAACAAAAATATTATTGCTATTGCTAATATTGATAATAAAATAAAAGAGTAATAGTTTTGATTAATTTTAACTAAATTTTCATTATCAACAGACTCTAAAGTTTCATATTGTCTCAATAAATTTAAAATATTTTCTCTTTCTTCATTCAAAACTTTATAATTATTTATTAAGTCTTGGTTTTTACTTATAGCATCTTGAGTCGTTTTATTAAATATTGGTTCTGCTGTATTAATTTTTTTAGTTAATTCTTTATTTGTATCTAGTAATTGTTGATTTATATCTTCCATATTTAATAATAATTGTTTGCTTTTTGGAATAATTGCATATGAATCATTTCCTGCTGGAACAATAGGCGAGTCACCTGTTCTAACTAAACATTTTTCTGATACAAAAGTAGCCCCTGTACAATTAGATAAATTTGCACAAGATGCTTCACACTCTTGCAAAGTAGTTGCATCGCTTTGTCCAGCAGTTCCACTTCCATTAAATGCCATACCTCGTAAAGATGTATATTGTTCGCTATTTATTTTATAATTTGATGCGGATGAATCGTAATTAGAATTGGCACTTGTGGTTACACGATTTAAATAATTTACATAATCAGCAACTGCCGATTTATATTGGATTAAAAGATTACTGTACTTTTGTCTTAAACTTTCTAAATCCATTGAAAATGAATTAATGTTAACTTGATTTTTATTATCTTGGTTCATCTTATATATAAAAGTAAGAAAACATATTAGGTAAGTCTTTTATAAAATATAAATGCAATTGTTGAAATATAGAGAAATGTTATAAAACCGTAAATATTAAAGTAAGGTTTATCATTATTTTCATCATCGAAAGGATTTACAATTATTTGTTTATTTCTCTCTAAATTATAGTTCTCATTTATTTTTCTTATAGACTCATCCATATATTTTTTACAACAATCATTAAAGATTTTATTTATTGGATACAATGGTTTTTTAGCAAAACAATTAAGCATTTAAATTTCAAAATAATTAAAATTTTTAATTTAAACTACCTGTTTTTTATAAATAGCACTAATTGTAAATAAACAAATTATTGTGCTTAAAAATAAAGCCCAGTTACGTAAGTATTTCATATTATATATTTCCATATAATCATCTATCATTTCTGATGCTGAGTTATTTTTTTGTTCAACTATCCCTAATTTTATTTTAAGTTTCTTATTTATTTTTCTCTCTTTTCTTATAAATAAATCTAATTCTATCATTTTTTTATTTATATCATCTATATTGACTTGAATATCATTAGATGTTAAAAATAATTTTGATTGTAGTTGATTGAGATTTGAAATCATATTTTGGTATCGTTCTTGAATATCTTCATTATTAGGATGCATTCTTGCAATTATATAAACTTTTTTAAATTCATCTAAAAGTATATTAACACCTCCATTTAATTCCTCTAATCTATTAACATAATCCGTAGGTTTTTTAATATTTAATTCTATATTTTCATTATCTAATTCCATTATATATATATTTTGTTCATATTAAAAATTTTCTTCAAATGATAATAATAATTTATTAATTAATTCCATGGTTTCATATAATCCACCAACAAATTTACCTTCATAAAAAACCATTGGAAATGTTTTATGAGGTCTCTCTGTTAATTTTTCTATAAATGATAAAAATTCTGCTTTATCTTCTAATATATATTCATCACAATTAATTTCTGTCGAAAAAAAATGTTTTTCTTTGATAATTTTTTTAACTGTAGTGCAGTTAGGACATCCATTTTTACTATAAACAGCGAATCCTTTACTATCTGGCAAGATAAATTCCATATAAATAATTAATATAATTAAATTTAAATATTTATACACAAATTCTATAATAATCTGCATTAATAGCTGTTTTACTTGGTCTAACAATATGACATAATTGTCCAGGTCTTAAACAAATTGCACGAGCAACAGGGTCGAATCTTGATATATCAGGGAATTGAACTGTATCATTAATATTGTATTTTTTCATTATAATGTTAACTTGTTGTTCGCTAATAACATTATGTTCGGGAACTATTTCATGATTTAATATATTAAATTGTAGACATTTTATACTTTCAATAACAATATAAATTCCATCTCTTTCCCAAATATGTTTGAGCTCATTAATTAATGTTTCATTAACATTATCTTTAATAATTATATACAAAGTATCACTTTTCTTAAGTGTTTCAGTAAGAACAAATAAATCATCTATCATTTCATGAATATTTGTAGGTCTGATAGTTTTTGCTAAATAATACCTTATATAAATTTTATTACCATTTGCAGTTTTTTCTCCACTAGTTGTTGGCTTTGATTCCAATAACATATCTAACTGGTTATTTTGCTTCATTCCATTTACTTCACTAACACTAAAGTTAGTATAGCCAGTTACATCAAAACCTTGTTTATCCATAAGTTCCAGAATAGTTTTTCTGGATTGAAAGATTTGAGAAATAAGAATACTTGAATTAGTAGTTACCATATTATATTATAATATATTCATAATGAATTTTTTTTATTTCAATTTTATTTAATATTATTTAAATATTTATTTTTTTAATTCCACTTGAAGTAGTAACATCTGAACTAGATTCTGATGAAATATCAATTACTTTTTTGTCTCCAGAATCTGACGATGAAGATGGTTCTTTATCTTCTTCTTTTTTGTCTTCTTCTTTTTTGTCTTCGGGTTCTTTTGGAACTTCTAAAAGTGAAGGAGCTGCAGGTGAAGATTGTTCAGGTGTCATATTAGGTCTCCAAATAGGTGAGTCAGAATCTTGAGCATATGGTGGTGATTCACTTGGTACATATGCTGGTGAATATGGCGCATATTGTGGTGAAACAGAACTAGGAGCATATGGTGGTGAAACTTGTGGTGTATAACCAGTTTCCAAAAATCCGTAATCAGGTGAATATTCTATAGGTAATTCTTCTATAGGTAATTCTTCTATATCTGTCTTTTTAACAACTACTTTTCTTGAATCATCTAATTGTATTTCACATTTATCACCTACAATTCTATTAACTTTTCCAGTTTTACCAGTATACGGTCCATTTATAATTTTAACTTTTGTTCCAACATTAATCACTCCAGTAATATATACTTGCGATGACATATCTGAATCTAATTTTTCTGGCGATTGTATATCAACTTCTTCAAGAGGTGTTGGTAATTCAGGTATTTCATCTCGTCTCAATAATTTTGAAGTTTGTAATTGTGACATCTCTTTAACATAATCTTTAATTAATTTATCAATATTTTCGGTGCTTCTCTCGGTTTCCTTTCTTAATAATTTATTAATATTATTTGAGTAAGACATACTTAATAGTTGGTCAACATTTTCATCTGTAATAATACGCATTTGAATATTCATTACTTGTAATTCTTGAATAAGAAGTTTAAAGGAATATGGAATTCTTAATAAGCTAAATGAGCGACCAAATCTGCTAAGATTTTTAATATTCATTGTACCATCAGGATTAGTATGAAACTGAATAGGTCCATCAGCATAAGGACTCAAAAATAAGTTTTTATCTTCATTAAAAATTGAAATTGCACCAGTCTTATTACATACTGCCATATAATATTCATCGCCTCTAACTAAAAATGACTCATTTAAAAAGTATGCTAAACCATGAGCACAAATACCATCACGTTCCATTTCACCTATACGAAGACCACCATCATTAGCTCTACCTTGAACAGGTTGTCTAGTGAGTTGCTGATTAGGACCACGAGCACGATAATTAATTTTATCCTTAACCATGTGTTTTAAACGCATATAATAAGTTGGTCCCATATAAATATTTGCTTGAATTTGTTCACCTGTCATACCATTATACATAACATGATTACCTGTATGATTAAAACCAGCTTTGGTAAGCATAGGTCCATAAGTTGTATAATTTGAACCTTTTACCTGAAATGCAGTACAATCACCAAACCCGCCATAACTAGTACATGCTATACCAAACATACTTTCTACAATTTGACCGATAGTCATACGAGATGGTAATGCGTGTGGATTAATTATTAGGTCTGGTTTAGTTCCGTCTTCAAGAAAAGGCATATCGGCTTCAGGAATAATGAGACCTATCGTGCCTTTTTGTCCCGCTCGTGAATTTCCTATGAGCATTGATGGTGTGAAATTATTCTCTCTCATATAATATAAATGAGACGATGGCATTTCTATACAATACACTTTTCCTTCATAATCAATAAATTCTTCCTTATTGGTATCATTTACTTTTTTATTTATATAAGGTTGATTTTGCTTACGAATAATACTAATTTTATAATATGTATTTTTTGATTCAATAAAATGAAATTTATCTTTATTTTTTCCAGACCCCCTTATCATATGTGGAGTATCTCCTGGTTCAGAAGCTATTTTTGTTATACCAGACCATCCACAATGAACTGCTAATCTACATATATCATTAGCTAATCGTAAACTGATAGTTCCATATCTTGAAAATCCATCATTATATGTGTGTCCATCACCTTGTAATAAAGCATCTAATAATATAATACTTTGCCTTTTTGATAAAGACCAAACATAATCAGGTAAATATTTGTTTAATGCTCCAACACTTAGATTATCTAAATGTTCATATATTTCTGGATGTTGGCCTCTTAATATTGTAAATCTGTCTTGTATGTTATCATACTTATATTTTAATTTTAGTTTTGTTAACATATTTGTATTGAATGCTATTTTTCTATCTTTCAATGCTGAAATTTGTATGGTTCCTGCTTTATTAGATGACCCATCAGCAATAAACATTCCTAAAAGTTGTAACCAATCATCCATTTTATATAATTTGTCATCAAGCTCCATCAATTCAATATCAGGATAAACATTTTCCATAGATTTTTGAAAACGGACCATTTTTCCAATTATGTCTTGTGCCTGAATTAGTTCATAATTTCTTTTAATTTCATTATATTCTCTCCGTTTTACGTATAACTTATGATTTAAAGTACATACAACTTCGACTTGTTTATTTTTAACAGAATACATTTGTCCATTATGATTATATTCAAATTTAGCTGCAGGATATTCATAACACATATTACCTTCAGTATCTAATGTGGCAACCTTATGTCTAGCAATATCAATATCTTTTATTTCAATCCAGCCTTCATTTGTTAAAACTTGCTGTGTTGGTAAAGCGCAAGCCATTTTGTCACCAATTGCAGGTATTCTTTCTTCTCTCAAACGAACCTTAGCAATATTAAATCCTTCTTCGCCAAGAGTAATAAATGATTTATCAACATATCCAAGTTGACCCTTTTTTGGTTTAACTGAATCATCAATCCATGTATCTTTATTAGCCAAATTCGAATTAATTTTACCAATTAAAATCATCTTATCATTTAATTCAGTATTCTCTCTAATTAATCCATGGTCATCTAAGAAACTATAATCATAACCTTTTTTCTTTCCAATAACATTATTTTTTTCAATATTAGCAAACTTAGAATTATTCATACCAGTTACTTTTGAACTCTCTTCTCTCGCTTCATACATAGAATAATAACTAGTTCTGAACATTCCACGTAAAATCGAACCTTCATTAATTAAAATAGCATCTTCAACATTATAACCAGTGTATGCCATGATAGCTACTATTGCATTTACACCATAAGGTTGTTGTTCTTTATTAATATACTCTAAATATCTGGATTTTATTAGAGGAATTTGTCCATAATTAAGAATAACTCCCATTTTATCAATACGCATTTGATAATTTGAATGATAAACAGAAATAGCTTGTTTACTTTGACCACACGAGAAAGAACTTCTAGTAATTGGATTATTTTCAGGATAAATAACAAGATTAGTCATTACACCAAAAATCAATGATGGGTCAATTTCCATATGAGTATAATATTTACTTTTCTTAAGGTCATCTGGGATAATAGCAATTAAAGATACTTCTTCCTCTGCAGTATCTACATAATCAACAACAGCCTCATTTCTTTCAAGTTTACTAATAATCTCTTCACTTGATTCACCAATATCAGGATATAATGATTTAAGTTCATAAAGCTTATTATCTTTTGTATTAAATTTTTCATCATTTTTCTTCATAAATCCTGATACAATTTCTTGCCATGTTATAGTTCCTTTTTCAAATGATTCTTTAATACTTCCTCTTTCGTAACTTAATTTTTGTTTTTCAATATAATAAATTGGTCTTGACAATCTACCAGCATCAGTATAAATATTAACTTCATTATGTTCTATATCAAATGATATACTTGTATAAACTGGTAAAATACCATTTCTTCTATGTAATTTAAGTAAATTTACCAATTCAACAGGAGTATCAATAACACCAATCCAAGAACCATTTACAAATACTTTTGTTGAATTTGCTAATTGACTTGATTGACATTCAAGTATTAAACGCAATGATGTATTAGCACGAATCCATTTAATTAATGGTTGTGAAGACGCTCCACTTGTAATATACGTACTTATTGACAAATGTTTATGTAAACCAATATTACCACCATCAGGTGTATCAATAGGGTCGATAAATCCCCATTGAGATGAATTTAATAGACGAGGACCTACTACTTTTGCACTCGAATCCAATGGTAAATTAATCTTACGTAAATGAGAAATAAATGTATACCAACTTAATCGGTTTAAATCTTGAACAACACCAAGCCGCTTTGTATGTGCTTCAGAACCCCAATTACCTTTAAATGCCTTTTTAAAACCTTGTTCTACAATTCTATCTTTAAAAAACGATTTCACATTAGAATTTATTAGACCAATAAAATTATTTTTATATTTATTATCTTCGTTTTTATCTTTCATTTGAACTTTTTTCTTTAAAGATTGTTTTTCCTTACGAGATAACGTTTCGTCTTCTTTATAAGAACCTTTATGATAATAATATTCTTCATCAATCTTACGTGTAATATCCTTCTTTTGAATTAAATAATATTCTCTGAATAAATCATAAATAAGTGTTCCAGACATTTCAATTCTTTTAAATCTGAAATTATCTCGGTCAGTAGGTTTTGCTTCTTTCATATAAACTTTTAATAAACGGTTTACCATATATCCCACAAAATATGCTTTATCCATGAAATTTAATTCTCCAATATGTGGAAGAAAAAAATCTGATAAAATTTCAACAACACTTGAAACAGTTCCTCTTTTTGTTAATTCTTTCATAAATTCTAGAGCAGTTTGTTGAGTAAAAATTTTATTTGCATCATGAACAGAAGGTATAAATAAATCTATGTAGGGATTTTTATTAGTTTCAACTTCATCATCCAAATTTACCAATAAACAAGTTTTTATAATATCTTTATCAGAAATAACACCTAATGCTCTCATTAAAATAAATAAAGGAATTGGCTTCTTCATATTTGGAACAGAAACAACTATTTGTCCATTACTTAAACTGGCCGATGGTGCAACAATTTTAACTGATGAAGTTCTTATTGGTTTTGATGAATCTTCTGATACTGAACGAATTTCTGCAGAATAGCTATATATATCATCTTTACCATATTCTCTAATATAAAGCATATTATCAGCAAATTTTTCTTGTGGAATAACAACCTTTTCCTTACCATCAATTATAAAATATCCTCCATAATCATTACGACATTCTCCAGCATTAAATCTTACTTCATTAGTCATTTTATTAAATATACATAATTCAGATTGAAGCATAATAGGAAAACGTCCTAAATAAATTTTATTCAATGTTAAAGTTTGCGTGTTCTTTTCATCCTCTATATAAAAAATAAATTCAACATCTACATCATAATGTATAGTTATACCATATGTCATATTGCGTAGCCTAGCTTCATTTGGATACATATAATGAGAATTATTATCATCATAAATTACTGGTTTACCATAATATATTCTGCTTCCATCTTTACCTCCTAAATATAACAAACACTCATTTCTCTTATCTTTTTCAGATTCTTCTTCCCTCTCAATAAATCTAATAGGATTATTCTCGCGAAAAATTCTCTTGATACCGCTTCTAAAAAAATCATTAAAAGACTCTAAATGATGTGATACTAAACAATTTGGATTATCTTTAAAGTATTTATCGATTAATTTCCAAGATATTTTTTCTTTATCCATTTTATATTATAATAATCATATTTTTTAAATATTATTATGTTAATATAATTATATATATTAATATAAAAAATATGATTATTATAATATAAAATGAATAAACAATATAGTATTTACAGTTCAAGTTTTGGTAATAAATATAGTTTGGTTCGTAATCATTGGTTTAAAAGAGCCCATGAAAAATGTGGTAAAAATTGTTATATAAATGTTATAACAGATGATATAATACAAAAACTAGATTATCATATTAATTTTGAATATGCTTGGTGGGATATAGTTAGATTGGATTGTATTTTAAATAACTTAAACCACGATAAAAAACCAATTGTTCATATAGATCAAGATATTATTATTGAAAAAGATATTCAACCATTGGTAGACTTGCAATATGATATTATTATATCGACTGAAATAGGAGGCGATAAATCATTTCCATCAGAATGTAGCAAAATTATAGGGTTTGGTGTATGTAGTGGTTTTTATATTTTAAAACCAACATCAATAACCTTTATGAAAAATATATTGGAAAATATGAAAAGTAAAAAGTATAAAAGCAATAGTGATCAAGTTAATTTGATGAATTACATTCTTAATAATAAATATGATATTGTAGAGGAAGCTATTATATTAGATAATAAAAAATATACTAATAAAATAATTAATATTGATGGAATAAAAATTTGTGTATTAGATTTCAATATAGTAATAAGAGACCCTATAATAAATGATGGACAATTCGCAAATCATATTAACATCGATAATGTTGGAGGTGTTCAAAATTTCATAAGATATTTTTATGAAGATTTAGAAACATTGCCTCTAACATGTAGATGTGGTAAAATACATTTAGGTGATAATAGTATATGTAAACATATTGAAATTAGGAACAATAAATTAATTTAATTTTTTTTTGTTTTATTATTTTTATTTCTATTACGTTTTGTTAATCTAAATTTATTTTTTATAGTTGAGATTGTAAATTCAGTCCATGGTTGTGATGGTCTATCTTTTAAATAAGGACAAAATTTTTCATATTGTCTATGTTTTTTACAAAATTCATTTTTATTAAATCCAATATCACATGATGACCCAAATTTTCCAATAAATGACATTTTTTTACCTAATTCTGTATTGCAAACTATACCATCAAGTGCACCATGAGGAGCATAAGGTTTCGGTCTATCTGCTTGTGACATATATTCTCTTGCATCTAATTCATAATGAGAACAAACCGTTCTTGAACAAGGATTGTCGTCTTTCTCCAAATAAACATCATAATGGTCGCCAATTATTTTTTTAGCAATATCAATATTAATTTTTCCTTTATGTTCGTCCATCAAATCACCAAGTCTAACTAATCTTGCTCCTTGATGTCTTCTAATGTCATAAAATCCTGAATTATTTACTTCTAAATTTCGAATACGTTCATCATAAGGTGCGTTGAAACCAATAAAGTAACCATTTTTAGTTCTCTCTATATTATGATATTTAAGACCTAGTTCAATGCGTAAAATTTCATTTGTATTTGTATCTCCAAATAACCATGAGTTTGCGTAATCGCCAGAGTTTTCATGTAAAAGTATTTCACAATATTCATCTAATGTATTACCATATTGCATTGCTTTTCTAATTCTGTAACCAATTGGAGATTTTTTTTCGTAAGGCATAAAACCACCAATCGTAGTTTCAGTACCAATTATACCTTTAGATGTTATAAAAAAATCTGTTCCACTCCAAATCCAACAAGGTGATGTTTGCATTATTATTCGATGACCTTTATCAGGTTTAATATCTAATACTACATTACTGAATTGACCATCTACAAAATCAGCAAATGAATTATGAGCACAAACAATTTTACCATCTTCTGTCCAATCACCAACTGCCATAAATGCACTACAATGGTCTTTTGCTCCGCCTTCTTTTCCAACTCTAGAGTCAGAAATAATTGAATACCAATAAGGTATTGAGCAATAGAAATTCCAAGCTATAATTTCATCTATAGTTGTTTTTGTTCCAGCTGCATTTAGACCCTCAGCTATTCCAATCATTTCCTCATAAAATTCGGGAAAATCTTTTTCAGTCATTGACTTAAATTCCTCTGAAATTTTATCAATGAAATATTCCCAGTTTTGTCCATAAGCTTCCATCATTAAAAATTTTAACATTGTTTGAATTTCCTTAAATTCTTTTGCACATAAATAACCATAAGTATATCCTCTTTCTCTCGGTTTTCCAGAAATAGAAATATATTTCCATCCATTTTTTTCATATGACATACCATTTTTAATTTTATTTGACATTTTATATTATATATTATATATATTTAATATAAATACTAACATTAACTAAATATCTAAATCATCATATTACTGATTAATTTTGATTTATTTACATATTCAGCATTAACATACCCATAATTACAAATAACATAATCCAAGGAAGAAGAACAAGTAACCAAGAAATACCAATATGACCATCTTTGCAGATTAAGTTAAGAATATAAGTCCAGAATACAATGTAAATAAATTTCATTACAAATATCAAAAATGTATTAGGAACACGACAAGAAAAATTACCAACATGATAACTATTTGTATTACCTAAATTTTGAAATATAACCATAATTAAACCAAACATTGATATTACAAAATATAAAGAAGCAGGAGTACACAATTCTTTAAGAGTTTTTGGGAACGCAGCCATTATAAATTAATATTAGAAAAAAAATTATATTGTTGCTGGATTAAAATGAGTTCTTGTTGGAATTTGGTCTTTCCACGGCATTGGATTTATTGGTGCTGAATAACCTGCTAATGCATTATAAGCACTTCCTACACCAAATTGAAATTGTCTTCCTAAATTAATTAAATCTTGACCCATAAAATTTGATAAAGTTCCACCCTTTTGCTTTTTTTTACCTCCCTTTATATTTAAAAATGGTTTGTTAGCTCCTACATCAACCATTTGTCTAGAAATATCATTATTATAAGTATTTACAGGATAATAATTACTGTCACCTGGAACACCATCTACACCAGGCCAACCACCAATACTTGGCGTCCAAGGTGAACCCACTAAACCATTTGGATAAGGAATACCAGCATTACCTCCTTTCATCGAACCTCTTTTTTTACATTGTGAACATCTACATCCACTTCTATGTCTAACTCCTTCAATCATAAATCCTAAAGCGCGTGTTGGAGATGAACCTCCTTTTCTTCGTGTTTTTCCACCTCCAACTAAAGGAGAACCACATCCACATCCACCAAGCTGAGGAGAAGCATTATTAAAAATAGTATTTGAACCAGCAGAAATTGGACCAGTGCTTGGATATGCAGGATTTACTGAATTTGTATTAACTGGAATATTTGATGTGTTACTTACTCCACAAGAAGAACCTCCCTTACCTGTATAAGCTAAATGTGGGTTTGGAAGAGAAAAAATTGGTTTTCCGGTGTAAGCTAAAGGAGTATCGGTACTACCACCTAAATAATTTTTACGAGTTTTGGAACAACCTTTCATTCTATAAATTTTTTGCTTTCTAGAAATCTTTTTAACGAAGTTATCCTTGATTTTAGCCATTTATATTATATAATAAGAAATTATTCAATATCAACGTGTGTTAAGAAATGTCTTCTACAGCACATTTTTTTCATATTTAATTCATCAAGAACCTCTCCTTCTGGGGTCTTATCATGAAATTCTTTTGTTAAATAAAGAACTTTGTCAATATCAGTTGTATCTTTTCCAACACTTTTTGCTAATTTTCTTTTACGGACTTCGGCTTGATAAAAACGATATTTGTTGGCAATAACATTACCGCAGGTAAAACATTTAACTGGGATTATCATATTCTTATATTATCTAATTATATTATTCTAATATATTTTTAAATTATAATCAATTTTTTTATATTTAAATAATATAGTAATGAGTAATCCAACAACAAATTTTTTAGTGGGAGGTATTGATTTATCATCTATTTTTCAACCATATTCAAGTGGTGCTTTTGCAACAGCAACTGAGTATAAGATTCTAGGAGGACAAGATTTAAATCAAATTTTTGCACCACTTTGGAGACAACAAACTAATTCTGGTTCCAGAACTTGGTTCTCAATTACATCATCAAGTGATGGGACTAAATTAGCGGCTACAGTAGTCAATGGTTATATTTATACATCAACTAATTCTGGTTTAAATTGGACAGAACAACTTAATTCTGGAACCAAACAATGGTTTGCAATTACATCATCTAGTGATGGAACTAAATTAGCGGCTCTAGCAAATTTTGGTTATATTTATACATCAAGTGATTCAGGAGCAACTTGGACAGAACGAACTAATTCTGGAACCAAACAATGGTTATCAATTACATCATCTAGTGATGGAACTAAATTAGCAGCTGTGGTGAATAATGGTAATATTTATACATCAACTAATTCTGGTTCAACTTGGACAGATCAATCTAGCGCTGGTTCTAGATTTTGGATTGATATTACATCATCTAGTAATGGAACTGAATTAGCGGCTACAGTATTCAATGGTTATATTTATACATCAAGTGATTCAGGAGCAATTTGGACAGTACGAACTAATTCTGGAATCAAATTTTGGGGCTCAATTACATCAGATAGTACAGGACAATACTTAGCAGCTGTAGTAAAAGAAGGTTATATTTATACATCAACTGATTCTGGTTCAACTTGGACAGAACGAACTAATTCTGGTTTTAGAAATTGGACTTCAATTACATCATCAAGTGATGGAACTAAATTAGCTGCTGTAGTGGGGCCTGGGTATATTTATACATCAACTGATTCTGGTTCAACTTGGTCACAACAAACTGGTGCTGGTTCCAGACAATGGCAGTCAATTACATCATCAAGTGATGGAACTAAATTAGCCGCTGCAGAAAGTCCTGGTTATATTTATACATCTAATACCACAAAAGCAATAGTTACAGGATACAATGTAAACGGTTTAGATTTAAATGAGATTTTTGCAGCGATTTGAATACAATTTTTGCACCGATTCCAATACAAACTTGGACACAACAAACTAATTCTGATTCCAGAGATACTCAATAGCATCATCAAGTGATGGAAAAAACTTAGCCGCTGTAGTAAAAGAAGGTTATATTTATACATCATATGATTCTGGCTCAACTTGGACAAAACACATTAGTGCTGGTTCCAGAAATTGGTATTCAATTACAAGCGATTCATCTGGAAATAATTTAGCAGCTGTAGTGTATTCTTTAGCTGGTGTGGAAGCTGGTTATATTTATACATCAACTAATTCTGGCTCAACTTGGATAGAACACATTAGTGCTGGTTCCAGAGAGTGGTTCTCAATAGCATCATCTAGTGATGGAACGAAATTAGCCGCTGCAGCGTATAATAATTATATTTGGACATATAAATAGTTAAATAAATGTCATTATAAATTCCTATAATAATTCAAAAACTTAATTATTAGGACATTTATCTCCATAACATTTGTTTTGAAAGAAATAATAATCTAAACTATTCGTTTTACCACTAGCATTTGAGTTAAATGTAGGTCCAGATATATTACCGGCTTTGCATTTATCGTCATTTGTCCAAACACAACAAGATGTTAATCCACAATTTTGTTTGGTTAAATTATTGCAGGATTTTTCTAATGTAAAACCTTTATTTACTTCACAGAATGCTTTATTTGATGGTAATATAGTATCAAGTCCTTCGACAGTTACAACTTGAAGTAATTTTTTTGATATATCTGGGTCATTAAAGTTCAATCCAATTGAGTTTATGAAAACTATAACAGAGAGAATTAGGAAAACAACAATAAAAGTATTTAGTAAATATTTGAAATCCATCTAATATAAATAAATATTTTATATACTTATTTTATAATGGGAAAATCGCGTAAAACTAGCGTTATGAAAAGTATTAAAAAAACTGCAGATAAAACATTACCTATTGTTGATAAGAGTTTAAAAACTGTTGGAACCGTTGCTAAAGATGTAACAGAAGCATCTATTCCAGTCATAGAAAAAGGTGTTTCTGTGGTTTATGGAACAATGGCCACAGGTTTAGATTTAGGTGTTAAAGGACTCAAATCTGTTAGCAAAAGTATGAGAAGTCGTTCTCGCGGACGTTCTATTAGTCGTGGTCGTTCTCGTGGTCGTAAAATGGCCGGTGGTCGCAGAACTAGAAGAAGACATAGTCGTCGTCATTAAATAAGTTAAATTATAAATTAATATTTTTTATTTATAATTTAATGGTATCTTCTTCTATTCTTTGAATGGGTGTTACTTCTATTATGTTTTCTTGTTCTAAGTTTACGAGTAAGTTTACGAGTAAATTTACGACTTTTACTTCTAAGTCTTCCAGAGGCTCGCCCAGATTTGTTACCTCCTTTTGCTGAAATAGGACTATAATATGGAATAATCATTTGGTTAAAATCATTCATTTGTATAATAATTGCATATTATATTTTCGAGAGAATATTGCCTTTTGTGGTTTTAACGCGTTTTTGTTTAGCATTTGTTTTATGCATTTCATTATGACAACTCTCACACAAAGTCATTAAATTTGCTAAATTATTTTTATGAAATATTGCATCATTTGTTTTAATAATACCATTTTCATCAGCATCTACTTGATGTTGTAGATGATGAACTTCAGTTCCCCTATTCTTACCACATTTTTCACATGTACTAACTAATTTATTTGCATTATACCGAGATTGCTTGAGAGAAAGAATACTTCTACCATCAGGATTATATTTAAGACGAATATCATTAGCAGCTGCTAAAAAGTCTAATGGAAGATTTAGTGATTTACAAACTTCAAGTCCATATAAACTGTTGCCAGGTCCATCTTTTAATTTACGGTCATATACAAGAACATCATTTTCCTTATCATATTTAACTTCCATATGTTTCAAATGAACATTCTGGAGAGAAGTAATTTCTTCATAATCAACGATTTCATGCAAATGTGTAGCGAATATGAAGCTACTGTTACATGCATGTAATTTTTGAATACCCGCCACAAAAATACTCGTTGCACTTACAGTTTCTGTTCCTGAGCATAGTTCGTCACCCAGAATCATGCTATTTTCATCCATCAGACGTAAAATGGTGCGAAGCTCCGACATTTCGACTTCAAAAGTTGACAACCCTTTGAAAATATTATCGTTTCCTATGATGCGAGTAAATATATTCTTATATGGTTTAAATCTAAATGATGTGCATGGAACATAAAGACCTGATTGTGCCAATATGATTGAAATACCTAATGCTCTAATCAATGTAGTCTTACCTACTGCATTTGTTCCGTATAATAAAACGCCATCAGATTTTCCATCTCCGAGAGAAATATCGTTGGACACATATAATTCATTCATTTGGAATCTCTCTATTAAACAATGGCGCAAACCTTTTGCATCAACAAAAGCCTTTGTAGCTTGAACTATTTCAGGTTTACAATAGTTAAATTGTTTTGCTATCGAGGCCTTAGTATACATTATATCTATTAATGTAATAAAATTAATTATTTTTTCAATTTGAGTTTGATAACCACTTAATCCTTCAATAAATCGATTATAAATAAGTGTTATTAAATCCTTTAATGAAATTTTAATTGATGAAATTGTCTTACAAAAATTATGAATTTGTGCATCAATTATAAAATTATTAGATGATGATTGCTTTTCATATGAAAATTGAGATTTTGAAACAATAAATGTAAATGGTTTTGTAGATAAATTTAATGTTACGTTTGTTTCTGAAGTGGGTAATGCATCTTGCAATAATTTGCATCTTCTACTAGTGCAAACTAAGCTATAGTTATTTTTTTCAGTCTCATGTATCTTAATAAACTCACACGATTTTGAAGACTTTTTCTCTTTATTTTCTATTAAATTACTTAAATATTCGCGTATCGATTCTAATCCATTTTCAGAATCTTTTAATGTTTGTGTTTTTTTATCCAATTCTGCATCAACATCTTTTTTAATAAAATTCACATCAAATTGATGTAATTGGTCAATATCTTTTGACAAATTTATGTCAATATTATTTTCTATAAATGATAATACTTCTTCGCAAATATTACCAATTTCTGCAATATTTATTTCAAATTCTTTCAAGTAATTCATTATTGTCTCATTAACTTTAATTGTATCAAATATAAAATTAATTATTTTAATACTTGAATGTAAAGTATAAATTGACTTTGGAGAGATTTTTTTAAGAAAAATTTGTCTCTCAAATTTAGCCAAATCTTTAACTGATTGTAATTTTGTTTTAATGCAATTAGAAAAGTTTGAATCTAAATTAGAGAGAATATATTCTGTTATATCATATTCTCGACGTAAAATATTTTCATCGCAAATAGGATTCAACATATTATATTTAAACTTTCGTTTTCCCATTGGTGTAGAACAATTATTTAGAAGGGATGATACACATGACATTTTTGAAGCTTTAACTGAACCATCATCTATAATATTTAATTGTTTGAGAGAATGATTTGCTAATGTAAGACGGCTAGAACAGTTTTCGAATACAGGCTCTGAAATTTTATTTACCAATTGAGGATTATGTTGATAAACAAAATCTAATAAATAACAAAAAGCTTGTGTAGCTATATTATTTTCATAAAAATTTTGCATAAAAACTTCAAAACTATCTAATTTATAAAATTTAGAGAGAATTTCTTTTTGATATGGTTGTTTTTCGCAATTTTTAACTCTAGTCATTTTAACATTCCCATTAGGGATTTTTTCATTAATGTGAATTTTGTGAATTAAACTACATGATATACCAGCATAATTTATAACATAATCTAAATCTTGTTCTTCTGGTAAATTTGATATCAAAATAACCTCGCTAGGATTATAAATAGATATAAATCTCTCTAATTCATCATAAGTTGTTGGATTATTAACATAAGTTTCCTTAAATTGAAATATACTTGTCTTTCCAGTATAAATATCAATATTTGCAACTCCAACAATAACATATTTTCCTTTCATTATAACTTTGTTCTCAATAAGATTGACCCAAATACAAGAAATTGAATTTGTTAGATTTGGTGAGTCAGGTTGAAAATAAGTTCCTGGAGAGTAAATTCCAGCCAAACTTCTTGATGTATTTTTCATATTTTCATCTTGTGTATATACAACCGCAGTAAATCCAGCATCCTGAATTTTTCTCAAATATTTTTCAATCATGAAATCTTTAAAACCTGCCATCATAACATTATTTTTGCCTACACAAGTATTTTTATCGACAACATTTAATTCGCAAATTTGAGAGAAATCTGTAATTTTACTTGACATTATGATGTCATTTTCTTTATCATAAATTCCATAAACTTCAAAAAATGCGCCTACCTGCATAAGTAATATTGTATTCTCTCCATATTCATCTTGAAATCGTTTTGTTAGTTCAAAATATTCTGTGATTAGCGACATATTATAGTATATAATATAATCTTTAATAATATTTAATTTATTATATTTGATTAAACATTATTATTTTTAATTTTTGTTATTAGAATCAATTAATCGCCAGCTGAACTGTGGTGTAAGAAATATAAGGACAACATAAAATATTATATTAATTATCTAGAAGTATAAATTTAATTTCTGCACCTGGATTCATAAGATTTTGCTTTATTAGCTTATATATCTCGTTCGGAACGAGTCCTAAAGTATAGTAAAAGAATTTTACAATTATAAGTATTAAAGAAATATAAATTGGTAAACATCTACCTTTGTTATGGTCATTTAATACAATATTTTTATATTTATTGTTATATATAGAAATTTCTACATCTATATTTTTAGTTTCATCCTTATATTTTCCCTTAAAACCATGAACAATAGTTGTGTCAATTTTATAAAATGATTTTCTGAACTCACTTTTATTTATATTAAGATGATTACATAATATTTGTATAGTGCTTGATTCATTATCAGTAAATATATCAATATCTATATCACTTTTACCAGGTAAATAATCTGCTCTATAAATACTTCCATAAAAATAAATCGGTTTATCAATATAAATTGAGAGATTATTAAAAAAATCTCTTTGTTTATCTGTCAATTTTCTATTTATTTCTTCCATATTAAATTATACGTATATTTTATTTATAATTCTTTATTTTCTTTTGAAAAATTATGAAGTAACGTTTCTGAATTACTATTAGTTATTTCTCCTGAAAGCATAGCTGATTCATATAATTTTCTTAAGACATCGTTTGGAGCATTACTTCCTGTTTTAATAAGATTATGCTCTCTTAAATAAGTTTTTATATCATTTATATTTTTACGTTTTAAATCTTTTTGAGCAGTAAGAACTTTTTTTCTAGTTCCTCTATCTTTAATTAATACACTTACAGTAGTATTATTTTTTGACCTTCCTAGTATATATTTTCTTTTGATTGTTTTTTTTGTTATATGTTTTGTTGCAATTAGTTTTCCTCCATTTTGTAAATTGTTTTCAGCAGTTATGTGTTCTTGAATAATTGGTTGTTGAGAAATAATTGGTTGTATAATATCTGGTTTTCTAATAAAATTTTCAGTTAAAATTGGGTCTTGTTTAAATTCTTCATTTTTATTTTTTATTTTTTGTTTAAGTAAATTTAATCTATTCTCTCTAGCTATTTGTTGAGAGTTTATTTCTCCTTGAATTATAAGAGATGAACTAGGATTTGTAACAATATTATTTCTTTGAGTTCTTGACCATTCTCTATAACTTGGTTTTAATCCACCTTTTAATACACCATATGGAATATCATCATTTTTTTTTGCCGTATTAAGTTTAAACGGTTCTACAATAATAGGTTGCATTAATTCATCAGGCAAATCAATATTAACACTTGGTTTAACATCATTTAATTCATGATAATTTCTTATTGTTCTTCGCTCTAAATCTTCCCTTCTTTTATTTTTTAATTGTTCATTATTTATTTTTTCTGCATCAATCTTTTTTTGTTTTGAAAGCGATTGTAAATAATTAATCGAATCTGAAAACTCATCATTAAATTTAATCATTTCATTATCAAAATTTTTTAAAGGTTCGTGTTGATTATTATCATTTAATTTTCTTTTATTATTTGGTAAATCTTGTGTTTCTTTTTGTTTATGTTCTTTAATTCTTTTTAAAAGCTTATTTTTTAGAACACTAGGCGATATTAATGGCACCGCAGTAGGTTTACTTTTTTTATCTCGATTCTTTTTAGTTTTTGAACCACCCATACTAAATAAAGACGGATTAATAGAAATGGTTTTATTTGACATTGTATTATTAATATCAAATAAAATTAAATATAATTTTTAACTATAAAGTGTATTATAGATATAACATTGTAAATCTTTTTCATTTTTCCTATTTTTAATGTCATCATTTCTTAAAAATATTTCTAGACCTTTATCTAAATCTTTTAAATTTATTTTTTTCTTATCTTTTTCAGGGAGACAAAAAACTCTTCTTCCATGAGCTATTTTTGTTTTTGATAATAATGTTTCTATATCACGTCCAAAAAATTGAAAATAATCATAATTTTTCTTAAACCAATGATTTGTTATTTTTGAATCCGTAGAAATTTCCCAACCAATATCGTTTACCATTTTAAGAAATATTTGATATAAATCTTCTGCAGTATATTGGTCTGTTTTAAAACGCCATGTAAATCTGGAATCTAAACCTTGATTAAATGCAAAAAAACTCTCTTTTAGCTCCTTCTCATAACCTGCTATAATAACCATTAAATTATCCTTATTATCGCTTAATGCTTCGCATAATGTATCAATACATTCCTTAGCAAAACTATCACGCTTCTCTGGATTTCCAAGTGAATAAGCTTCGTCAATAAATAATACACCGCCTAATGCTTCCTTAATAACATCCTTTGTTTTTAACGCAGTTTGACCTAAATATCCAGCAATCAAATCACTTCTAGTTACCTTTTTAAATGTTCCCTTCGAGAGAATACCTACTTTACTGTAAATTTTACCCATTATTTTTGCAATTTCAGTCTTACCTGTTCCAGGTGGTCCATAAATAACTGTATGTAGAAATTCACCCGAAGAATTTTTATTTTTATGAAGTTGCTGAACAAAATATAAAATCTGGTCAACTATATTATTTTTTAGCTCCTTCATACCAATCATATTATTTAATTCTTCGAGCGGCTCTTTAATACTATGTAAAGCTTTCATATCTATATTATATTTAATAGCTGGGTCATTTTGATATGTATTAATTAATTTTAATATATCTGAAATATTATTTATTTCTACTTCAATATTTATTGTCTCTCTAATTTCAACAGGAATATCTTCTTTTTTATGAACTGGTGATGTTGGTGATGTTTTTGGTGATAGTTTATATATTTTTATATTCAAATTATTATTTAAATAATCAATGTATTTATTTGGGTCATTTGGTTCAATATTAGACATTGCAATATCATTTTGCGTTTGTCCTGTAAAATTAGAGGATGAAATATTATTCAGACTAAAATTTTTATTAATTGAATCGATTATTTTATCTATTTCATTTTTAATACTTTCTTCGTTATTTAATTTTTCTTTAATTTCATCCAGCTTATTTTCTTTTTGTTGATTATTTAGATTATTATCTAATGTTGACAAAAATTTATTATAATTATCTATTCTTTTAGGGTCTAATAATCTTTTTTTGCGATTGTTTAGCATTAATTATTATTACAATATTAATTTTATATTATTTAAGTTTTATATATAATATACCACATTTATTTTCTGGATTACATCAAAAACGTCAATCAGGTAAAATTACAAATGTAATGAAAATGCTATAATTTGTTGTCGAGAATTTGAACCAATTTTTATAAATAAAACAATTTTACACCTTTGGACATTTAAAACGCCGATTTTTATATAGTGAAAATTATATAAAAATAAATTGTTATATTACCTTAATGAATAACGAAGAACTCATTAAGGAAAATCTATTATTGAGAGAAGAAA
>Ga0247836_1000925_pt1 | contig 50712 bp, 51 predicted proteins | sample LaCruzMarch2015__4_FD_187116 | JGI IMG/M metagenome (GOLD analysis project Ga0247836, IMG submission 187116) | Freshwater microbial communities from meromictic Lake La Cruz, Castile-La Mancha, Spain - LaCruzMarch2015_14m | ecosystem: Environmental > Aquatic > Freshwater > Lake | place: Spain... | reverse complement strand
GCCGCTGGTAAACCCTTCAAACTCGCACTCACCGCCGTCATGCGCAAACTCCTTATCCACCTCAACTCCCTCGCCAGATGCCCCATCCCAACTCCGATTTAAACTCTTTCACAAACACAGTTGCTGTTCAGTCAGTCATTGCCTGGGATTCCCGGGAAGGTTGTGGCAGATGCGGCGACGGCATCGCCAGAGCCGAGTGGCACGCCAGCGGAGACATTCATCACTGTGGAGGAAGCTAAGAAGCTCCGTGAAACTGTCGAAGCCGAAGGTGAAGATGTATTCCTCGCGAGGCATGGAGCAACGCCCGAGGAGTTGGCGGAATACCTGCGGCTGATCGCGCAGTTAATCAACGTCGGTGACCTTGAGAGCGTGCGCAGCATCGCGACGCCTGAGTTTCAGGCAGAGACCGCCCGCATTGAGGCGATGATCCAGGATTTCCATCAGCCGGATATCACTCCGGAAAACGGGCTGACGATCTACGACCAGGCTCGCACGTCGGCACGCATGGCCGAAACGTGGTCGGAAATCATCACCGATTTTTCCAAATCCGAAGCGGAGCGCGAGGAGCGGGCATTTAACGAACTCAAAGCCAAACGGCAGACGCTGGATGAAATGCGGGGCACGGCCGCCGAAACTCCGCGTCAACTCTGGCTGCTGCACATTCAAGAGCTCCGGGTGTCAACTGCTCTCGCAAACTACCAAGCCGCGCAGAATTCATCGCTCCGCGACGCGGACAGCCGCATGGAGTCACTCAAGGGAAAGCTGAATGAAATGATCGTTCAGGGGCTCCGAGATCGCGTGGTATTCCCTGAGGCGCTACTTACCGAAGAGCTCGCGGCAATCACCGCGCAGTATGACCCTGTCGTGGAGCAGGGAAAAGCGATCGCCGAAAATCTGGCGAGTGTTAGCACCCGATTGGCAACCACCAAGCCGGACACTCCGGACGAATATTGGCTGAATACCAGGGTGATTAGTATTCAGCGTCAACTCGAGGCAAGTAATTTCGAGCGCCTTCTGCTCGAGATCCACACCGAGTTGTGGCGCCAGCGATTCGCGCTTTGGTCTAGCGCCGATGCCCGCGATTTTATCAAGGCGAGGGATGCAATTCGCGGCGCGATCCGGGATCTCCAGACTTGGCAGCCCTTGGTTTCCAGCCGGCTGCAGGAAGTGCGGCACCAGCAAACCGACGCAGTTGATGGCGCACCGGAGTTCGCCGGGGGGCCACCAAAGTCCGTGCTGTCGGAGTTCGCAGCTGAGCAAAAAATCATCGATGCGCTGGCCAGCGCGTTCGGAGACGTGCAGAACCTGGCGGACCTCAGCAACCTTGATATCGAGGAACGCGAAAAGTCCCTGAATATCACCGGGCAAGTCGAGCGCACGGCCGTCCGGTTTTCGGACATGTTTTACACCGCGTGGAATTTCACGCTTTTCGAACTGAACGACTCCTACACGGTCAATAATCAGGTCATCGAGCGAACCAGCGGCGTCACCGTCGGTATGCTGGTGCTCGCGCTGTTGATTCTATCCATTGGTGCATTTTTCTCCTCAAGATTTTGCAAGTGGCTGAGCGTGCGAATGAAGCACCGGTTCCGACTGGAGGACAACACGGCGGTGATGGTCGAGAAGTTTTCGCATTACACGATGATGGTGGTTTTCCTCCTCGTGGCGCTCGGCATCGTAAAAATCCCGTTGACGATTTTCGCCCTGCTCGGAGGTGCGACGGCGATCGCGATTGGTTTTGGGGCACAGCAATTGTTCAACAATTTGATTAGCGGCGTCATATTGCTTTTTGAGCGTCCGATTCGCATCGGCGACCGGATCGAGGTTGACATGCATAGCGGCACGGTGACGGCGATCGGGACGCGGTGTTCGCGATTGCGCCGCCCGGATGGGGTCGAAATCCTGATTCCCAACAGCCTTCTTCTTCAGAACGCGCTCACGAATTGGACGCTCTCCGATAAACTCTGCCGTCAGGAGATTTTGGTAAGCGTGGCTTATGGGTCTCCAATCGAAAAGGCTGCGGAAATCGTGCGTGCGGTGTTGGACGCGCATCCGAACGTGCTGCAGAACCCTGAGCCGATGGTGATTTTCAATGATTTTGGGATCAACTCTCTCGCACTGCGAGCCCTGTATTGGATCGACAGCGGAGTTTCCAATTCGATCCTTATGACTCCAAGCGACCTGCGATTTACAATTTATCGAAAGCTTGAAGCAGCCGGGATTCAAATGCCATTCCCGCAGCGCGACGTGCATATTGCCGCCTCGCAGCCGATTTCTGTTGAAATCCGGAATGCGCCGAACCCGTGACGCGGTGCTCGGCAGAGCGGGCTGCTGTGGATAAATTGCGGTCATGTCCAGCAATTGCGTGTATCTGTTTTTAATATGCGATTAGCGATTCATTGGTTCCGGCGGGATTTGAGGATTTCAGATAACACGGCGCTGAATGCGGCGGCGGCCGTATCGGACGCGGTGATCCCGGTTTACGTGGTCTCTGATTGGCAATGTGGCCACCGTTGGACGGGGGCGAATCGGCAGGCGTTTTTGTGCGGATGCTTGCAATCTTTGGACGCGAATCTGCGGGCCGTCGGCAGTCGGCTGATTATTCGTCGAGGTGACGCCATTGACGCGCTCCTCAAGCTCGCGCAGGAGTCTGGCGCCCGGGAGATTTACACGAATCGCGATCCGGACCCGTTCGGAATGGCGATCGAAAACAAACTGCGGGAAAAGGCGGCGAGCGTGGGCGTCGAGGTGCATGTTCTGAAGGACGCGTGCATGCATGAGCGGGATGAAGTGCTCACCGGCGCGAGCGACCCATACCGCGTCTTCACGCCGTATTCCCGGTCGTGGTTGAAGCTGCCAAAGACCGTCCCGGGCCCCCGGATCAAAGCACTGGCCACACCGGCTTCCGTCGCATCGGATCCCCTGCCATCACTCTCGACGTGGAACCTGAGCGGGGCCGGTGATATCATTGCTCCAGGTGAGCGGGCTGCAAGAGAGCGGCTCGATACATTTCTGAGCGGGCCTATTTCCGACTATGGCGAAGCGCGAAACACGCCGGCGGGCACGACCACGTCGCGGCTATCCCAGGATTTGCGGTTCGGCTTGATTTCGATTCGGCTGGTGGTTCAGAAGTGCGAGCAATTTGCCACTGCTGGTGCTCCATCGGTCCGGGACAGCGCGCGGAAATTTATTGCCGAGTTGATTTGGCGCGAGTTTTACATGCAGTTGTTATGGCATTGCCCTGATGTCCTTGATCACGAGTTCAGCGCAAAATTCCGGAATGTTCCGTGGACAGGATCCGATGCGGCATTTGATCGCTGGTGCCGCGCTGAAACTGGCTTTCCGATCATAGACGCGGCGATGCGGCAGCTTAGCCAAACCGGCTTCATGCACAACCGGCCCCGCATGATCACGTCGATGTTTTTGACCAAGGACCTGCATGTCGATTGGCGGCGCGGGGAGCAGTGGTTCATGCAAATGCTCACGGACGGCGAGATCGCGAGCAACAACGGCGGGTGGCAGTGGAGTGCCGGCACAGGCGCCGATGCAGCGCCGTATTTTCGGATTCAGAACCCATGGACACAATCCGCGCGCTTTGACGCCGATGGCGCTTACATCAAACATTGGTTACCGGAACTTGCAAAAGTCCCGGCTGCCCGGTTGCATTCCGCCCCGGAAGACGGCCGACCGCTCGCACCCGGCTATCCGCTACCCATGGTAGATCATTCGGTCGAGCGCGACCGGACGCTCGAAACGTTCAAGAAACATCTGTCTGCTTCTTCGTCAGAGTCATGATGACCAATGCCCAGAATGCCTGCGCAAAGGCATAAACCGGAATCTGGAGTCCCGGCGGCAGCGAGTAAATCACACACACGACCGGCGTCCATACCGCCCAGTTAGGAAACAAAACCGGTAGCACGCGCGTCCGGTAAAAACCTGCGTTCAGCATGCCCCGCAGCGCGGAAAAATGGAATTCAGTGTGCCTCCATACATACGCCATGGTCACCATGGGCACGCCGATGAGCGGGGTGAAAAGCAGCATGTCGACAAGCACTTTTTTCACGACGGTCCCAACGGAAACCACATCTCCGAACCAAACTCCTTGCAGACGATAAAATCCGTCCACAATCAACCCCATCGCGGCCCACACACACATCCCGAAAATCAGATTCACCCAGTTTTCCCGCCGCACCACACCGCGCTGAAAAGAGAACACCCGCAACACCTCAGGCAAAACTCCTCCAGCTAAGCCGCCGGCAACCAGTGCATACCAGTAGCCGACCTCGACTTTCAACCCGGCGAGCTGGTCCAGCGCTTGTTTGCCAGCAGGGACCAGAAGATACGCCAGCAGGAAAATCACCGTCAGCGTCTGCAACACCAAACCCGGCACCAAGTTCGCCCGGGCTGCCTCCAAGCCCGCTGAAAAATACCGCTTCATCAAAAAAACCAAAGAAAATCGAAAATTGTTTGAACGCCATTGGTGCATCCGTGTCGAAGTTTAATGTCGTTAAGTAATTAGAACGACAAGCAAACACCCACTAACGAACCCGGAGAGCACCATGGCCATAGAAGATACCGACACAGGATTCCAGTTGTATCTGCGCGAAATTGCAAAGTTTCCGCTTCTGACAATCGAGCAGGAGGTCAAGCTGGCAAAACGCATCAAAAAAGGCGACGCCGAAGCCCGGTCCGAGATGGTGCGCTGCAACTTGCGCCTCGTGGTCAAAATTGCCCGCGACTACCAAGGGGTTGGCCTGCCGTTGCTGGACTTGATTTCCGAGGGCAATATCGGCCTCATGAAGGCGGTCGAGCGGTTTGATCCGGCCAAGGGTGGGAAGCTAAGCACCTACGCCGCATGGTGGATCAAACAATCGATCAAGCGCGCGCTGGCAAACCAGAGCAAAACGATCCGCCTGCCCGTGCATTTGGTGGACAAAATTTCGAAAATCCGTCGCGTTGCGGTGCAGATGAGCGAGGAGCTTGGACGCGAACCGACCGATGATGAACTCGCAGAGGAAATCGGCATGTCTTCGGTCAAGGTCAGCCAGCTCAAAACGGCAGCGATCCGTCCGGCATCGCTTGATGCGCCGGTCGGTGACGACGATTCGACCGAGTTTGGCGAATTGGTTGGTGATGCCGAAGCGATGGATCCGTTTGAAATGTTGCGCGACAAAGACCTCCAGGATGAGGTTGGCGATCTCTTGGAGATTTTGGACGATCGCGAACGCCGGATCATTAACTCCCGTTTCGGGCTCGAGGGAGAAAATCCCAAAACGCTCGAGGAGGTGGGCGAAAAATTTGGTGTAACGCGCGAGCGGATTCGCCAGTTGCAGAACATCGCATTGGTTAAAATGCGGAAGGCACTAAGCAAAAAAGAACGTTCAAAAGTTGACGCAGTTATGGTGTGATGCTACAACGCCCGTGAGGGTTCGTCCTGTAGTGGTTAGTTTTCCCACCCCGAAAGTGCGGGCGCGGTTCCATCGGAGCCGCGCCTGCTTTTTTTTGCACTATTCTCGTGAGCGCTTTTCGGCGTCTGCCTCTATTGCTTTCCACAGTGCATCCATAGCCGAGGCCACCGAGGTTTTGACGGAAGCCAGATTTTGCGGCGTGACGCCCGCGCGTTGGGCAAAGAGGTAGTATTTGATTTTTGGCTCCGTGCCGGACGGCCTCACCGCAACGCGGAACCCACCATCCAGTTCGATGCTCAGCATGGCCTCGGATGGAATTGGATCACCCTCCACATCGACGATCGATTCCGTGGCAAAATTCTGGATTGATACGACCTGATATCCCCCAATTTCGACTGGTGGCTCGTCTGCGTATGAGGCCACGAGTTTTTGGATCCGGGCCGCGCCGCTTGCTCCGTCCATGACGAGTGACTCTCCCCGCTCTAAAAAGTATCCGAACTGGCAATACAGATCGTCGAGCAGGTCGATCAGCGTGCGTCCCTGAGATTTCGCATAGGCTGCCACTTCGGTAATCATGGCGACCGCGCTATTTCCATCTTTGTCGCGGACAAAATCCGCCCCGCTGTAGCCATAGCTTTCCTCGCCCCCGAAAACAAAGAGCGATGAATGCTCCAGCCGCAAGGCACGGGTTTGCGTCTCGGTCAGGTGCGCGTAGTTCTGGCGCAAGGCGGCGGGGATGGCTTTTTCGTATTTGGTGAGCTTGGCTCCGATGTATTTAAACCCAGTGAGCGTATCCACGCAGCGCAGACCGAAATGCCGCGCGATGCCCTCCTGCAGTCCGGTCGTGACAAACGTCTTAATGATCACCCCGCGTGCGCAGTTGGCCGAATCGAGAATCCCGAGATCAAAGTGCATTTTTGCGCGATACCATGCCATGAGCGACCCGAGCTGATTGCCAGTGAGAAGTTGCAGCGCACCATGGGCATCGCGAACGGCAGCACCCATGCGGTCATCATCGGGGTCCGTCGCCAAAACCAAATCCGCGCCTTCCAGTTCTGCCTTCCGGATCGCCATCGAAAGCGCCTCGGGATTTTCCGGATTCGGAGATTTCACCGTTGGGAATCGGCCATCCGGCACTTCCTGCTCCTCGACTACCGTGAATTGCACCCCCATTTGATCGAGGAGCGGGCGGATAATTGCTCCCCCGACCCCGTGCAGCGAAGAATAGACGACCTTGAGCGGTTGCGTGCGCACGGTTTCCGGATCGAGCACCAGCGATGCCAAGCGGTGCAAGTAGGCCTGGTCGATGTCCGCTCCCAGCGGGATTACCTGACCACGCTCGGCGGGCGGCACCGCGACAAAAACATCGTCCTTGATGGCATTCACCTCGGCGATGATTCCGCTCGCATGCGGCTCCACGATCTGGCCCCCGTCCTCGAAATACACCTTGTATCCGTTGTATTCCGGCGGGTTGTGACTAGCCGTCAGGTTGATTCCCGCAATGCTGCCCGTGAAGCGAACCGCGAAGGACAGCTCCGGCGTGGAGCGCGCGGCTTCAAAAAGAAACGCGTTGCATCCGAGATCGACGATGACCTGGGCCGCCAACTCCGCAAAGTCGCGCGAAAAGTGCCGGGTGTCGTGCGCAATACAAATCCCGGGTTTTCCGCTCCGGCCATCGGCCCGATGCCAGCTCATCACGTAGGCAACCAACCCGCGTGTCGCGCGGCGAATGGTCGTGTCGTTCATGGCATGCGTTCCCACACAAGCGAACTCAGGCCGACCGTTCTGCCCACCGTGCCCGCGTTCCGCGTCGGTCACAATCATCCCGATCGTTTTGCTGCGCAGCCCGCCCGTGCCGAATGCCAGCGTGCGGAAAAACCGGTTGTCCACTTCGTCCCAATTCCCGGCATCTACCAACTCGGAGATTGCTGCCACCGTGACTGGCGTGCCGGAGCACTCGAGCGTGGATTCGATATTGGCAAGCGATGATGGTAATAGCTGACCACCGGATGCAGCGGATCGGATTTTTTGAATGAGGGAGTCCATTGACTTCGACACATATCGTAAGCTGGTGCCAAGTTGAAGGGTAAATCCCGCGTGACAACGCGGAAGGATGGGCAATACTTAAATCCATATGGAAACGTTGGAGTTGCTCGCGATGGCGCTGGGTCTGGCAACCTTGGCCGGGGTCAACCTGTATCTCACGGTCTTCGCAGCGGGGCTTTCGGTGCACATGGGCTGGGTCACGCTGGCCCCCCAATACGAGCAACTCTCCGTGCTCGCGGACCCCGTGATTCTCGTGGTGTCCGGGATTTTGTTTTTGCTCGAATTTTTTGCCGACAAAGTGCCTTGGGTGGATTCCCTCTGGGACGCGGTTCATACGTTGATTCGACCGGTAGGCGCTGCATTTTTGGCTATCACCGCCCTGGGAGAAGTGAGCCCGGTTTTTGATGTGCTGGTGGCGCTCCTTGGCGCGGGCATGGCGCTGACGACACACGCCGTGAAAGCCGGAACGCGGCTGGTCGCGAATGCGTCGCCGGAGCCGTTTTCCAACATCGGATTGAGTGTCGTGGAAGATGTCGCCGTGGTCGCCGGTCTGGGATTGCTGGTGGTCAACCCGGTGCTTGGACTGGCTGTGGCGGTGATTTTCTGCGGGTTGTCGATTTGGTTGCTTCCGCAAATCTTCCGCCGTGCCAAAGCAACCCTCTGGTTTTTGTGGAGGCGCATCGCGTATTGGTTTGGCCAAGCACCTGAAGCGACCGGGCTTCATGTTTTGCCCGCCCAGATTGATCAAGCGCTGACGGCTGCGCGTGGCACCGATGCGCATGTCCGCTGGTTTGCGCCATGTGTGTCGGGCCGCATTCCGGGTGTGCCCGGTTGCGTGGGGGGATGGCTTTTATTGACCGATGCGTCCGATCAATCAATCGAGTTTGCTTACGAGCGCAACGGAGCAATAAAGCTTGTTCCGCTCGGCAGTCCGCAAAGCAACCTGACGCATGACCATGGGTTTCTCAGCGACCGGGTGGTGATTTATCGACGCGATGACGACCAGCGGCATGTGCTGCAATTTGACCGGTCGCGCAGACCGGCGGTGCTCGAGTTATCACGCCTGATGGTTCAGCCAGCGGTTTCCGCCGGGGCGGCGCGCCTTCCGGTCACGGCGTAGGGTAACCGCGCTCGTTGCGAGATTGGATTCATGTTGGAATTTGGCGCTCCGGGGTGGTTGTGGAGCTTGCCGCTCGTTCCTCTCGTTTGGATTTTTGCAAACCAATCGCGTGCCCTGTATCCGGCTCAGGCCCGCACCTTCGCGAGCCTGAGCCGCGCATCCATTCTCTTGTGCCTCGTTCTCGCACTGGCTGACCTGCGGTGGAGCAAGCCCGTGAGCGAGACCGCCGTGCTTTTTGTCATCGATAACTCAGCCAGCGTGAAGTCCGATGGACTGGCTCAGGCAACCGCATTCATAAAAGATGTCTACGAGAAAAACTCCGGTCGCAAAATCGCCGTCGCCGAACTTTTTCCATCTGCGGAGATTCGCGTGCCATTCGGTGCCGCCCCGCCCGAAAATCTGGAGATGGAAGCAATCACCATGGACCGCACGGCGCTCGCCGCTGCCATCGATTGGACCGGATTGGCAGCAAATCCCTCTGCACCCACCCGCGTGGTGCTGCTTACGGACGGCCTTGTTTCTGACGCCACGGCGTCACTCATGGCGCTGGAGCGCAGCCAAAAACGCGGCACTCCCGTCGATATCGTCAGACTGCAACCGGGCCGTGCTGACGAACTCGAACTGGGCGACGCTCCAATCCCGTCCACGATGGAGCCGGGACGCCCATTTGATCTGCCGTTGACCATCCGAAGCACCGTGGATCAGGACGTCGAGGTAAAGATTTATCAGAACGATGTGCTGGTGCGACAATTCTCCGGACGGGCCACAGCGGGTGAATTGACGATCACTATCCCATCGCTTGTGCCAGAGCCCGGCAACGGAATGTGGCAAGTGGAAGTCACGGGAGGTGCCGACACGTTGACGGAAAACAATGCACTGATGCGGTTTTCCGCCGCCAGCGGAAGCACTCGTGTCCTTTTCATCGATCCATCTCCTGCGTCGCTGGGACCGGCGGTGCGGGCGGCCGAGCGCGCCGGCATCGAAACGGAGTCCCGACGACCGGGAGATTTCCCAAACTCATTGGACGACTTGACAGGATTTGACGTTGTGGTTTTGAGCAATACCTCGGCATCCGCCCTCGGCGATTTGAAGCAGCGACTCTTGGCTGAGTGGGTCCGGACGGCGGGCGGTGGGTTACTGGTAACGGGTGGGCCGGATGCCTACGCCGCCGGTGGATGTTTTGGCACGCCGCTCGCCGAATTGCTTCCTGTTTTGACCGATTATGTGGACCAGGCAGCGTTGTCAGTGTCCGCGCTTTCAGTCTCGCTCGACCGGTCCGGATCGATGTCAGCCCCGGTTGCAGGCACGACCAAAATGGCGTTAGCCAATGCGGGTGCCATCCGCGCCATGGAGCTTCTCGACCGAACGGACCTCTTTGGCCTGAACGCGGTGGACACCGAGGTCCACATGATCCTTCCCCTTGCACCGGTGCCCGACCGCGCCGCAGCAGCCGCCATTATCCGATCCATCACATCCGGTGGTGGCGGGATTTACGTCTTCACCGCCCTCACTGCCGCGTATCGGGAGCTATCACTCGCCAAGGCAACAACGAAACACCTCATTCTTTTCAGTGATGCTGCAGATGCGGAGGAAAAGTCCGCACCGGCCGGGAGTGGCGTCATCGCATCGGCCTTGGACCTTGCCGCCGCCATGTTATCTGCGCGGATCTCCGTATCCGTCGTTGCACTGGGCTCTGAATCAGACCCGGATACCGAATTCCTGCGCGCTTTGGCAGCGCGCGGCGGCGGCCGGTTTTACCTGACATCGGACGCCACCACGCTGCCGCAGATTTTTGCGGAAGAAACGCTCCGGGCGACCCAAAACAGCCTCATAGAACAACCCTTCCGTCCTGCGCTCGCAGGATCAGATCCCATGTTGGACGGAGTGGATTGGGACGCTGCGCCGCCATTGGCCGGTTACAATGCCGTGCAGCCGCGTCCAGCTATCAGCCCCATCTTACTCACGGAATCTGAAGCGCCGTTGCTTGCGAGCTGGAGAGTCGGCCTCGGACGAGTCACTGCGTTTACGAGCGATATCAATGGCCGATGGAGTGAAAAATGGGGTGCATGGCCCGGCTATGCGCAGTGGATAGTTCAATGTCTGCGTTCGCTTGTGCTTCCGTCCAGCCCGGGCGGGACCATCGTTACAACCCGCATTCGAGACAATGAATTCGTGGTAAAAATTGACGCAACCAACTCAGATGGCACCTATCGCACGGGGTTAGTGCCTACTGTCACGTCGAGCGACGGCCGCTCACCCACGCAATCGAGTGATGCCCGCCCCGTGGCATCGGGTAGTTACGAAAGCGTTTTTGATTTAACCGAGTCCGACTCTGGCTTGATCTCAGTTTCTATCGACGACACGGCGCTGACGACCGCGTGGAGCCGCCCCCCCACCAACGAACCATGGGTCCTGCGCGATACCACGGCTTTTCTCGAAGATGCCGTTCAACGCAGCGGCGGCATGATGAACCCATCACCGGAAGAAATCACCCGCCCAACAGGCCGCAGCGTCCAGTCGTCGATCTCTCTGGTTCCATGGCTGATCAGCCTCGCAATCCTGCTCTGGCCACTGGACATCTGGATACGGCGTCGCACTTGGTCTTGACTTGCTGCACTATCGAGGCTGCGCCGGAGACACCGCCACCGACGCGGTGAGCCCGAGCCGAAGAGGCACGGGGGATTGGCTGGTCGCCTTCACTCGAACGGGAAAACGCTGAGGCAGACGGATCCAATCGACTGTTTGCGCAATCTGGGGCAGCAAATCCACGGTGGCACCGTCCTCAAGGAAGATCGCCCAGCCAACGCTCTCCACGACGCCATCGAATGGTTGGTTGGTGTGCCCCATCAGGCTGATCCGAACCGGGTCTCCCACCGCAATGTGGTTGAGCTGTGTTTCTTTGAAGTATGCTGCGACCCAGAACGAATCCGTGTCCACCAGCGCAAGGAGCTGTTGGCCCGCATACACATACGTGCCAGGGCTCGTGTTCATATTGGTGATGTATCCATTCACCGGAGCAAAGATTTTTGTGTAACTCAGCGACAGGGTAGCGGACTCGACATTTGCTTGCGCCGCCGCGAGCGCTGCCTTTGATGCATCGAATTTATCCTGCGCGTTTTGCAAGTCCCTGAGGTCGGTGACTTGCGTGGAATACAATTGGTTTTGCCGGGCCAATTCCTGCGTGGCTTGAGTGAGTGCCGCTGCCGCCTCTTGCTGTTGCGCATTGGCATTATCCAATGACGCCTGATACGTGGCCGGATCGATTTCAAACAAAAGATCACCCTTGTTCACCTGCTGATTATCCCGGACGGGGATCGATATGATCGGACCGTCCACGCGGCACGCGACGCCGACAATGTTGGCTCGCACTTGTCCATCGCGTGTCCATGGTTTGGTCAGGTAGCGATCGTAAAGGAGGAGCGCCAAGATCAATGCGATTGCGACGGCTCCCCACGTCACGAATTTCGGAGAAAGCGGTTTGCTGCTCATGGTGCGAAAATGATTCCAAGGATCGATCCAAACGTGATCACCGTCGCGATGAAAAACAGCGGCGGATGCCAGACATAGCGGTAAAATCCGAGGCGTTCAATTCCATATGAGAAAAGCAAGGCGATCACATACGCAGAAGCCCACAAGACCATTGCCCAGGGGACAAGAAAGCCTGCGAAGTTGAACTCCGCAGTTCGCAGGATGGTTAGGATTTCCATGGGTGCATCAAACGGGTCACGACGGGACAATGATAGATCGTGCGCAGGCGGTAGCGCACGCACAATCCTGATGCATCAAATGGAATCGAAAACCCCGATGGCTTTGACACCATTTTGGCAATTGAATCGGCATGGGAGAGAAAAAAACTCTCTGATTCGCGGCGGGTTACTGCCATAGTCTGGGCATCATGAGCAGTTTTGAAAATCAGGTGGCCGTGGTCACAGGAGCCGGACGCGGAATTGGCGAGGCAATTGCCAAACATTTTGCAGCCGGTGGGGCGAAGGTCGCAGTGGTCAGCCGCACCCAAGCAAACTCAGACCGCGTGGCCGCTGAGATCAATGCCGTTTCACCCGACGCCGCGAAGCCGTATGCCGTGGATGTGGCAGATTTTGATAGCGTGCAGGAGACGGGAAATCAGATCCTCGCAGATTTTGGACGCATCGACATTTTGGTGAATAATGCAGGGATCACCCGCGACACGTTGGCGATGCGCATGTCGTCGGATGACTGGGATGCGGTGCTCAGCACCAATCTCAAAGGCGCATTTAATTTCATTCGCGCCTCGCTGCGACCCATGGTGAAACAACGCAGTGGCCGAATCGTGAATATAAGCTCCGTGAGTGGACTCATGGGCCTAGCCGGGCAGGCCAACTACGCAGCGAGCAAAGCCGGATTGATTGGCCTGACAAAAAGCATCGCCCGCGAGGTCGCATCGCGCGGGATCACGGTGAATGTGGTGGCACCCGGATTCATTGAAACCGATATGACATCGGTGTTATCAGAGGAGATCCGGAAAGGTGCGCTGACTCAGATTCCACAGTCCCGGTTTGGTGCGCCGTCGGATATCGCCGCCGCCGTGGCATTCCTTGCGAGCCATGAAGCGGCATTCATCACCGGGCAGGTGCTTGCAGTGGACGGCGGGATGTCCATGTAACATTCCCGGAAATCAGCCCCGAAGTCGCCGCCAAATGATCATCTACTTTTTACGCCACGCCGAAGCGGAGGACTGTGCGGACTCCGATTTTAAAAGGCGTCTCACGCCCAAAGGACTGGAGCAGGCGGACAAGGTCGGGAAGTTTTGTGTCCGCTACGGATTGATCCCCGAGGTGATTCTCACGAGCCCGGTGGTGCGTGCCAAACAAACGGCCGAATCCGTTGGCAAACACCTCGGGAACCCAACCTCCACTGTCGAACCGTGGCTCGCATGTGGGATGTCTGCATCGGCATGCCTCGGCGAATTGCGCGCCTACGAGAAGTTGTCGCATGTGATGCTTGTCGGGCACGAGCCGGACTTCAGCGAGTCGATCTCCGTGATGATCGGGCTGCCTGACTCGCACCATTTGCACATCCGCAAGGCATCGCTGACAGCGGTTAGTTTGCGTGCGTTTCAGCCGGGGAATGGTCAGATCGAATTTTCTATTCCCGTTCGGCTGATGTAAGCATCAAGACCCAGATTAACCAATCCTACCCCCAACCCTATGAAACCAGAAATTCTCCACGCGGTCGACTTTGTTACTGAGGCCGTTGATCTCATTGAAACCTGCGCGCTTGCATCGATCGAAGCACGGGGAGAATTCCGTCTCGCATTGAGTGGAGGCAATACGCCGAAGCCTGTGTTTGAGGCACTCGCCAAGCGTCCGCTCGATTGGGACCGCGTGATCATCACGTTCGGAGACGAACGCTGTGTGCCGCCGGACGACGAGCAAAGCAACTACCTCATGGCCTGCCGGACATTGCTCGACGCAATTCCAATTCCGCCAGAAAATGTCCTTCGCATGAAGGGGGAGTTGGATCCCGCGATTGCTGCGGCGGAATACGAAGCAGACCTCAAAGCCAAATCACCCGACGAAACGTTCCGGCACGATTTGATCCTGCTCGGAATGGGCCCCGACGGGCACACGGCCTCGCTATTTCCGGGCACACCGGCGCTGCACGAGCGGCATCGCTTGGTTATTGAAAACTTTGTTCCTCAGCAAAAGATGTATCGCATCACGTTCACGTATCCGCTCCTCGACGCAGCCCGGCATGTTTGTTTCCTCGTCAATAGCGTCGGCAAGGATGTGATCCTCGCGGAAGTTTTTTCTGGAAACTCAGATTACCCGTGTGCCGCTGTGAACCCCACGAATGGGCGTTTGACATGGCTCCTAGGTGCCTGACCCGCCACGTTCCACGCCTATGAAAGCACTTCTCCTCAGCAACGAATACCCTCCCTACATCTACGGCGGCGCCGGAGTGCATGTGGAGTATCTGAGCCGCGAACTGGCAAAACTCATGGACGTCGAAGTGCGCGCGTTCGGAGACCAGAAGATTTCCATGCCGCATTTGGATGTGCGTGGGTTTCCGCTGAATACGGATTCGTTCGGTTGTGCCAAACCATTACGGTCGGTTTTTGGAGCTATGGAACGGTGCGTGCAATTCAACGCGGCCGGGATCGATGCTTCCATCGTCCACTGTCACACGTGGTATACGCACTTGGGCGGCATCCTCGCCAAAATGAACTACGGCATCCCTTTGGTCATCACGGTGCATTCGCTGGAGCCGCTGCGACCATGGAAACGGGAGCAGTTGGGCGGCGGTTATGATTTTACCTGCTGGGTGGAAGAAACGGCCCTCGAAATGGCGGACGCGGTCATCGCGGTTTCCAAGGAAACCAAGCGCGATGTCCAACGGTTATTCGACATCCCGGACGAGCGGATCCCGATCATCTACAATGGAATCGACCTAGACGAATTCAAGAAAGTCGAATCCCGCGCCGCCATCAAACGCTTGGGAATCGACCCGATGAAGCCGTATATCCTGTTCCTCGGACGCATCGCCCGACAGAAGGGGATCATCCATCTGGTCAATGCGATCCGATACATGGATCCGGGGTTTCAGATCGTTCTTGCCGCCGGTGCGCCGGACACGACCGAGATTGCGGACGAAATGAAATCCGCCGTCGGGCGCGCTCAACAGCATCGCGAGGGAGTGATTTGGTTGGGCGACATGATTGATCCGAAAACCAAAATCGAGCTTTACAGCAACGCGGCCGTGTTTGTTTGTCCGTCGATTTACGAACCGTTTGGGATCATCAATCTGGAAGCCATGGCGTGCAGCACACCGGTCGTCGCCAGCGCGGTGGGCGGCATCAAGGAAGTCGTCGTGCATGGGGAGACCGGGCTGCTTGTGCAGCTGGATCAAATGAACGAAAGCCCATTCGAGCCCACGCACCCAGATCGCTTTGCCCGCAGCCTCGCGGCGGCTGTGAACGAACTGATGGATGACCCCGCAAAACGCCAGGCGTTTGGCAATGCCGGGCGTCGGCGGGCCGAGGCACGATTTGGGTGGGATGCGATTGCACGGGAAACGGCGGACTTGTATTCTTCGCTGGTGCGTTGAGGGACTCCGACATACCCTCCCAAAGCGTTAGCTTCCGAGTCACGGCATCGGCGCACAAAATTTATGAAATTCGTCGATCAGATTAGAATCCAGTCGCTAGCCGGAGACGGCGGCAAAGGCTGCGTCAGCTTCCGTCGGGAAAAGTTCGTCCCGCGAGGCGGCCCGGACGGCGGAGACGGCGGGCATGGAGGCAGCGTGATCCTACGCGCCGACATCCACACCGACAACTTGGTCACGCTTTACTACGAGTCGATTGTTCGCGGGAAGCGGGGCGAACACGGTCGCGGAAAAGATCAGGTCGGACGCTCGGCGGAGGACACGATTGTCCGGGTGCCGACAGGAACGATTGTTTATCGGCTTCCTCAGGAGTTTGAGCCGCACGGGCCGGATGCCGATGATTTATTGCCTCCGGGAGAAACCTCGGCACCACGCGCCAAGCCGGACATTGCGACGCTCGAGGCAATTGCCGATCTGTCTGAGCCAGGGCAGGAATTTGTGCTCTGCAAAGGGGGCCGTGGTGGAAAGGGAAATACCCACTTCAAAAGCTCGCTCAATCGGGCTCCACGCCAATCCCAAAAGGGCGAAGTGGGTGAAAGCGGATGGTTCCTGCTGGAGCTTCGGACCATCGCATTCGCCGGATTGGTTGGTTATCCGAACGCCGGAAAATCCACCTTGCTCACACGCATATCCGCAGCGCATCCGCGTGTTGCATCTTACCCGTTTACCACGCTCAATCCGGTTGTCGGCGTAGTTGAGCTGGACGGATACAACCGCGTCACCGTGGCGGATATCCCCGGACTCATCGAAGGTGCGCACGAAAACAAAGGGCTGGGACACGAATTTCTGCGACACATCGTGCGCTGCAAGCTGCTCCTTTTTGTGGTCGATATGGCAGGGAGCGAAGGACGGAATCCGATCGAAGATCTGCAAATGCTCCGTCGCGAATTGGACCTCTATGACCCGACGCTCAGTGACCGCCCATGGGCTGTCATCGCCAACAAAATGGACCTTCCCGAGGCAGCTGACCATCTGAAGGCGTTTAAGCAGAAGTTTCGGAAAATCGAGATTTTGCCCATTTCCGCCGAACACCGCGACGGGATCGACTCGGTGCGCGAGTTGTTATCGCGGCTTTCCGCGCTGGAACGTGCGGAAGCGGCCAAAGAACCAACAAAGGAGGAAGAATAAATTTTACCATGAGCAAACAAACGCTGTCACAAATCCCCGGAGGCCCACCGGCCATCGGGCCATACTCACCCGTCGTCATCGCTGAAGGCCGTTTTGCCTACGTCTCCGGGCAAATCCCGTTTGACCCAGAAGCTGGGAAAATCGTTCGCGGATCAATCACCGAACAGGCGGAAATCGTCTTGTCGAATTTGAAACGCGCCGTCGAGGTAACCGGAGCCAACCTTGCGGATGTGGTTTCCTGCCGCGTTTATCTTCAGCCGCTGACGCCCGAGACATTCGCCGAAATGAACGCCGTTTATGCGCGCGTTTTTGGCGACAACAAACCCGCGCGAACCACACTCGGAGCCGGCCTTCTAGGCTTCGACGTGGAAATCGAAGCGGTCGTCGTGCTGCCACAGTCGTAGCTGCTGACCAAGTCGCTTTAGCCCAGACCGCTAATCTTTGCCTGCACGAGGTCTGAAAGCTCGGGCAGGTTCTGAGGTGTGCTTTCCGGTTCGTCAGCGGGAGCCGGGTCTGGTGATGAGGTGTCGAACGGGTGATGCAGTAGCTCGATGCGCCCGTCGAAATGCTCGACCAGCGCCGTGCAGCTTTCCACCCAGTCACCGGTATTCAGGTATTCGATTCCATCGATGCTGCGCATGGCCGGGGTGTGGATGTGGCCGCAGAGCACCGCGTCCACGTTCCATTCTCTGGCATACCGCACCACAGATTCCTCAAACTGCCCGATGAAGCTGACCACGTTTTTGACTTCTGCTTTTACGTAAGCGCTGAGTGACCAATAGCCAAGCCCCATGCGGCGGCGAACGAAGTTCACCAGTCCGTTAAAGCGCATGAGCACGTGGTATCCGATGTCGCCCACGTGCGCGAGCCAGCCCAGGTTTTGGACCACGGTGTCCAGTTCGTGACCGTGGATCACAAGGATCCGGGTGCCGGTGGCTGTCGTGTGGATATCGTTCTGTTGCAGCGTGACGCTTGCGAAGTTCCCGTAGAACTTGGATAAAAACTCATCGTGATTTCCAATCACGTAAATGATCTCGGTTCCTTTGCGTCCTTTACGAAGGAGCTTCTGGATCACGTCGTTGTGCTCTTGCGGCCAGTAAATCCCGCGACGAAGAGCCCATATATCGATGAGGTCTCCCACCAGATACAGCTTCTCAAACTCGTGGATCCGCAGGAAGTCGAGGAGGGCGGCGGCTTTGCAGCCTCGCGTGCCGAGGTGCACGTCAGATATCCACCCTGTGCGGTAATTCGCCATGAATTTTTGAAAAATACACCATTTGTTGCGTTCATTGGGAATCGTTTCCATGTGACAATCTCGACACATGCACCGCGCATCGCTCTACACAGTAGCGATCTCGGGACACTTATGCCTACCGTGGCACAATGAACAAATTGCCGGCAGTCGTGATGGGTCTAATCGTCATGGGAATCGGATGGTGCGAAGCGCAGCAGTTCACGGTCAGCCCGATCACGCGAACAAAGGCCTCTGGCTGGGTTTCCGTGGACGGCGGGTGGGTTCAGGGGGCGGATCTGCTCAAGGTTCGGATCCGACCAAAAGAGGCACTTAATGGCAAACTCCAGTTGGAAGCCGGATTCTTTGACGAGCAGGGTGGATTGATTCGAAAAATGACCAAAGTTCCACAGCTCCAAGCGCGGGGTGACGAGTATCAATCGCTTCCGGCTACACTCGAAGCCGGGCGGAGTTATGATATTTTCTTTCCAATTCCTCCCTCGGTCGATTCGGGCGCTAACCGGTGGAAGGTGTTTGCCATAAAAATCGGCGATGGCGAGGACGCTGCAGGGGCGGTGTATCCCGCCAGTCGTGGCGATCTGAGCACGTTTGATTTTTCAGACTCGCAACAATCCGGCTCGGCAAATTCGACCGATTCCGCGAATGTCACGGTCGTTCCCGGGATTCAGCAGGTGAGTCGCTATAGGAACTCGATGAATGGTTGGGTTGACGGCAAGTGGATCGCCGGCGTTCCGACATTGAAGGCAAAGGTCCGGCTCGAGCAAGGGGCGGAAGCCGGGAAGTTTTTTGTTAAGGCATACTTTTTTGATTCCAAAGGGCTGAGGATTTTCGATCACCAAAAACCCCCGCAAGTGGAGGTAAAGAGGGGTGCAGAATACGTTTCTCTGCCGCCACAATGGGAAAATGAAACAGACTATGATATTCACTTCCCGGTTCCACCGTCCATCGAACGTGGCAACGCAAAATGGCGGACCGCAGTGATTGTTTTTGGAAATCCGTCAGTGGCCGTGGCAAAGATATATCCGGCAGGGAGCGCGGAAATTGACGACTTAGATTTTCCAGAACGGACGTTGGTGAAGACGGAGCCACCAATCGAATAGTGCGGCCGGTCCCGCTGGGACGTCCGGGGTGCGTGTAATCAGTCAGCGCATCGTGCGATGTCGGACGCGATTGATTGGAAAACTTCTGCCAACCGTGGGTCAAAATGGGTGTTCGACGCTTCTCGGATGATTTCGCAGGCGCGTTCGTGGCTAGTGGCTGCTTTGTAGCACCGCCATGTGGTGAGTGCATCGTAGCAATCTGCCAACGCGACGATTCTCGCGGCCAGAGGAATTGCTTCGCCGGATAATCCATCAGGATACCCGGTTCCGTCCCATTTTTCGTGGTGAGAGCGAATGATATCATGGGCGCACCGCCCGAATGGTGTCGCAAGCGATTGCTCGAAAACGCGGGCGCCGTGAAGCGAGTGGCTGCGAATAATGTCAAACTCGGACGCGGACAAGTGGCCCGGCTTTAAAAGCACAGCGTCCGGAATGCATGCCTTTCCGATGTCGTGCAAGCAGGCTGCGTCTTCAAGGTCACCAAGGAATTGCGTCGTGATCTGAGTTGCCAAGTCGACGGGTCCACAATCGGCCACCGCGCGGGCGATGCAGAGGCTGCATGCACGAATACGGTCGATGTGTCGGCCAGATGGATCTTCGCGGCGCTCGATCATTCGCGCCATGGACACGAGCGCACTTCGCTCAATTGCGGAGTGTGATTCGGTTACCATGATTTAGAAGACCGCTCTGGATTTCCAGAATAGCTGGCGCTGGCGGAGCAGCGGGGTGCGCGCCGCAAGGCCGTTACTGCGAAACGCGCATCGGCATCAGCACATAGAGGAAACCGGAGTTTATCTCAATGACACCGGGGCTCATCTCGTCAATCAGGCGCAGTGAAACCTCGTCGTTGGGAAGCGCCTTGAGCGGATCCATGAGGTAGTCCGGATTGAAGGCGATGGCAAACTCAGTGCCTTTGTAAGCGACGGCGATGGATTCTTTGGCTTCACCCACTTCCGGCGTGTTGCACATCACTTCGATGTTGTTTGCCGAAAACTTAAGGCGGATGGATGCGGCTTTGTCGGTGCTCAGTAGCGACACACGGCGCACGCAATGCAGGAATGCCTCGCGATCCAGCTTGATGATTTCTTTGGTGTCGTCGCTGGATGGAATGACCTGCCGGTAGTTCGGGTAGTTACCATCGACAAGTTTCGAAACGAGGATTGATCCGTTCAAGTGGAATGCGACCAAATTTTCTCCGACCTGCACCGTGACATCGTCGCCTTCGTTCAGGAGCCGCTGCAGCTCGTTGATCGCCTTGGTCGGGACGATGAAATCCAGATCGAGTTTGCCGGTGATTTCCGCGTCGATGGATTCCTCGAACAAAGCAAGTCGACGTCCGTCGGTCGCGACAAGCTTGAGTGTGCTTTCTTTGAAGGAGAATAGGATTCCGTTGAGCACGTAGCGGGTCTCATCGAGCGAAATGGCATACGATGTCTTGCGGAGCCCATCCTTGAGCACGCTTTGTTTGACGGTGACCGTCTTGGCGTTGATTGCTTCCGGGAACGCAGGATAGTCTTCGCGTGCTAGACCGTAGATTTTGAAAAAGCTCTGACCGCTGCGAATGCTCGTGATGTTTTTTGCATCCGTTTCGATCTGGATGTCAGATACCGGGAGTTCGCGGATGATGGTGAGGAGCTTGCGGGCCGGGATGGTCGTTGCGCCTTGTTTTTCCACCATGGCCGGGACTTCGCAGCGCAGCGAAACTTCCATGTCGGTTGTGCTGAGGCGAATGCCCGTTCCGGTGGTCTCGATGAGGACATTCGATAGCACTGGCAGTGTGGCTCGGGTGCTTACGACGTTTTGGGTCTTCTGGAGGCCTTCGAGCAGATGGTCTTTGGTTACGCTGAACTTCATGGATGGGACGAGTCTGGAGTGAATTTGAATTGCGCGATGCTCACTATCTGTTCTGTAGCGGCTGTGTCAAAACAATCTGATCGTCCTGCGCGCGAATACAAGCTTCCTGTGCCGTCGCAGGGGCCGGGTTATCGTTGAAGTTGTGTTTCGATCGAGCGGATGATGTGGCGGGTTCGCTCGTCCTCGTCCATACGACGTTTGATCAGTTTGCAGGCGTGGATGACGGTTCCGTGGTCCTTGCCTCCGAACAAATCACCGATCTCCGCGAGCGTGGAGTTGGTGAGCTCGCGGGATAGAAACATGGCGATTTGCCGAGGAAATGCGATGCTTGCCAGGCGGCGTTTGCTGGTCATGTCCGCGATTCGCAGATCAAATGTCTCCGCGACTTTGCGTTGGATTTGGTCGATCGTTACCGATTTTCTGGCCTGCTCTTGGAAAATATCACGCAGCAGGTTTTCGATGTCATCGCGTGTGATGTCGCGACCGCTCAACGAGCTGTAGGATGCCACCCGCATGAGTGCGCCTTCGAGGCGGCGGACGTTATTGCTGATTTTTTCCGCTAGGAATTCCAGCACCCATGGTTCGAACTGGATGCGCAATCCGGACGCTTTGCTTTTTAAGATGGCGATTCGGGTTTCGACATCGGGCGGTTGCAATTCCGCAGTCATGCCCCACTCGAATCTTGAAACCAGTCGTAGCTCAAGTTTTTCGATTTCGCTGGCCGGGCGGTCGCTGGAAAGGATGATCTGTTTGTGGCCGTCGTAGAGCGAGTTGAACGTGTGAAAAAACTCCTCCTGCGAGCGTTCCTTGCCCGCAAGAAAATGGATGTCATCGATCATCAAAATGTCGGCCTGACGGTATTTCTTGCGAAATTTGAACAATGCGCCGTGCTGGATCGCGTCGATGAACTCGTTTGTGAACTGCTCGCTGGTGAGGTAAATCACGCGCGCGGATTTTTTGTTCGCCAGGACGTGATGTCCCACGGCTTGCAACAGGTGCGTTTTCCCAAGTCCGCTTCCGCCGTAGATAAAGAGCGGGTTGTAAGTGGTCGCCGGGGACTGGGCCACAGCCTGAGACGCCGCGTAGGCAAACTGGTTATTCGCGCCGACGACGTATGAGTCAAACGTGTAGCGCGGGTTCATCCCGGTCGTGGCGGGCGAATTGGCAGTCTTGTCGCGCGAGGTGGAGCGGCGGGGCGCTGGCGCATCCTCGGAGGCGGAAATGTCCGGCGGCACGGAGTCCTCGGAGTGCAGGGCCACAATTTGAATCTGCCGCGTTCCCTCGCAAGCCTCCTGCACCGCACCCTGCAATAATGTCAGGTAATTGCTCTCTATGAAAAACTTATGAATCGGATTGGGAACCGAAAGAACTAACATCGAGCCGTCATCCGAAACCACGCGCACATCACTAAACCACCGGAGGTATCCGTCGCCGCTGATTCGCGCGGCAACCACAGCCGATATCGCTGCCCAAATCTGGTTAAAATCTTGAATCATAAGTAAACTATACACATCGGAAAAACGCGACCTCAGCCTCGTTTGCCGTCCATCTGTGTTTCTCTATTCGTTGCCTCTGTCAGCCGGAGTTTAACCCTGAAAACGACCGCCAAATCAGCCGCGAAATACGTATTAAACTGTTGATTTGGAAATGTTTGCGGGATTTTCACTGAGTCAGATTGGGGGTAATATTCGGAATTCTTCTACCGTGCTGCTTCGGAGAAGACGCAAGATAAAACGTTGAGCGTGGAACAATTGCGCTGTGAGATGGAGGAACAACTCACAAGTTATTCACATCATACAGAGCCTCGACCCCCGCACCTGAGCGGAGAGTAAAAACCATTGGTTTGACCCTCAAGGAAAAAGTGACGAAATCGTCAAATTAAACTTAGGTTTTTGAGCTTAAAATGCTTGACCTCCCACTTACCCAATCGGGGATCCAAGCCCAGCGGGACTTTGAACAATTGCGCGTTCGCAAGCTGCCATTTCATGGGTGCATTCACGATGCTTGCCCCCGCGACACCCTATTTGAGCGGCTTTAGCGGGTTCCTGCGAGGTCCGTTTCCGGGACTGCGGGGCCAGACGCTTTGGGAGTTGTCGGCGGCGGCGGCGCGAGTGGTTTATTGCCCCTCCCGTCTCCGCCGTCTTTGCGGTGCGGGTCCCACCAGTGGTCGAACGCGATGAAATACGCTTTGGAATGCCTGGCGAATAGCAGGTTAAACACGAGAACGGGGGCGAGCACCCAAGCGAGGAGTGTGCTGAGCGGGAGGTCGAGGAAAATTTCCAGCGCGAGATAAAGGACCAGTCCGATCAGGCTGCCGACGCCGTAGTTAATAGCCCAAATTGACAGTAGAAAGTATCCGGGTTCGCGGTCGTATGCGTAGCCGCAGCGGGGGCATCCATCGAGCGGCATGAACCAATCTGCCAATCGGCGGATTTTCTTGATCGGCACAAAAATCGGCGAGACCCCGCAGATCGGGCAGCGGAGTATCGAGGCGCGGCGGAAGTATTGAGATGCCCGCCTCATGGATTTGTCGTCAGTCACAACTTACAACGTGCAACATCGTGCGAGCGAATCAACATCCGATTTCGCTTCGGGGTTGGCTAATCATTCCAGTGACACGCATGCGGTTTGCAATGCTGCCACGAAGTCGGTCGGAGATTTTGCGTTGAGGAGTCGGTCCAATGAACGTTTGTTGCTGCATGCGCGAGCGATGGCTCCGACTAGAGTGAGATACTGCGCGTTCATCGCAGCAGGGATCCCGGCAACAAAAATCAATTGCGTGGTTGGTCCGCCTTCGGGGTCTGGCAGCCCTTGCTCCGAGCGGCCTGCCGCCAACACCAGTGTCTTGAGTGCCTGCGTGCGGCCGTGAGCGATGCAAATCCCGCACGCTCCGCTTTCCAGCATTGCGGCATCGTGTCCGATTACCGCTTGGCGCAGCATTTCCCAATCGGTGACACGTTCATCGCCGTTCAATTGTGCCAGCACTTCTTCGACCGCGAGGGTCCGGGTAGATGACCCCAGCGCAAGGTGAACATCGGCGATTTTTAAGACATCTTCGAGTTGCATGAATGGGTTAAATATTGCTCCCGGTCCACTTGAGTTTTTGGCGAAGAACATCCGTGAACGGACGCTCCGGCAGCATCGCCAGCGGCAGGACGCGTTCGCTTTTTGAAACCCGGAGACGGTCACCAATTTGGATTTCCGAGGATTCCTGGCCGTCCATGTTGTAAAAAACATGCTGATCCGGGTCACTGGGCAAAACTTCGATCAGCGAGCGATCGCTGACCACGGTCGAGCGGTTGGTGAGCACGTGCGGGCAAATGGGCGTAATCACCGCGGCTCCGGAATCCGGCATTAGGATTGGCCCGCCGGCAGACAGCGAGTAGGCGGTCGAGCCGGTCGGCGTGGCGAGGATCAATCCGTCGGCGTTATAGTTGGTCAGAGCATCGCCATCGACGCGTACTTCGATTCGCACCAATTGCGAACGCTCGCCGCGACTGATGACCACATCATTCAACGCATAACAAACCCGCAAGACTTCCTTGTTCCGCAGGTGCTCGACTTGAAAAAGATGGCGTCGGCTCAGCGTGAAGTCCTCGCGCTGAATCGCGTCGGCGGCTCTTGCAATCTCCGAGGGGCCCAGACAGGTCAAAAATCCCAACGTCCCGAGGTTGATTCCAAAAACCGGGCGGATGTGCTCCCCCATGCGATGCACAAATCGTAAGATCGTGCCGTCTCCGCCCATCACGACAACGAGTTTGCAGGACTTAAAAAAGTCGGGGGCGGATGGTGGAGCTTGGATTGCGGCGTGGTTCGCTGTCTCGGGATCGACGAGAAAGTCCAGTCCTCTCGCGGTCAGTTCGTCGCAGAACTGCCGCACCAGCTCCCCGGCTCCGGGCTTTGCAAAATGGGCGAGGACTCCAATCATGGCTGCATGCAGGCGAGGAATTCCACGTTGCCGCTGGTTCCGCGAATCGGGGATTCGATGACGCCACGCCATTTCCAATCGTGGGTTTTGGTTGCGAACGTGTGGATTTTTTCGACGGCTTCGGCGTGCGCATCGGGGTCGGTCACGATGCCCCCTTTTCCCACGCGGCTGCGTGAGAGTTCGAATTGGGGTTTGATAAGGGCAATCATGAATCCGTCCGGCTCCAGCAACTCAAACGCGGGTGGAAGGATCAAAGTCAACGAAATAAAGCTAACGTCCGCGACAGCGACCCAGACGCGCTCTCCGAGATCTGCCTCGCTGAGGTGGCGGCAATTCAGCCCTTCCTTCACGACGACGCGCGGATCCTTCCGGATTTTCCAGTGGAGTTGGCCGTGCCCGACATCGACGGCGTGGACCTTCGCCGCGCCGTGTTGCAGGAGGCAATCGGTGAATCCTCCCGTGGATGCTCCGATGTCGAGCGCGACCCGGCCCGACGGATTGACACCAAATGCGGCAAGCGCGGCTTCGAGTTTTAATCCGCCGCGACCGACAAACTTTTCAGTTCCTTGTACGGTGATCTCAACGTCCCTGCGGACCCGTTGGCCGGGTTTATCGGCCCGTTGACCGTTGACAAAAACCATGCCGGCCATGAGGGCACGCTGGGCGCGCTCGCGCGACTCGAAGTGGCCACACTCGGCAAGCAATGCGTCGAGTCGCAGTTTTTCAGGATTGTCCAATGGTATGAATCGGTTCAGCGTCCAGTTTTATCACGCACGCAATAATCATTGCATGTCTGACAATCAAACACAGAATCGAATCGTGGCCCTGATGAATAGCCGGCCCATGCAGGAAACTCTGAGCGCCTGATGGAATTGATTTCTCAGTTTGAATGTGTCGGACCGCATACCTTTACATGGCAGGGGTATGAACCTGCCGTAAAGTGTGACCTAACGTCAACGGCCGTGGATATCGCGGGCCGTCTGGTTTTTGTGGACCCGGTTGGGCTGACTGATAGCGCCCTCGCAGAACTGCTCAACGGCTGCACGCCGTCCGCGATATTGCTCACCAATGCAAACCATCAACGCGACTCGCTCGCGCTTCGAGATCGGCTGGAGATCCCGATTATCGCAGCTGAGCCCGCGAGAGCTGAAATCATTGCCGACATCTGGATCGATCTAAGCAACCCGACTCCCGTGCACGGACTCCGCCCGATCCCGCTTCCCGGCGCCGGTCTCGGCGAGGTGGCGTATTATTCGGCAGGAGACGAGCCATGTCTGATATTCGGGGATGCAGCGATCAACCTCCCACCAGACGGGCTTCGTTTACTGCCGGAAAAATATTGTGAGGATGCCGGCTTTCTCCGCAAATCAATGATGGCCCTGGCGGGTCTCAATGTGCAGACGCTGCATTTCGCGCACGGTCGCCCGGTGACCCATCGTGCCGCAGAGGCCCTTCGCGCCTTGCTCGAATCTCTGGATAAATGATTATCCTCCGGTTCAAAACTTCCTCGCGATTACCACTTTTCGGGTCGGAGTCGGGAGCGGTCATTCACGTTGACACATCCGCAGACAGCGAGTTTTTCAGAAATCTCGACTTTTCTGAGTGGAGCTGAGGGGTTACCGGGTTTAGACGCGACGATTTCTGCTTCGCGCAAGTTGCGCGCATCTGGAAGCAGCTCATTTCGGATGAGAGTATGTCAATATGAATGACCGATACCTTTTCAGCGAGCCATCCGAAGCAGGCGGCCGAGGCGTTGAGTTTCAACGCAGGCTGCAGATTCATTTAGTTTCCAACGAGCTCCCCGCAGGCGTGATCGCGCTGGAATAGGGGAATGCCCACCCGTGTAATGTGTGCAGCGACGTCAGGGTCGATGTTCCGATCACAAAGGATGAGGCTGAAGCGATAGGGCAAAAGCAGGTCATCTAAGGCGTCGTAAATCTTACCCACCGTTTGCCAATCGAGGGTTGCGCCGGTGAGAGAGAGATCGATGTCCGAACCCGGTTTGAAGGTTCCCTTCGCGCGGGAGCCAAAGAGGATAGCCTCATCCACTGCGGGAAAGCGCGATAGAACGCCGGCAATTTGATCCACCGTCTTTGCGGGTATGCCGTGTCGCAGGTTCATGGTTCGAGGGTGTCCAGCTCGGTGAATTTGGTCTGGAATGCTACAAACTCCGGCATGAAATTCGCGAGGATAGCCGCCGAGACTTCGTCTGCAGTTTTTTGGTTGTAGGTGTGGCTGCTACGATTCCGGGCTTGGATCATAGTCATCCATTCCTCCCCATTTGCGATCAAACCCTTCGCGAAAGCCTCGCGCGTTGCGTCCTTCGATCCGTAGAGATTGGCCGCACCGCGCGATTCCAGAAAATCCTTCAGGATGTTCCAAGCCAGTTCATGGGTGAACTCGAACGCCTGGATGAGGCCCTGTTGTTCCAAGTCGGAGAGTTTTCGCTGCTTTGCCAGCTCCGCTGCTGCCGACAATTGAGCGAAGGCTCGGCCAAAGCTCTGGAAGCGTTGCCGCCAGCGAACATCTGGAATCTTGGGCATGGTGTGAAAAGAACACAAAGGGTCGGAGTTGGCAGTAATTATTTCGCAGAGGGAGTGCCTGGTGAGAAATGCCCGGCGACTTCCTCAACGCCTCCGCTTAAGCAGTCGGGCACGCAGCAGCCACGTGCTGGCCCATCGGCGACCTCTTGGTTCGGCGCGCCTTTTACAATTTTACAGAAAACTCGTTGCTTAACCTCATTCCCCGGCCAAGCGAGATGTTCAGCTGTGATTGCCGCCGATTCAAAACGCCCTTGTTTTCAAAGCGTTCGTGTTCCATCAATGAGGTCAGAATACCGTGAATACGCATCAACATCCCTCCCCACCCGCAGAAGCGGGGTTTGTTTCTACGGGGAATCTGCCGACGCCTGAGGATGTTCAGCGGTTGGTGGATCTGGCCTACGAGCGGTTTCGCTGCGATTCCAACGGGGTGGTTTCGGAGGTTTATCCGGCCCTGTCGGAGGTTCCTGCCGGGCTGTTTGGTGTTTGTGTCGTTGGGGTTAGTGGAAACGTGTATTGCGCGGGTGATTGCGGGCACGAGTTTTCGATCATGAGCGTATCAAAGCCGTTTGTTTTTGCGCTGGTCTGCGAGCAGATCGGGGTCGAGGAGGCGCGGGCAAAAATCGGGGTCAACGCGACAGGCTATCCATTTAACTCGCTGACCGGGATCGAGCGGAATCCGAAAGGGTTGACCAATCCGATGGTGAACGCGGGTGCAATTGCTGCGACGAGCTTGGTTCCGGGGGAATCACCGGAGGAAAAGTGGCGCTTTATCCATGATGGATTGTCCCGATTCGCGGGGCGGCGATTGGCGATGAACGAGCGTGTGCTGGAATCCGCGACGGATACAAATTTTCGAAATCAAAGCATTGCGCGAATGTTGCAAAGTTTCGGTGCGATTTACGCGGAGCCTGCGACTTCGGTGGACCTCTACACGCGTCAGTGCGCGCTCAACGTGACCGCCCAAGACCTTGCTGTCATGGCTGCCACGCTCGCGGATGGTGGGCTGAACCCGATCACGAAGGAGCAGGTTGTTTGTCCGTCGGTGTGCCATCATGCTCTGGCGGTGATGGCTACGGCAGGGCTTTACGACACGTCCGGCGATTGGCTCTATGACATCGGATTGCCTGGAAAGAGCGGAATCAGCGGCGGAATGCTCGCGGTGTCTCCCGGCAAAGGGGGGATGGGGACATTTGCTCCGCTGCTCGATGCCTCGGGAAATAGTATCAAGGGGCAGATGGCCGCGAAGTTTCTATCTCAGGAACTCGGCCTGAATCTTTTTCTATCGAAGCCACGGTTGTAGAGACCGTCCTGTCAAGTCTTATGCGCGTATCCACATCGATCTGCATTTTGATGCTGCACGCCGGTGTGTTCCTCGTGAATGCAGCGGAGCCGGGCACCGGAGCGAGCGAGGTCTCGGTTCGCACGATCGAGACGTCGAATTTTGATGCAGACCTCTCGCCCGGTGAATCGACGACCAATGTACCAGCCGAGTTGGACGAGATCTACGGCGACAATGTCGGGTATTTTGATGGTGTAGAGGTGCGCCGGCCGCTGGATGACTTGTATCGGCGAACCGGCCTGCGAGTCGGGGCGGCATACACAATGCTTTATCTCCAGCCGATGGGTGGCCGGAGTTCGGAATATGGAGCGGCCGGCGACTTCGATCTTTTGGCGTCGTGGGAGTTCGTGGGCCGGGGAACAGCTGACACGGGTCGGTTGGTGATGTCCGCTGAATACCGGTTTGCCATGGGCGCTCAGCCACCGTCCGCCGTCGGAGCTCAGATGGGAACGCTCATTCCGCCGACAGCGGCATTTAACGACCGGGGCTTTGTGGTGCGCGATTTTTATTGGGTTCAGCGGATGTTTGACGGGCGGTTTCGGTTGCTGATTGGGCGCACCGACGCTGCGGATTTTATCGGCTCGCACTGGCTGCAGAACGTCAATAACGCGTTTGTGAATCGCCATTTTTCGGCGAACCCCACGTTGCCCACTTCCGAGCATGGTCCGGCGATCGGGCTGTCGTTTCGACCGAACGATGCGGTTTACCTGACAGCGGGGGTGAGCAATGCATACAGTCGCACGATTCGCGGCGGGGTGGATTCGCTTGTAAACGAATGGGACTTTTTTTCATTTGGCGAAGTCGGCTACACACCGACATTTGAATCCCTTGGAGTTGGCCGATATGCCCTCGGGTTGTGGCATATCGACTCGCGGGATCTCATCAATGCGCCGTCCAGTTATGGTGTGACCGCGGTCATCGACCAAAACCTCGGGGATCGGCTGCAGGTGTTTGCGCGGTATGCCTACTCGGAGGCCTCGCTCACAAATGTGCGCCACCTAGCACAATCCGGCATTGGGTTGTCGGCGCTACTCGGGCGCTCGGATGACCTCACCGGATTGGCATTTTCCCTGGCTGTTCCCGGCAGTAGTGAGACGCCACCGGAAACAGTTTTGGAAACATTTCATCGGTTTCAGGTGACCCAGAATGCCCAGTTTTCATTGGGTTTCCAGCTCATTGCCAACCCAGCGAATGCGTATGAGGATGGTGCTGCCGGGGTATTTTACATGCGGCTCCGGACCTCGTTCTGAACCTTGCGCGCCGACTTGTGTCGAGAAATTCTAATCTTTCGATTCGCGGACGTCGGGCCTAATGTGCCAAGAAATGCAGTCGATCAAAGCACTCGATATCGATCAGCTCACCACCCGCCTCGCGGAGCTTGGTGAGCCCGGATACCGTGCCCGCCAGATTCTGGAGTGGATCTACACGCGACGGGTGCAGGGTTTTTCGGAGATGTCGAATTTGCCCGCTGCGCTGCGCCAGCGGTTAAGCAACGAGTTTGATAACTCACCGCTTGTCGTGGTTGAAAAAACCGGGTCCAGCGACACGACGCAGAAGTTTCTCTTTCAGCTAAGCGATCGCCAGCTTGTCGAAACGGTGCTTATTCCGGCTTCACCCGCACTCTACGGTGGAGCTGCGGACCGGCGCACACTGTGCGTTTCATCGCAGGTCGGATGTGCTTACGGATGCAAATTTTGCGCCAGTGGGCTGGACGGATGGAAACGTAACCTCGACGCGGGCGAAATCGTCGAGCAATTGCTTGCGGTCGAAGCGGCCAGCGGCGAACGCGTGAACAACATCGTCTTCATGGGCATGGGCGAGCCGTTGGCAAACTATGAAAACCTCATGCACGCGATTTCGATCATCAATGCTCCATGGGGCGGAGGGATTGGTGCGCGTCACATCACCGTCTCCACAAGTGGCCTCGTGCCCCGCATCATGGAACTCGCCGAGCAGCCACTACAAATCCGGCTCGCAATTTCGCTCCACGGTGCCACGGACTCAGTCCGCGACCAAATCATGCCGGTGAACCGCAAATACCCGCTGGCTGACTTGCTGGATGCCTGCGATTACTTCAAAGCACGGAAGAAGCAGAAAATCACGTTCGAATATATCCTAATCCAAGGGGTCAACGACTCGGAGGACGATGCCCGCGAGTTGGCGAAAATCACTCGCCGATTGGAAGCCAAGGTCAACGTGATCCCATACAACAGCGTGGATGGACTGGCATGGGAGCGGCCATCGGAAGCGGATCAGGATGCATTCATGGCCGTTTTGCGGCGCGGCGCGGCATCCGCGACCATTCGGCGGGAAAAAGGTCACGATATTGCAGCAGCCTGCGGGCAACTGCGCCTGCGAACAGAGCGGAAAATTCCCGTTGCAGCGGAAGGGTGCGCAAACTAGAAAAATCCCATGCCGGACGATCAAAGCGGGTATCCTGAGCTGTGGGATGAATATCAATGGGAGCGGTTTTTGCAGCAGCAGGATCAGAAAACGGAGCAATATTTCCAATTGTTCGAGAAGTATTCTGATCACCCCGAACGCGACGAAATCATCGCCCGCGAAATGGGCTGGAGCTTGGACTCGGAGGATGAATCCGGAGACGCATCGATTTTTTGGTCCGTCGAGAGCGAGGACATTGAGCCGGAATGTGAGGAAGACGATTTCGAAGCTACCGAGGACGTAGAAACCGAGGACGACGAGGATTGTGTCCTAAACAACCTGGAAAACTCGGAAGTTTACATGCAGAGCTTGGAGCTCAATCGCCGCGTGTTTCATATCATTGAGAAAAATGAATCGCTTCGAAACCACCCATTCGCCGTGGAACTTGCGACCCGCGCTTCGATTTGCAGCGCAAAAATGGCAGGTGCCCTGAGTGGTGATGATTTTTCTGAAGTGGGCATGACGATTGCCTACCTGAAGCGCAGCCTGAAAGCCGCCAACGACTGCCTTTCTGCCGTGGCAAACCTGCGTGAGTCCGGGCTTTTGGTGCCGTCGGATTGCTCGGCATTTACCGATGTCCTCTTCCCGATTCGTGAGTGTCTGGTGGACCTGATGGGCGAATACCGGCAGGAGCTTCGAAGGCGGCGTGGCGAGTAGCTGCACGCAATTTTCAAATTTCGATGTTTCCATTGAATAAATCCTGCCGGGTGTGCGTCAAAAACCATGAGTAGCGGCGAACCAGATTCCGACACGGATTTGGTCAAAGCCGCCACAGGTGGTGATGCCTCTGCGTTCGAGACGCTGGTGGATCGCCACCAGAAACGGGTTTATATGATTTCCTACCAAATACTCCGCAACCACGAGGATGCGCTCGACGTCGTGCAGGATACCTTTATCCGCGCATGGAAAGGCGTGGCCGGGTTCGATGGGCAGGCGTCATTTGCGGGTTGGATATCGCGGATTGCCACGAATGCCAGCATCGACGTGATTCGCCGACGCCAGGTGCGTCCGCAATCCGAGCTCGATACCGGCGAGATCCACCCGGACCCGGCCTCGCGCACAACCCCGTCAATCCCACCCAAACCGGATGCCCAGATCGACATGGACGAAATCCGCCGCCGCTATGACGCCGCACTCTTGCTTCTGAGTGCCGAGCATCGCGCCGTTTTGGTTTTGAAAGAACTGCAGGATCAATCGTATCAGGAAATCGCCGAAACGGTGGGGTGTTCGGTGGGCACGGTCATGTCTCGTTTGTTTTACGCGCGGAAAAAAATGCAATCGGAGCTGAAAGACCTCTATGAAGAACTCTGAAGAAAACATGGTGCGATGGATGGACGATGCCATGCCATCCGAAGAAGCAGCCGAATTTGAAAAATCCTTGCCGGACGCGCAGGCGGCCCGGGTCGAAAAGTCGGCGTGGCACCAAGTGCGCACCGCGTTCAAATCCGCGTCAACGATCCCACCGGAATACGCGCGTGATGCCGACTTCCTGAAGTCGCAGATATCCCGGGGCATCCGCGAGGCTCAGCCCGGTGAAGCCCGCCACGAAACCCGCGCACTGCCGTCGATCTGGAGGTTAGTGTGGGGTGGAGCCGGGTTGTGCGCGTGCGCGGCGATTCTGAGCGTGGTAGTGATCCGCCACAACGACGGGATCCCTGATGAAAGCGCGTTTATTTCGCAAGTGATCGAAGCACGGTCGGCGAATCCATCGCGCTACGGTGCTTATTCGTTCACAGCGCCGGATGGAAAAGGCACGGTGATCTGGATGGAGGATCCGGGATTTATTCCCGCGCAAGAAAGTATCCGGTGATGACCAAGACCCGTGGATTTTGGATTCTGGCGTTGGTTCTCACGATGCTGTTTTTGTCTGGCGGCGGGACTCTCCGGGCCCAGGACCGCATTTGGTCCGCGCTCGTTTTGGCAACCAACGAAAAGCCGGCGAAGCCGATTCCGGATTCACTCAAGCCGTTCGCAGCGGAGTTAAAGGAGGTCTTTGGTTACAATTCGTTTTACGTGCTCGGAGAAAAACGCCAACGAGTAAAAGAGGGCGACAGCGAGTGGATTTTGCCGAGCAAGGAGGTGTTTCTTCACCTCACCGCGTTGAACAAAGAGGTGTCGAATTACGAAGTGTCGCTCGACCTCTACGATCGCAAAAAACTGACACTCACGTCGCGCGTAAAGCTGGCACGCGGGGCACCGCTATACATCCGGGGGCCTCAATGGGGAAACGGCCAGCTCATTTACATTCTTGAAATCCAATGATGGACCTAGATCCGGCCCAAGCGAGTTCCCAAGCCCAGTTCGACAAACAAAGCAGTCGCTACGGGAAGTCCCACATCCTCGCTGACACCTCAGATTTAGACCAGCTGGTTGAGGGGTTAGATATTCCCACTTCGGGACAGGCGCTCGACGTTGCGACCGGCGGCGGGCACACGGCCTTGTGGCTTGCCAAGCGCGGATTGGCTGTGACGGCGACCGACCTTTCCGCCCGAATGCTTGAGAACGCAGCAGCGATGGCTGCGGACGAGGGCAGGATCATTCAAACCCGGCAGCACCCAGCTGAAGCATTGCCATACCCGGATGCAACGTTTGACGTCGTCACCTGTCGCGTCGCAGCACATCATTTCAGCTCACCCGGTGACTTTGTCTGCGAGTCCGCGCGAGTGCTTAAACCGCATGGCTACTTTCTGCTCATCGACGGCAGTGTTCCCGACAATGAGCCTGAAGCCGCCGACTGGATGAACACCGTCGAAAAACTGCGCGACCCGAGCCACGGGAGATTGCTGTCACAAACGGAGTGGCAGCAGCTTTGTGACTCTGCGGCGCTTCATGGAGTCCGTTCCATTGTCAGCCGACTCAGCCAACCGGACCTCGAGTGGTATTTTGAAACTGCAAACACTTCCGCTGCCAATCGCGAGAAAATCACGAAACTTTACGAAGAAGCACCGGACTCAATCCGGTCGATCTACCAATTCGCAATGGTGAATGGCCGCCGCACGTGGCAGTGGCATCGGATTTTGCTCGCGGCCCGAAAGTGAAGATCGCTAGGTCGCTGGAACCATCTCCGGGATGCCCTGTTCGTCATTCGGGGGCGTGGCTGGTTCCGGGACGGCGGCTTCTGCCGCTGCGGATACTTGCGGATCCACTCGAAACGCCCAGCTCGTTTGCACACGCTTGCCACCGGCCCGACCAAGCACCACGACCGTGACCTCGGGTTCGCGGAGTCGTTGATGCATGGTGTAGGTCACTTGCTTTGTGGCTTCGTCGAACTGCGCAGGCACCGGACCAAATCCACTGACTCGCATTTCGACCGATTTTGGATCCAAGTTTCCAAATGAGGAGAGGTCTACCTCGATCTTTGGAAATGGATTCCCGATGACTTCGCCTTGGGCTGGACGCGTCGTGATCCCGGGGGTGACTGCTCCCGATCCGGGTTGCACCACCACTCCACCCGTCGTGCCGCTGGTTTTGAGCGCATTCGTGAATGTGAATGGTTTGTCACTTTGCACGACGTAACGGCCGATCGCCGCGGGGGCGGCCGTGTGTTTTCCCTTTTGCCCGCTTACCGTAAACAACGCCTCGTATCCGGCCTCCAAGCCTTTTTGCATCACCGTTTCGTCATGCACTCCAAACGGATAGGCAAACGTCACAATCGGGATCCCGAGCTTTGATTCCAGCACGTCCTTGGATTCCTTCAATTCCGCCCACAGCCACTGGTCGTATGGAACCCCTTTGGACCGCTTCGGACGCACCATATTGTCATGCGAGATACTGTGACTTCCGATGTCCACGCCGGCATCACGCATTTCCGCTAGCTGCTCCCACGTGATCGATTTTCCGCCTGCGCTGATGTAGTTGGTATAAACATACATCGTGAACGGATAGCCAAACTCCTTCAGCACCGGCCACGCCTCGTCGTAGCATGAGACATACCCGTCATCCATCGTGATGACCGCACTCCGGGCTGGGATATCTTTTTCTCCTCGTCGCCATGCAAGGTAATCCGCCATCGGAATCACCGTGACACCGGCATCCTTGAGCGCCTGCATCTGCTCGCGGAACATCACAGTGCTGATCGCCAGTGAGTCGCGGGGCGGATTTTCAAACCGGTGATATCCCAAAATCGACACCTCGGCATTCGTGTTGATTGGTTCGGGAGTTGGCGTCGACTCGGGTGTTGGTGCCGGAGTCGGAGTGGGTTCCGGGCTGGCAGGCGCCTCAACGGGAGGTGCCTGTTTTTCCACGGGCGCAGGAGACGGCCCACACGCGGCCAACCCAAAAACGACAACGGGAATCAAAAACTTCAACGCGCTCATGTCATCAACCAACCACCTGCAGAGTGGGAAATCAACCTATCACGCAGAAAGTTTGGCTTATTTTCACTTAAGAAAAGCCGACACTCGGATTCGAACCGAGGACCGACGGTTTACAAAACCGTTGCTCTACCACTGAGCTATGCCGGCGAGAGGGCCGGTGACTTCTCCCCGGCGCGGGCTAGACGAATCGCAAATTCCCATCGGCGGTGCAAGCGTCATCTTGAAATTTGTCGTCGCTCGCGCGGTTGCGGAAGCTAGGGGTTGACGATTACTCGGGTGGTGCGGTGTCATGTTTCAGATCATGAACCAGCTTTTGCAACTCGTCTGAGGTAGGTTGACGTTGCTGCGTTTGTAGGCGGAGTTCTTGGAGAATTCTCTGAGACTGGACGGGGTCGTATCTCAGGTCAATTTCACGGCGCATATCCATTGCGATACGGTCTGAGTCATCTTGCCACCCCAGGTGCTGTTCGAGGATTTTATTAAGCTGGTTCTCGGCCGACTCCTCGCCCATTGCAATGCCCTTCCAGATTCTCCGAAACCCGAGTTCCTCGATAAATCTTACGTGGCGGGCATCTTCAGACGTTTTAAAATAGCTCAGCGCCTCCTCGTGCCGACCAACAGATGCAAGAACCGCACCAACGTACATCGCACGCCCGGGAGCGCTACGGTCGGCCATTGAGATTTTGTCGATCACCTCAACCGCTTCTTTGTTTTTTTTGAGGCTAATAAGAGCGATTGCGTAGGAAATTGCTACGCGGGGAGACACCGGGGCGGTGGACTCATATGCTCTTCGGGCGGTATCTAACACCAAATTCGGATCCTCCTTTCGCAGAAGGACGCTGGTCATTGACCATTCGCTTGCTACCACGATGTCGTAACGATTTACTTCCAGCATGCCGGTGAGTGCGGAGTGATAGCCAGCGAGATTCCCCATGAGTGCTTCATGCTGCGCAAGCCTACGCCAGAATTCGAGGTTACCGGGTGCGAGGTTGGTTAGTGCCGAAAGTGTACGCCCTAAAGCGAGAGGCCAGTTCCGCGCCTCCGCCATGAGACTGAATATCTGAAGTGCTCTCTGGTTGCCCTGAACCGCATAGATTATCTGTTGCCATGTCTGATCGGCGGTTTTGTCGCCGGCCTCGTGCTCCGCGAACGCGCGCTCGGCGAGTTCCACGACCGGCAGTGGGATTTCGAATATGAGCTTGTTCTCGCGCAGCAAGTAAAATGCAGTGTCCCAGTCTTTGGTCGACAGAGCGATCTGGAAGCGTGTGTATATTGCATCGGGGTGCTCGTTTATGGAATCTGGCAGCTTCGTCATCCAGTCGCGCACCATATCAACCTGGCCACGCCCCAGCAGAAAGTTTGCCACATCTGGAAGCTGCGTCGGGTCAGCCTCGGCAAAACTCAGAAATCGCTCATACGCGCGAGGGAGTGCAGCGCTTTTCGACGCGATTTCGAGATTCAAGAATCCCGCCATATCGTTGAAGGTCGGGTTGGGCAGATCCACCAAGCGACCAGCCAACCGTGCCGCATCAAAAGTGTCTTGTGCCTGCACGGATCGTGCGATCAGCGCGCGATATGCCTGCGCAGACGACGGACCTCTAGAGCGCGCAATCTGCTCCAGTTGTTCCACCGCTGGGTTGGCAACGTCTGGATCTGATGAATAAATCTTCGTAACCAACAGTTGAAACGGCACTTCTTGATTTTGTGGTTCGAGACGATGCCACGCCTCGAAATGCTTCCCGGCTCCTTGATAGTCACGCTTTGCTATCGCTAAATTTGCGGAGACCTCGTGAAACCCCACCGTTTCTTTGGCGCTTTCCGGCAATTTCCGAAGAATCTCCGAAGTCTGGTGTGTCCGTCCTTGTTCAAGCATGGCCTCTGCTTGACGGAGTTTGTGTTCCGGCACGTCGGGTTCCAATTCGGCTAATGTCTCCCATACTTTTCCAATCTCGGGAGATTTGATTTTCTCTAAGAACGCGGCCACATTTTTCCAGACGAACGGATCGGAATTTCCCGAGAGGATCGCCTTCCGAAAGGACAATGACGCCGAATCATAATCCTCCTTTTCCATGAACTGATTCGCCATCTTCAAATACATCCGCGATTTGAGGTGTCGGTAGGCTGGAACGACGTACTGAAAACCCACCGCAGTGCAAATCACCAGTGCCAAGAACGCCCATAGGGCCATTCGATTCCAGAAGCTCATCCACCGGTATCTTTGGACGATCCGTTTCCAAAGAGTGAGATTTCCGGGTGGCTGCAGCGGGGTTGAAACACCTACACCGTGAGACTCAGGCGGGGGTGTTGGAAGTTTGTCACTCATGCACGTCGCAAGAAACTGGTTTGCTATGCGGGTTAGAAGGGCTTTTCGACGGCGGGAGGGAAACTCGGGTCTTCATACGTCTTCTGGCAATTCCTTCATGTTGTTCCGCTCGAGTGCGAACGCACTGTTGTGCGATAACCCTAGATCCGGTTGCTCGCCATCATTATCTTAGAGCCGGGCATCGGATGGCCAGAAAATACCAGCTTTTTCCGTGAAGAGCTCGGCCGAAATGAAGGAATGGCTGTCAGAAAGCCGATCCAACCAGGCCGGCCCACTCTCAACCAAGTGGGTGAATCCGATGAACGACCCGGCCTTTGTCATCGTGGATGGGCAGTCTGCCTTTCCGTTGAACTATCGGAATCCGCCTTGGGCATCATCCGCAGCAAAATGGGCGACATTTTGCCGCAATCGGACCCTACGGAAATCTATTTGTGTTTCACGCAGGGAAGCGTTATCACCCCCCTAACTTATTGCCCATGGACTTTCTGAGTTATTTCGCATTGGGGCTGATCCTCTTCGTCTTTTTGGTTTTTGCTTATGGGATGATTGCGATTCACGACATCCCGTATCACGTGGCAAAAAAACGGAATCATCCGCACCAAGATGCCATCCACGCTGGGGGATGGGTCAGCCTGTTTACGCTGCACGCGATCTGGCCATTCCTTTGGATCTGGGCAACGGCGTATCACCCCGAGCACGGTTACTGCGGAAAGGCGAGAGAGGCTGGAAAAAACGCATCACCTAAAACCCCGACCGACGCAGACGCCCGGATCGTGGAACTCGAAAGCCGGTTGGCCGCGCTCGAGGCGCTCCAGACTCCAAAAAAAGACTCCTGAATCATGGAACTTCTTCTGATGTTGATTTACGCCGCGTTTGCGATCGGCGTGTTCAAGTTGTTTAAAATCCCGGTCAACGCATTTTCATTGCTTACCGCGGTGCTGGGCGGGCTCGGGATCATCGTGATCCTTGTGCTTGGAATGAATTACAATCATCCGTTCAGCACGCAGGGGCGGTTCTATTTTATTACTACGCCGATTGTTGCCAACGTCAGTGGCCGCGTGATCGATGTGCCAGCGCTCCCAAATACCAAGCTCAAGGCCGGAGACGTGTTGTTTCGCATTGAGCCAGACCGCTATGCCAATGCCGTCCGCGTAAAAGAGGCTGCCTTGGCGGATGCCTATCAAGCGGTTGAGCAACTGAAGGCCGCCGCATCCACTGCCCGGCAAAATGCCGCCGCTGCCGCATCGGCGCGGGACGCAGCGCTGGACATCTACGTGCGGTCAAAGAAGCTACTCGAAGGTGGCTCGATCTCGCAGGCCCAGTTCCGCCAAGCTGAGGAAGGATACGCGACCGCAAGAAGCACTGCAGAGGCTGCGCAATCCGAAGCCGAGCGCGCTGCACTGGATGCAAGTTCCGCAATCGAGGGCGTGAATACCGACGTGGCGCGAATCCAAGCGGAGCTCGACACCGCGCGCTTCGATCTGGACCAAGCCACCGTGCGCGCTCCTACCGACGGCGTGGTTTTGCAGCTTTTCCTCCGGCCCGGGATGTATGTGGTCCCGCAGCCGTTGCGTCCGGTGATTATATTTCTTCCCGACGAACCGCCGACGTTTGCGGCTGCATTTTTGCAGAACAGCTCCCAGCGGATTATTGAGGGTTCGGATGCAGAGGTGATTTTTCCAGCGGTTCCCGGTCGGGTTTTTCAGGCTCGTGTCGCCAATGCGGGTGCTTACATCCCTCAGGGCCAACTTCAACCCGGCGGAACGCTTATTGATCCCGGCCAAATTCGTGGCGATGGCAGGGTGATCGTTTCCCTTACATTCGAGGATGACCTCTCACAATTCCAAATCATTCCGGGGAGCGTCGGAAGCGCTGCGATCTACACGCACCACATGCACCACCTCGGAGTCATGCGAAAAGTTCTACTCCGGATGAAATCGTGGCTGAACTTTGTGTTCGGCGACGGCCACAGTGGTGGCGGAGGACAGCATTGATTCGTTTTCGGAACAATCCAACCGGCGGCTGAACACCAGAAGCGACCACGGCTCCTGACTTATCTGTTCTCGATCGGGACTACCACTTTTCCGACCACGGGGCCGACGTATTCGCTGAGCGGCCGGTAAAGCCGATTGTCGGCGAGTTGTTCGAGGATGTGAGCGGTCCATCCGGATGTCCGTGCGATTGCAAAGATCGGCGTAAAGAGATCCGTTGGAATTCCCAAGGAATAATAAACGGTCGCCGAGTAAAAATCGACGTTGGCATTGAGCCCCTTTTTATCCTTCATGATGGCGGCGATGCGCTCGCTCATGCGGATGTATTTTGGCTCACCCAATTGGTCGCAAAGTTTGATCGCCATCGCCCGCAGGTGCGGGGCGCGCGGGTCGAGCGTGCGGTAAACACGGTGGCCGATGCCCATGATTTTCTTCTTTTGCGCGAGTTGCTCTTCCACCCATGCATCCACGCGGTCTTCGCTTCCGATTTCGAGCAGCATGTGGATCACACCCTCGTTGGCGCCACCATGGAGCGGTCCCTTCAGCGTGCCGATGGCGGAGGTGACCGCCGAGTAGATGTCGCTGAGCGTCGCAATCGTGACGCGGGCAGAAAATGTCGAGGCATTCATGCCATGGTCCGCATGCAGGACATACGCCACGTCGAGCGTGTCAGCGGCCTCCTGCGTCGGGACCTCCCCGTTGATCAGGTAAAGAAAGTGTGCGGCCTCCCCGAGGTCTTTGCGAATCGGAGGAAGGTCCAAACCCTGACGCGCCCGATGGAAATATGCCGCAATGACACTGATTTTTGATGTGATGCTGATGGCGCGGCGCTGGTCCACGCTGTCGCGCGCGACTTCGTCGTTGATGTCGTTGTCGTAGAGCCCAAGCATTGATACGGCAGTCCGCATCACATCCATCGGGTTGGCTTTTTTTGGTGCGGACAGAATGAAATCGACAATCCCCTTGGGCAACTCGCGCTCGTCGCTGAGCCGTTTTTTTAGTTCGTTGAGTTCCGCCTGATTCGGAAGTTTCCCGTGCCAAAGGAGATAAACCACCTCTTCGTAGGAAACTTTTCCGGCCAGTTCGTTGATGTCGTACCCGGCATAAATCAATATCCCCTCGGCCCCCATGACTTCGCTGAGCGCGGTGGAGTTCGCAACAATTCCTTCGAGGCCTTTGGCTATGACTGACATGATATATTATCCGGTAGGTTGGGGTGGTTTTTGTGGCGGTGGATTATCGCTTCAAAACATTGAGCAAGGTCTGGGCCATTTCGGCTGGGGTCGGAGAAACGGCTATTCCGGCATCCTCGAGCGCGGCAATTTTTGCAGCAGCGGTGCCTTTTCCGCCGCTCACGATGGCACCGGCATGGCCCATGCGGCGTCCTGGAGGTGCCGTAGCACCGGCGATGAATGCGGCGATTGGTTTTTTGCAATGTTCTTTGGCCCATGCGGCGGCTTCTTCTTCCGCAGTACCGCCGATTTCGCCAATCATGATGATCGCTTCCGTTTCAGGGTCGTTGTTAAACATCTCGAGCACATCCCGGTGGGAGGTTCCATTAACAGGGTCTCCGCCGATGCCGACGCAGGTGCTTTGGCCGTATCCGCGTGTCGTGAGTTGCCAGACGGCTTCGTAGGTCAATGTGCCTGAGCGCGAAACCACGCCGATGTTACCAGGGCGGTGGATGTAGCCGGGGGCGATTCCTATGCGACAGCCACCTGTCGAGTTTGGCCCGGTGCCGGGAGTCACCAATCCGGGACAGTTCGGGCCGATGAGGCGCGTTTTGGACCCGATCATGGCATGTTTCACTTTGACCATGTCATTGACCGGGATGCCCTCGGTGATGCATACGACGAGGTCGAGTCCGGCATCCACGCCCTCCAAAATCGCATCTGCTGCAAATGGCGGTGGAACAAAAATCACTGAAACGGTAGCGCCTGTTTCCTTTACGGCTGCGCTGACTGTGTCAAAAATCGGAACGGTGTCGGCAAACATCTGTCCGCCCTTGCCGGGTGTCACTCCGGCCACCACCTGCGTACCGTAGTCGAGACTGAGTTGCGCGTGACGGGCTCCAAAACTGCCGGTGATCCCTTGGACCAGCAATCGGGTGTCGGAATTTACAAGAATAGCCATAAAAATGATTTGAGGTTGCGGGTGATCGGGATTTTAGGCGGCGGCTTTTACGGCAGCGACGATTTTGTTGGCGGCGTCGAGGATGTCCTCACCAGAAACGAGCGGCAACCCGCTCTCGGCTAAGGTTTTTTTTCCGGCCTCAACATTATTGCCCTCCAGTCGGACTACCAACGGGATCGATAGACTGGTTTCCCGCGCGGCTTCGACAATCCCGGTGGCAATGATATTACAATCCATGATGCCGCCAAAAATGTTCACAAGGATGCCCTCCACCTTTGGATCGGCGAGGATGATCTTGAATGCCGCAGTGACCTGTTCCCGGCTGGCTCCACCGCCGACATCAAGGAAGTTTGCAGGGCTGCCGCCCGCGTATTGGATGATGTCCATCGTCGCCATGGCGAGGCCGGCGCCGTTCACGAGGCATGCGATATTTCCGTCGAGGCCGATGTAGTTCAGCTCGGACTTCGATGCCTCGACTTCGCGCGGGTCTTCTTCGGTGACGTCGCGCATTGCGACGATTGATGGCTGGCGGTAGAGTGCGTTGTCGTCGAAATTGAACTTTGCATCCAGCGCGAGCACTTTGCCGGTCGCGGTGACGACAAGCGGGTTGATTTCCACCATTGAGCAATCGCGTTCGAGGAATAGGCGGTAGAGGTTGGTTAGCAGCTTCGATGTTTGGTTGAGCAGCGGGCCGGTAAGCCCGAGTGCGACCGCGATGTCACGGGTCTGAAATGGCATCAGTCCGAGGGTTGGGTCCACCATGACACGCAAGATCTTTTCCGGAGTTTCCTCGGCGACCGTTTCGATATCCACGCCGCCTTCGGTGCTGGCAATCACCACGGGAACCGAGGTGGCGCGGTCGAGCAGGATGGCAACGTAAAGTTCGCGCGTGATGTCCACCGCTTCTCCGACGAATACCTTGCTGACTTCCTTGCCTTCGGGGCCGGTTTGGTGGGTGACGAGGACCTGGCCGAGCATTTGCTCTGCGAGATCGGCTGCTTGATCCGGGGTGTCGCAGAGATGGACACCGCCTTTAAATCCACTCTCAAATGTCCCTTTGCCGCGACCGCCCGCATGGATTTGCGCTTTCACGACGATTTTTCCGCCAAGTTGCGCTGCCACTTTGCGTGCTTCTTCTGCGGTGAATGCGACGCTTCCGGGTTGGGTGGCAACGCTAAATTCCGCAAAGAGTTCGCGGGCTTGGTATTCGTGAATATTCATGGATGGCTGTGAACTTTGTTTCTCTAAACGGGTGGCTTATTGTTTGCCGGATCCCACGTATTGGGCGCTGTAGGTGTCGAATTTGGTGGTGGTTCCCACGGTGGGGGATTCCTTTACGTCGTAAACATTGTTGCCGACGAGTTGCTGGTTTTGAGTGTCGAAAACCATGACCGCCTTTTCGCCGGTGTTGCGTTGGTCCTTCTGGGTGTCCACGGCGATGTAGCGTACCTTCTGCTTTTTCATCTCCGCCTTCTTTTCCGCGTCGAGCTGTGCGTAGTAGAGCTTCGCGCGTTGTTCCGCGATCTTTTCCTGCTCCGCCGTGGCCTGATACTTGGCAATCACGTAAGCTGTGGTAGCAACCACAGCACCGGCTCCAATCGCGACCGGGACAGTCACGTAGGATGGCACACCGGAAGCACCGAGTGCGATGCCGGTTGCCGCTCCAGCAACTCCCCCAAACACACCCGCGTTTTCACCAGGAGTGAGGTTGGAACAGCCGGAAAAGCTAAGGGCTGAGATGACGAAGGCGGTGGTAACTAGAGGGGAGGTGTTTTTCATGGACGAGATGATTTACAATCGACGGTTGTAGTCGTGCATTCGGCGGATGGCAAGGGCGGAGCAACTGCGAGATACGGATTCCGCTTCTATCCGCAATCACTCGGTCAAAAATTACCGCCGCGCTAGGGCGTTTCGTCCGGCGGGGTGAATTTCCACTTGTTTTGGCGGCAGAGTTCCTGGGCCTCGGTGTTTCCGAGTTCGGCGGCTTTGATGTAGTTTTCTTTGGCTTCTTTGGGCATGGGTTTGGGGACTCCGATGCCGCCTTGGAGGCATTTTGCGTAGAAGAATGTGCAGAGGGCGTTTCCTTTTTCGGCTCCATCTTTGAATAGCTCAAACGCGGCCTTTGTATCGGCCTTGTCTGGCTGTGGACTACCTTCAACCGCTTTACCATCGATGACTTCGCCTGTGATAATCATGACGCCGAGATTGCCCTGTGCATCGTAGAGCCCCTGTTCGGTGGCCTCCAATAACAGACGATGCGCCTCGCAGTAGTTGGGTTTTTCGAGACCCTCACCATTTCGGTAAATGGTTCCGAGCAGTCCTTTCGCGACGGGGTCATTGAAGCCGGCGGATTGACTTAAAAAGAAAATCGCCTGCTTCAGGTCCCTCTCCACGCCGGTTCCAAAGTAGTAGCATTCCCCAACCGAGTAGAGCGCGCGAGGTTCACCTTTTCGTGCCGCCTGCTTGAACCATGGGAATGCCAGATCGTAGTTGCGGTCGGTGCCGATCCCGGATGCGTATCGATTCCCGACTTCCAGCATGGCTTCGCTGTTGCCGGCTTGGGCTGCAAGCAGGAAATACTTAAACGCCTCGGCTTTGTCCGCATCGTCGAGCGAGTGCGCGAGGAGCATTTGTGCTGAGACTGAGTCTGCTGACTGTGCCGCATCGACGAGGCGATCCTGTAGGCTGGCAAGTTCCGAACTGGTTAAAACCTCCCGCTCGGATCGCAGTTTAGCCGCCACATTCTCGATGGCCTCTGGAACGCGGGCGTCGTCCGGATTTAACTGCTGCACTTCGCTCAGGACATCCAGCGCGGTTGCGTAGTCGCCGTCAGCCGCCAATGTGGTGCCGCGCTCGAGTCCGGCGGTGAGCGCCACCTCGCGGGGATCGACCTCTGGTGTCGGTTCCGGTGTGGGCTCGGGCGTAGGTGTCGGAGTGGGCTTAGGAGCAGGAGTTGGCGTCGGGGAAGGAATAGCTGCATCGACAGTGGAAAGTGCGAGTTTATCACCGCTCACGACACCGTCGTTCCACATCGCAATGAGTTTCGGCCCAGCGGTAAACCAAAGAGCCCCCGCGATCCCAATCAGCACGAGAACCAAAACCACGAATACCACGACGAGCGTCGATGAACGCTTGCGCTCGTGTGGTGGCATCGCCGAATCGGCAGGCGCCTCAGGTAAACGCGGAGGTGGCGAAATCCGGGATGTTTGCAGCGTGGGGCGCAGTAGATTCATCCACTCGCCAGCGGATTCGAACGTGCTGGAACCCACTATGGCCGCCCGCAGAAGTTCATTGGCATCGCTGGACAATCCGGCAATCGGAACCACCCCGCCGGACGCTCGGACGCTGGGTTTTCCGCCGAAGAGCGCCATCGCGACCCGTGCGAGCGCCACCGCAAAAGTGTAGTCTCCGTCGCCCTCGCTGGGCGTGGCATCACGATTTTGCGCAAGCGTTACGCCCGGCAGAACCGGTGCGACATGGGAAAGGTTGATCGGGTTGAACTTCGGCTGCGGCGGTTGGCCGGCAACTCCCTCCAGCATCGTGATCCATCCCGGAAGAAACTCAGGGCATGGGACCTGCGCGGATTGAACGGCATCGAGTCCGCCCGCAAGCGATTCCAGGATCTCGATTGCCTCGGGCATCGATAGCGGCTTCGTTCGCATCCGATCCAAGAGCGATGGGCCTTCACACCATTCACGCGAGATAAATGTCATGTGCTCGGTATGTTCCACCGAGTCCACGCGAACCACCGCAGGATGCCTCACGGACTGGAGCGCATTGATTTCATTTTCCAGCCGCGTGTAGGCATTGCTGGTGGGCAACACCGAGGCGTCGAGAATCAAAACCGCGACCGTTTCTCCAGACTCCTTGTTCAGCGCGCGAAACGTGCGGCCAAACTGACTTGCGGGAAACTCATCAACGAGCTGAAATCTGCCGGCCAGTGTCATCCCAGGGGCGGGTTCGGTGGCGGGCGCGATGGGATCGTCCGCGACGGCAGTTTCCATGAGCGTATCATGGACATCCTGCACGGCAATCGGGGCGCGCGCTTGCACGGTGGCGCCCTGCTGTTCGACGACGCTCTGGCAGATTGCGATTTCCTTCCGGAGGTCGGCCGGGGATTGCTGGCGTGCGGCGGCGTCCTTTGCCAACATCCGGTCCAAGAGCGCGACGATTTCGTGCGGGTGTCCGGAGAGCCGCTCCAGCGGCGGCTCCCGATGGAGGTGCTGGCTCATCACCTGCGCGAGCGAGCCGCTGAACGGAGTTTGTCCGGCGAGCATGTAATAAAGCGTGACGCCGAGCGAGTAGATGTCAGAGCGCACATCGAGGTCGCGTTCGTCCAATTGTTCAGGACTCGCAAAATGGGGCGTCCCGAGGAATCCACCCGTCGTAAGTGTGGCCGGGTCCACTGCGGGGTCCCGCTCGGCAGCCTTGGCGAGGCCGAAATCAATAACCTTGACCGTAAAATCCCCACCGTCTTCGCGCGAGAGCATCAGGTTTGATGGTTTGATATCGCGGTGGACGAGGCCTTGTTTTTGAGCGGCACCGAGGGCGCGTGCCACTTGGTCGGTGATTTCCAGGGCCATGGGGGCTGGCACCGCGCCGTCCCGCTGCATCATTTGTTCGACCGTTTCGCCATCCACGAACTCCATCGCGTAGAACCAGGTTTCATTTTCGTTTCCGAGGTGGAACACGGTGGCGACGTTTGGATGGCGGATCGCCGCCGCTGCCCTTGCTTCGCGCAGGAATCGGTCGCGCGCGAGGTCGCTATCGAGATACGCGGGACTGATAACTTTCAGCGCGACATGGCAGCGCAAGTTCGTGTCGAACGCCTTGTAGGTCACACCCATGGCACCACGGCCGAGTTCAAACAAACTGCCGTCCTCGCGCCGTAGCACTTCAAAATGTTGAAATCGAATCGACTCTTCCATGATCACCCGTCAGGAATGCTACCCGCGTGAGTCCGATTGACAACTCTCCATCTGTGCCATGGTGGCGGTGGCCGAATGTGATGGCCCTAGACGCGCCAGCGATTGCGCTCGTTTGGCAACGCGTGATTGCGGCCCCCTCGGTGCCCACGTGGAGTGAATCCTCAGCGCTATTTTTCGCGGTTTGGGCGGTTTATGTGGCGGATCGGTTGCTCGACGGCCGGGCCCTGCGATCGCTCGCGACCGAAGAATTGCCGCTGCGGCATCAGTTCTTTCGCACCCACCGGCGCAGGTTGGTTTTGCTTCTCGGAGTGGCTCTTGCCGGAGGAGCCGTGTCGGCGGCATTTCTTCCGGCGTCAATCATCTGGCGAGGAGTCGCGCTGGCGGCGGGGGTTGGGTTATATCTGCTGTGGAATCAAGCGGGAATCGCCGCGCCCGCCCGGAAATGGCTCAAAGAATTGGCCGTGGCTGGGATTTTTGCGATCGGGTGCGGGCTCAGTGCGCTTGGCGTGGTGCCGTGGCATTCATGGCTCAGCGCCGTGGCCGTGCTGGCGTTGTGCGGGTGGTTGAACTGCCTGCAAATTGCGTCGCTTGAGCGGGAGTTTGATCGCCGCGCTGGAACGCCATCGCTCGCTGCGAAGCCAACGTTCGGGCGGTTGATTTTTGACCTCCTGCCATGGGTGTTGGCCGCCGTGTTTTTGATCGCAATCGCTTTGACGGGTGTGTCGGAAGCCATGGTTTGTGGTGTCGTGGTGGTTGCGATACTAGGCGTTACCGGGCGCATCGGTCAGCGTCACGGCCCGGAGGTCGGAGGAGCGTGGGCCGATGCGGCGTTGTTCCTTCCGGCGGCGGCGGTGTGTTTCATTTGACGATTCCGCTTTTCAGCGCGGCCGGTTCGCAGGAAGTTACCCCGCGTGAAAGTGGATGTCGTAGTTATCGGAGGCGGTGCCGCCGGGTTGTTTTGTGCGCTCACCGCAGGTCAGCGCGGACGCAAGGTGGTCGTCCTCGAACACCGTGAACGCGTCGGATTAAAAATCGCAATCTCCGGTGGTGGACGGTGCAATTTCACCAACCTGCATGCCGAACCGGAAAACTACCTGAGCGGAAATCCTGCCTTTTGCCGATCTGCTCTCGCGAGGTTTTCGCCATGGGATTTTATCGGAATTGTTGAAAAGCATGGCATCGCCTACCACGAGAAAAAGCTCGGTCAGCAGTTCTGCGATACCAGCTCCCGACAGATCATTCAGATGTTGCTCGATGAATGCGCGGCCGCTGGCGTCGAGATTTGGTGTGGGTGTCGGGTGGACCATGTCGAAAAACCCGGAGCGTATCGCCTGACAACGAGCAAGGGCGAATTGGAAGCGGACGCCGTGGTGATTGCGACCGGGGGGCTCTCATTTGCGAATCTTGGAGCAACTGATTTTGGATATCGTATCGCCAAGCAATTTGGTTTGCGCGTCACTGAGCTTCGGCCCGGGCTCGTGCCGCTGACATTTTCGCCGTCCGAGCGGGCGGTTTTTGCGGAGTTGAGCGGGGTTGCGATTCCGGTTGTGGCGCAACTCGGATTGCATTCGTTTTCCGAGGCTGCGTTGTTTACCCATCGGGGTCTGAGCGGTCCTGCCATCCTGCAAATTTCGTCATTCTGGCGCGAGGGGCTCGCATTTTCTCTCGATTTGTTGCCCGGGGTATCAACACCGGTTCCCACCGACACCCCGAAGACCAGCCTGCCTGCGTTGCTTGCGTCACATTGGCCGAGGCGATTGGCCGATGTCTGGGCCGAACACTACGCGCCGCAAAAGCCGATCAACCAATGGTCTCCCCGCGAACGCGACGAGACCAATCGCCGCCTCCATGCATGGCAGATTCAACCGTCCGGCACCGAGGGCTATCCTAAGGCCGAAGTGACCGTCGGCGGGGTGGACACGAGCGAACTTTCATCCAAAACGATGGAGGCCCGCCATGTGCCAGGGCTGTATTTTATCGGCGAGGTCGTCGATGTGACAGGCTGGTTGGGCGGCTTCAATTTCCAATGGGCGTGGGCGAGTGGTCACGCGGCCGGGTCTGTCGTGTGATCTGGACCATGTCGCACGAGCGACGGGTGGCCCGAATGCGTGCATCAGCGCAGCAGAGGTGAGAGGATGTCGATCACGCGGTCCACGGCTTCGGGGGTGTTCTCGGGTGCGTTTTCTAGGAGTTGCGTGCCGGTTTCGAGGACCTGTTCTCCCATGGCGACCGCCAAGCGGGATGAGAGGTCTTCGGTTGGGGTGTCGAGAGTTCCGCCGATTTGAATGGTTGTCCAAAGGTATCCGTCGCGCGACTCGACAAAGACCTTCTCTTGTGAACCGGGCAGCCATTGCAGGGTTTGCCGGGTGACGCCAATACGGAACGTGCCTGCAAGCGCACTGTCCGGGCCCAGGCGCCCGGCACCTTCCATGCGAAGCAGGCCCTTGGATTCAATTACAAAATTCGAGAACTCCGTGACGGTGCCGTTCGTCACAAAGTCGCTGGATAGCTCATGCACCGGCATGCGCTGAAATTGTGGTGACCGCGTAAAGCGTGCGATTTCGACTTGGAGCGGCATGCCGGTCAGCGTGCCGTCCGTGAGGAAAAACTTCCCTTTTGCTGTCGTGCCGCCGGTGGGTGCGGGTGTGATCGTCGTCTCGCCACTGACGAGGCCGGTGAGCTTGTCCTCCCACGTGGAGTCGAGTAAATCCGCGGAGTCGATATTTTGCCATGTGAGCCGGATGTCATACGGTTGCACATGACCGCCGATCTCGCCGTTGGCGCTGATCCGACCGGCACCCGACGAGCGCAGTGCGGCGTCGGTGAGGTAAACCACCCCCTGCTGGAGCCGCACCCGAAGGTGGTCGATTTCGAGTGATTCCAAAATCAATGGCGGATCATACTTCCCGCCGCGTGCGTCAAAAATCCAACCTGCTCCCTCCGGCTTGACGGTCAAGACCGTGTTCCGGATATTGCCTGCGACGCCGAGTGATGCATTCGCGTCCTGCACGGCGACTTCATCGAGTTCGAAGCGGCTCGGCAGCCACGATGGTAGTGCTGCTTTTGCCCGCACCGTCTCTTCGATTGCGGTGGCCTCTGCGGCGAGGGCAGCGCCGGGCGGCGTTTGTGGCGCGCTTTGGATGCTCAGGTCGAGTCGTGTGATATCGATCCGGCGCACATGCCATGAGCCCGAGAGTGCGGCGCGCCAGTTCACGTCGGCCCGGATTTGCTGCGCTTGGAGCGAGGCGATCGGTTTACCAGCATTGCCGGTCAGATTCAGCTCGGGTGAAAAAATCGACGGCCCCGACCAGACGAGTGGTGCCAATGTCGCATCACCACCGAGGGCTCTACCCGTTTGCGACTCGACGAGTGCCCGGAACTCGGGTCCGCGCAGCCATCCGTGCACCCAGGCATTCACTGCGAACCCGCACGCCACTACCAATAGCACGACCACAACGGCTGAAATCCCAATCACGCGACCAATCATGCCCGACACCGTAGAGGCTGGCTCAGATCCGCGAAAGCCGGAATTTCACCGGTTTTGGTGTGGGCACACCGCATGAGGATTAAACCCGGATCCAAGGATTGCGAAGGTTTAGACAGCAACTGTGTTTGTGAAAGAGTTTAAATCGGAGTTGGGATGGGGCATCTGGCGAGGGAGTTGAGGTGGATAAGGAGTTTGCGCATGACGGCGGTGAGTGCGAGTTTGAAGGGTTTA
>Ga0247836_1000917_pt1 | contig 50947 bp, 48 predicted proteins | sample LaCruzMarch2015__4_FD_187116 | JGI IMG/M metagenome (GOLD analysis project Ga0247836, IMG submission 187116) | Freshwater microbial communities from meromictic Lake La Cruz, Castile-La Mancha, Spain - LaCruzMarch2015_14m | ecosystem: Environmental > Aquatic > Freshwater > Lake | place: Spain... | reverse complement strand
AAATCATTCAAACAATCAGGAGACATGCATGGATTTGAGCCGCTTCGCACGCCGTCAATACACAGTAGGTGCATCACCTATTGAGTTTTTGCCAAACTTTACCAAGGCTCTGGGTGGCCCCAAAGTCTGGATTAAGCGCGACGATATGCTTGGCTTGGCGCCTGGCGGCAACAAAACGCGCAAGCTTGAGTTTCTGATGGGCGATGCGCTCGCAAAAGGTGCAGACACGCTGATTACATGTGGTGCGCCACAATCCAACCATTGTCGAATCACCTTGGCGGCAGCCGTCAAAGAAGGCCTGAAGTGCCGCTTTGTCATTGAGGAGCGCGTGCCAGGCAGCTACAACCCTGAAGCCAGCGGCAACAATTTTATGTTTCGACTACTCGGGGTCGAAAGCATCACCGTGGTGCCCGGTGGCTCCAATATGGCGCAAGCAATGGAAACCGCCGCACAAGAGGCCCGCGCGCAAGGCCGCACACCCTACATCATTCCTGGTGGTGGTTCCAACGCCATTGGCGGCTTGGGCTATGTGGCCTGTGCACAAGAAATCCAACAGCAGTTGTTTGAAATGGGACAACCCATGGACCACATCGTGGTGGGTTCGGGGAGCTCGGGAACGCACGGTGGCTTAGTGGCAGGATTTTTAGGTAACAACATCAAGATCCCCCTTGTCGGAGTCGGTGTCAGTCGCGATCCCAAAGACCAAAATCCTTTGGTCCACAAAGAAGCGCAAGCCATCATGGACCTACTTGAAACAGGCATCCAAGTGCCGGCAGAGGCAGTCGTGTCTTTTGGCGACTGGTGGCGTCCGAAATACTCGGTTCCTAATCCCGCCATGGTCGAAGCAGTCCAGTTGCTCGCTCGCACTGAAGCGATCTTGCTCGACCCTGTTTACACAGGAAAAATTATGGCGGGCCTCATCGGTTTAAGTCGTCAAGGCTACTTTAAACCAACCGATCACGTTCTATTTCTGCATACAGGCGGTGCAACCTCTCTGCATGCTTACGAGTCTGTCATTCTTGGCGATCCCGCTGACGCTAAATAGTCGTATCATCAGCATGATAAAAAAATAAACACTTATTAAATGGTGGAGACATGAAAATACTGAAAGCAGGTCTGCTCGCTGCTGCACTGGCCACGTTGTCCGTCAGTGCCTTTGCCCAAAGCTATCCAACCAAACCGATTCGCTGGGTCGTCCCCTACACCCCAGGCGGCTATACAGATAACGTGACACGCATGGTGACCGCAAAAGTCCAAACAATTTTGGGCCAGCCCATCATTATTGAAAACAAACCAGGTGCGAACTCGATCATTGGCGCAGATTTTGTCGCCAAAGCGGCGCCCGATGGCTACACCATCCTGACTGTGATCACTGCACACGCTGCGAATGCGACACTCTACGAAGGCAAACTGCCCTTTGACCATAAAGCGCTTTTGCCCGTTTCTTTAGTTGCAGTTTCTCCGTTGATTTTGACAACGAGCAAGCAATTTCCAGCCAAAAATATCAGTGAACTGCTCGCCTATGCCAAAGCAAACCCTGGGAAGCTCGCGTATGGTTCCTCGGGTATCGGGTCTGCGGCGCACCTGACCTCTGAGTTGCTGCAAGCCACTGCAGGCGTTGATATGATTCATGTCCCTTATAAAGGCACAGCGCCAGCAGTGACCGATTTGATGGCAAACAACATCCAAATGCTGGTGGACGTACCGAGTTCAATGATGGCTCATGTCAATGGCGGCAAAGTCAATGCGCTCGCCATGTTCTCAAACGAGCGACTACCCAGCGCACCAAACGTGCTGACCATTAAAGAATCTGGCGGTCCAGCCATTGAGTCGTCAAGCTGGGTGATGTTTTTTGCGCCTCCCGGTACACCGGCGGCCATCGTTGACAAGCTATCAAAAGCCGTCCACGAGGCGGTCAAGTCACCAGAGATCACTGCCCGTTTTACCGAACTGGGTATCGTGCCGATGGGTCTCAACCCAGCCGAAACAGGTAAATTTCTTGCGGCTGAAGTCGACAAGTGGGGCACGGTCATCAAAACAGCCAAGGTCACTGCTCAATAATTTTTTAATATTTGTCACATTATGACTAAGACCGTCGCCGCTCCTGCAAGTGCTCCCCTCACCGCATCAAACACTGTGAGTGCACAGGCGGCGACCATGCCGATTTTGTTGTCTTTGAGCTTTTGTCATTTGCTCAATGATCTCATTCAATCGCTCATCCCCGCACTTTACCCTTTACTTAAAACAGAATTCAATTTGGACTTTGCGCAAATTGGACTTATTACGCTTGCGTTTCAATTAACCGCATCCCTACTTCAGCCAACGGTTGGCTTTTACACTGACAAAAAACCACAGCCTTATTCTTTAGCAATTGGGATGGGCTCGACACTGATTGGTCTATTACTGCTGTCGGTCGCGAGCAGCTACACCGTTGTCCTGATCGCAGCCGGGTTAGTTGGGACGGGTTCGGCTATTTTTCATCCCGAAGCCTCACGCGTGGCACGCATGGCCTCGGGTGGTCGCTATGGAACCGCTCAAGCGTTGTTTCAAGTAGGCGGCAACGCAGGGCAAGCCATTGGCCCCTTACTAGCGGCGTTCTTCATATTGCCATACGGTCAAGGTGCGATCGCCTGGGTATCAATGGCAGCCTTAGTCGCGATGGCATTTTTAACCCGAGTTGGCATGTGGTACGGCGCAAATCTTCGTCCAACCATCAAAGCCGTTCGAGACACAATAGAATCGAAAGACTCCGGCATACCCCGTGCGCGCGTGCTGTTTCTCATCACAATCCTGATGGTGCTGCTGTTTTCCAAAAACGTCTACACCTCTAGCCTCACTTCCTTTTTTACTTTTTATTTAATCGAGCGTTTTGACTTGCCTGTGCAAGCCGCCCAGATTCAGCTCTTCATTTTCATGGCTGCGATTGCTGTCGGTACGCTGGTGGGTGGTGCACTCACCGATAGAATAGGTCGTCGTCCCATGATCTGGATTTCCATACTGGGCGTGCTGCCCTTTACGATGGCAATGCCCTATGCGGATTTGTTTTGGACCGGTGTGCTGACCATCATCATTGGCTTATTGACTGCCTCTGCCTTCCCGGCAGTGCTGGTGTATGCGCACGAAGTCATGCCCGGACGTGTTGGTCTAGTGTCTGGCATGTTCTTTGGTCTTGCCTTTGGGCTTGGTGGACTCGGTGCTGCGGTGATGGGTGGTCTCGCAGATGTATATGGCATCGCCGTGGTGTACAAAATTTTCTCCTTTCTGCCAATCTTGGGAGTCGTTGCCTGGTTCTTGCCTGACATGGCAAAAGAAAAAGAACGCTACCGCTTGACGGCATCGGCCTGAAAGATAGCGTTAAACCTGCGCATTGTCTGAATGTTCAGAACTGATGACGTACACCCACGCCGAAGACAAAACTTTCTGCTGTATTGATCATTCCAAAATTTTGTCCGTAAGACATATAGGTGTACAGATTGGTGCGTGCAGAAAATTGTTGCGTCAACGCAGCGCTGAAGATTTGCTGCGCTTTAAACTGTGCATTGCTCGCCAATATCCCCTGCGGCTGCATCATCTGCCAAGAAGCTAAAAGAGTGGCTCGTGTTGTCAGGGGTGCCGTGACGCCAACTAGGTATGAAGTCGCGCGCGCACCAGGTAAAAACAACACTGCACCAGGCGTCCAAGAAGTGGTGGTCAACACCGATGATGCTGTTGCACCTGTGCCTTGAGTCTGTCCATTCCCAAAACCATCTAGCGCTTGTCCCAACGCGAGTGAGAGTTTGACCACCTTGAAATCGTAGGCGCCACCAACCACCCAAAGGCTAGGATTTGGACCGCTGTTTTGAAGCGAGGTATCTCCATACAACCTGTCAAAGGCAGCAGCCAGATCCAGAGGTCCTCGCTTGTATTGCACCCCGAGGGTTAGCGCACGCATATTTTGGCTGGAGATAAAGTTATATCCACCTGAATTAACAGGACAGGACTGGGTGCTGATACAGTCCTGCCCCCCTGCATAGATTGCTGACAATCCAGTGGCAAACGAATAACCCGCCCCAACGGTTAAGCCTGAAGCAGGCGTTACCTGTAACAACAGCATATTGCTATAGCGTGAGGTATTTGCAGAACCAAAGGAAGAACCGATATTGGCCTGACCAAACCCCTCTTGAAAAGGATCAATCGATAAAAAGTAATTGGAAGCAAGATTAATTTGACGACCAACATCAACGCTTCCTACTTGACGCAAGGTCATCCCCACCGTCGACTGACGACCGAATAAGCGTCCGCCTTGACCAAGCGTCCCTTGCGCAGGGTTGAAGCCGTTTTCAAGGACGAAATTGACCGCGAGTCCACTGCCAAGATCCTCGTTGCCGCGCAGACCGAAGCGCGACCCTGATTGGACGCCGTTGGCAATACCAAAAAATTTCTGATTGAGTGCACCTTGAGGTAGGCCTCCCGAGAACGCGTATTGACGTACACGGTCATATTCAAGACCAAGATCAATGATCCCGTATAAGGTGACACCATTTTGCTGCGCTGCAGCGACTGGGCTGAATAATCCAAAACAAAACACTGCAGCACCCATCAAATAGTGCTTGGCATTTTTGAGTAAGCCTCGACGAAGCATGACAGAGCCTTGTGAAGATATTGCAGGGACCGGTGAAGGGGAGTAATCTTTGAAAGATTATCTCAAATAAAATCTATTTTAAGGGTTCGCCATGTCCGTGCACAATCTCAAAACCATACCTCAGGTCGATGCGATTCAACAGGCAAAAATCCATCTTGCCGCGGCCAACAGACTCGCCGTGCTGGACGACTTGCACGAAGGCATTGACAACCACTTTACAATGACCGTACCGGGTGCCACAGATCGCTATCTGATTTTGCCCTTCGGCATGCACTGGTCTGAAGCGCGCGCCAGTGACATGGTTGTGTTTAATGAGAAAGGTGAGACGCTCGAGGGCGAAGGCATCGTCGAACTGTCCGCACAATGTATCCACGCACCCGTGCATCGCATCACAGGTGCCAATGTCGTGTTGCATACCCATCAAAACTGGGCTGTGACGCTCAACATGCTGCAAGATAATCGCCTGTTGCCCGCTAGCCAGACAGCTGCCTTTTTCCATGGCTTGATCGCGTATGACGATACCTATACAGGTACGGCTGATTTTCTTTCTGAAGGCGAACGTCTCGCAGCGGCTATTGGCGATAAGAAAATCCTGTTTATGAAAAACCATGGCATTTTGGTCGTGGGAGACACTGTGGCGCAAGCCTACAAGCGTCTGTACAAACTCGAACGCGTCTGTCGTGCACAAGTGTTGGCGATGAGCACAGGCAAACCGATTCAGATTTTGTCAGATGAAGTGGTCGCTGCGGTTCAAAAGCCGCCTGTCAATGATCGTCACACACGTGCGGGTCGCGACAACATGTACTTTGAAGCGATGATGCGTGTGCTGGACCGTGAGATGCCTGGCTACGCGGACTAAATCAAGGTCTTAGTTTGGCTCAAGAGGGGCGATCCACGAGGCGGCGGGCACCATGACCCCGCCTCGTTCACCTGGCTCAATCGTTCCATAGCGCTCAGCCCATACTGGCGCGAGTGGTCGTGCCTGAGGGGAAGACAACCACAACCTCAACAGATGCCGTTTGCGTGCAGGCTCTTGCCAATCCTCGAACGCCGTCCGATCGTGCAACAACGTATGGTTATGGACAAACTGCATATCACCCGCTTCGAGCCGCATCAGAAAATTTAAGCGCGCATCATTGGACAGCGCATCAAAACAATCTAGTGCTTCGACATGCAGTGGCGTCAGACGCAGTGCGTCATCGAAACGCTGGGCGGAGTCGATGTATTGGCGCTGATAGATCGTAGACATCAACTGTGCGTGCCAGGAAAACACTGGAATTTCAAAATAGGGCTTTTGACCGGGTGCGACATCTCCACGCCGATCGGTCGCAATCGGATCAAACAGCGCTGCCGCAAGCGCAGGATTGTCTCGACGCATGACGTTATAGATGGTGTTGGAGGACACCAAGGCCGAGTCACCTCCGGACTTTGCTTGTTGCAAGCACACCAAACCCACAATATCACTCGAATCAGTGTGAAACGTCTGACGCTCATGGGTCTGATAAATCCTGACATTGGGATCGTCCGCATTGAGCCCCAGATCCATCACATGCCCCAACACATGACCTTTGGCATTTTGTGGGCGTGGATTTCCCAAGTGACATCCTAGGCCAAAGAATGCAGCCGCTGTCACCTCGCGGGACCATTCATGAACGGGTAAGGCACGCACTAAGGCAAAACCACTGCCGTGAATCAGTTCGTCATGCAGTCTGGCGAGTCGAGGACCGAGCGTCGGCAGCACAAAATTTTCGCGCCGAATGGCCGCAATATCAGGATAGCTCGCCAAGGCATGAAGCGCGGCTTGTTCGAGCTCTCTGAGCTCCTCATCATTGAGATGGTGAATCCAACGGTCAGATGCGCACGCCTCGGGCCCTAACCAAGCGCTTGGACCAATAATCTGTGGAGGCAAAGCATCGATACGCATAGGTATCCTCAAGTTGTGGCATTCAGAAAGGGTGCTATCGTAAGCGTTGACTTCAACGCTATTGAAGACTGACGCTTATTATAATGACTGACTCGATTCTCTCACTCACCCTCGTCGCGTTCATTTTTATCCTTGCCGGACTTGTCAAAGGCGTGATCGGCATGGGGCTGCCGACCATTGCCATTGGGCTCCTCGGCCTGATCGTTGCGCCTGTTGAGGCCGCCGCGATGCTAGTACTCCCCTCTCTCGTCACGAATATTTGGCAGCTAATCTCAGGCCCTAACTTTATCGCCTTGCTCAAAAGATTTAAGTTTCTTTTACTGGGCATTTGTTGCGGCACACCTTTTGGTGTGGGTTTTATTGTGAGTGGCCAAACAGCCATCGTGACCGCTGGCTTGGGTTTTGTGCTGATGGCCTATGGTCTCTATGGCTTGTCTGCAGCACGTATCAAGGTCTATGAGCGCGCAGAGCGATGGACCTCGCCGCTCATTGGACTGATCACCGGAATATTATCTGGTGCAACGGGAATTGCCGCTCTCCCTCTCGCACCATACTTCACCGCACTTGAGCTCAAACGCGATGAACTCATTCAAGCGCTTGGCTTGGGATTTACGGTCGCCTCGCTCGCCCTGGCAATCGGACTGCTGATCACGGGCGAATATGAGGTCGAGATCGCCACTGCCTCGTTACTGGCCTTGGTGCCTGCATTTATAGGCGTATTTGTTGGGCAGTTTCTCAGACAGAAAATCCCACAGGAGCAGTTTCGCCGCTACTTCTTTATTAGCCTACTCCTGCTGGGTGGTGCGACCGCCTTTAGGGCGATTAGCCTGATATCAGGCTAATCTTTTCAAGCGCTTATCTCACGCACGCTTTTTTATTTACTCAACCGCCTGAAGACTTGGTTGCTACATACTCTTTTGGGCGAATCATTTCAAACAAAGTGTTGACCTCGACATAGTCACCCTTGTAGCCACAACGACCAAGCGGACGGGCGGCAGCGGTATCAAAGATGCCGTCCTTGAGAAACTCGTCATTAATATGCACCCCGACCACTTCTCCGAGTGTGAGCCATGTATCAATCAGCTCGCCTTTGGCATTTTTGAGCTGAGTGGTACTAATCAGCTTGCACTCAAGCGCTGCAATCGCCCGCGCGATACGAGGCGGTTTGACCAGCGTGGAGGCAGCGGCTTCGAGGCCTGCCAACTTCATTTCGTCCACGCCCGGGTCAACAGAGGCTGAACTGATGTTCATTTCTTGCGCGAGATCTGCGCCACAGAAGTTCGCCACGAACTCACCTGTTGCATCACTGTTGTTGACGCTGTCTTTACGAACGTGGCTGGTACAGAAACCAATCACAGGCGGTGTTTCAGCAAAGGCATTAAAAAAACTATACGGGGCGAGATTGACACGACCCTGCAGATCAATAGTGGAGATCCAGCCGATCGGACGTGGCGCCACAATGGCTTTAAAAGGGTTGTGTGGCAGGCCATGGCCTTTGCTGGGTTCGTAAAAATAATCGCTCACGAAGACATCCTTAAAAGAATCAGTGCTGAAATAGGGTGAATACTGTGATCTTTTAGCACAAATATTTTGCTGAACAATCGCCAAACGACAAGACAGCCTAGGCTAAATAGGTGTAAAAATAGCCTCTATCCTCAGCACGTTGACATGAGAGCCCAGAATGACTGAAAGAAAGGTAAATGACCTAGGTGGACAGCCAGCAGGGCCAGTCTGTCTCGACGAGCATCCCAGCACGCTCCATGAAAAGCGTGTCGATGCTCTGCAAAAGCTTCTGACAGGCGGAAAATTGCAGGCCTTTACGTCTGACGCTATGCGGCGTGCCATCGAGTCCAACACCGAAGAAGACTACAAAAACATGCTCTATTACGACAAATGGATCCGCGCAGTACGCGTCCTCGTCATTGAGCAACAATTATTGACGGCAAAAGAAATTGATGACCGTATCGAGGTCTTACGCGAACGCTTTAAAAAAACGGGAACCTTATGAACGCGATTGAACCTCGCCCTGGACACGCCCTACCAGCGGGCACCCCTGTTGTCATTCGCAAGCAACCACCCGAGATCCACTGTCGTACGCCCTTTTACTTGCGAGGAGCGGTAGGTGAAATCGCTGAAGTACGCGGCTGCTTTAGAGACCCGTCTTTACTCGCCTTTCACAAGCCAGGTTTGCCAATGCGGGTGCTGTACCGCGTACGCTTTAAACAAAAAGACGTCTGGCCCGAATACTCAGGTGGCCCAAACGACACAGTTGTCGCGGATATTTTCGAGCACTGGCTTGACCCCATCGATGGAGTAAAAAAAGTATGAGTTCCTCTCACGGCCATCACCACGACCACCATGATCATGACCACGATCACGATCACGACCACGATCATGCCCATCCTCACTCGCCACCGGCGCCCGACGACGCTGACCAGTACGATCGTTACGAGGTCTTACTGCAAACCGCTCTTCGCGAATTGCTGGATGAAAAAGGCATCATCACTGCCGACGCGCTGCACAGACAGATTGACTATCAGGATAGCTTGACGCCTGCTATAGGCGGAAAAATTGTTGCCAAAGCTTGGCTTGATCCTGTGTTTAAAAAGAAATTGCTGGCCGATCCGCTTAAGACAATTAACGAATCTTTTGAGCTCGACATCACCACGCCGCTGGATCTCGTTGTCTTGGAAAACACACCAACGGTCCACAACGTGGTGGTCTGCACCCTGTGCTCGTGTTACCCCCGTATGCTGCTTGGTATTCCACCGGCTTGGTACAAATCAATCGACTATCGCTCGCGCATTGTCGTCGAGCCACGCAAAGTGCTCGCCGAGTTTGGTACGCATTTGCCCGATGATGTCGAGGTCCGTGTCTCGGACAGTACGGCTGACTTGAGATTTTTAGTGCTGCCTTATCAGCCAGCGGGCACCGAGGGTTTCAGTGAGGCGCAATTAGCTGCACTTGTGACGCGCGACTCAATGATCGGGACGTCACTTCCGTTGAGTGCGGCATCGACATCAGCGCACGCTCAAAAATGAGCAACACAACCCCTGCAGCCGTCCCCCGCCCGGCCGCCACTGTCATTCTCGCGCGCAATGTCAGCGATGGCATCGAAGTGTTCATGATGGAGCGGACCACTGCTGTTGAGTTCGCCAAGGGTATGCACGTCTTTCCGGGTGGTGCACTAGATAGTACTGACCACCATCCTGAAATCGCCTCTCTTTGTGTGGGTCTAGACGACAAGGCAGCCAGCCAGATGCTTGGGGTAGAGCAAGGTGGTCTCGCCTACTGGATTGCAGCCATCAGAGAGTGTTTTGAAGAGTCGGGCTTGTTGCTTGGTTACCGCGGCGGCGACCAGCTCCTGCACTTGGCAGCGCATGAAGCGGAGCGCTTGGCTGCACTGCGCGTGGACATGGCACAGAGCAAGCTGTCCTTTGTGGACATTTTGCTGCAAGAACAAGTGCAAGCAGCGACGGATCGTATCGCCTACTACAGCCATTGGGTCACTCAAGCGGGACGTCCTCGACGCTACGACACGCGATTTTTTGTGGCGCAAGCGCCTGACGGGCAAATAGCCCTTCAAGACAATCATGAAACGGTTGGACAGCTCTGGGTGCGGCCCGATCAAGCGATTGACTTGCATCGCGCAGGCACCCTCAACCTCATGTTCCCCACCATCAAAACGCTCGAAAGCCTGGCGCCTTTTAAATATGTTGAAGAGCTGCTGGAATACGCGCGCAAACCTCGCCCCATACAGGTGATGGCCCCTGTGACAGGCATGAATCGTTCAGGCACCTCGCACCCTTTGATTCCGGGCGACTTTGCCTATGCTGAAATTAAAAAACTCGACATCGACAATCAAGGTACCCTTCGCGCGTTTATCGAACCAGGTCAAGCCGTCACGATCGGACAAGACGTCTTGCGACTGACCGCTGCCAATCCTGGCATGATGACGGGGCCTGGTACCAACAGCTACTTGATTGGTAATGCTGAACAGGGCGTAGCGGTGATCGATCCCGGTCCATTGCTCGACGCACATATTGAGGCCTTGATCGCGGCCGCGCCAGGCCCGATCCGCTGGATTTTGTGTACACATACGCACCTGGATCACTCGCCTGCCGCAGCATTGCTCAAGCAGCGCACAGGCGCCACAGTCTATGGCATGGCTGCGCCTGCCTTTCCCAACCAAGATCAGACTTTCAAGCCTGATCACGTCGTCACGCACCAGGAGCGACTCGACATTGCGGGCACGACGATTAGAGTTCTTCACACCCCTGGTCACGCTTCGAACCAAGTCTGCTTTTTACTCGAGTCACAAAATCTTTTGTTTACGGGTGACCACATCATGCAAGGCTCCACGGTGGTCATCAGTCCGCCTGATGGCAACATGATCGAATATCTGGCTTCGCTGCGCATGCTGTTAGATGAAAAAATAGACTACCTCGCTCCAGGTCATGGTTTCCTGATGGACAAACCTGCCGAAAATGTTGACCGCATTTTGATTCACAGACAGGATCGTGAAAATAAAGTGATGAACGCACTCAAACGAACTGGACAACCTGCCCCACTAGAGGTGTTGGTCAAGATCGCTTATGAGGACACACCGGAACGTCTGCATGCAGTGGCGCAAAAATCACTATTGGCACATTTGGAAAAGTTACGTATCGAAACGCGTGCCACACTAAACGGCAATCTTTGGAGCCTCGCGCCCTAGCTTCAGCCTAAATCGCATCATATTTTTAGCAGAGTCCCCATGGATCGCCGCACTTTTATCACTACAACAGGGACTACTGTCGGCCTGTTGAGTTCGCCTTTCAAGCTATCAGCACAAGCATCGAACGTCACCTTTCGTTGGGTACCCTCGACTGACCTCTCCGTACTCGATCCTGTATTTACCACCGCAGCGATCACCGCCTGCCATGCCCTGCAGGTGTTTGATACCCTTTTTGGTTTGGATGCCCAATATCAACCCCAACCACAAATGCTTGAGCGTGTTGGACTCAGCGAAGATAGGCTGCAATGGACACTAAGCTTGCGTCAGGCCTTGGCCTTTCATGATGGCAGCCCAGTCCTGGCGCAGGACGTTGTAGCCAGTCTAAAAAGATTTGGTCAACGCAATTTACTGGGACAAACGCTCTTTAGCCTGGTGACTGAGATTGTGGCTAGCAACACCAACACAGTCAACATATCTCTAAGCAGACCATTTTCCCTACTCCCCTACACGCTCGCCTCAGCCTCGGCCTCCATCATGCCAGAGCGACTCGCCACTACGCCTGACAATGTCGCGATCAAGGAAATGGTGGGCAGCGGTCCATTCAGGTTTTTACCCGAGCAATGGGTGTCCGGCTCTAAAGTCGAGTACGCCAAAGCCTCAGCCTATGTGCCACGCACTGAAGGTATCGCTAGCCATACAGCGGGCCCGAAGGTCGCACACATCGACGCACTTAAATGGCTCATCATTCCCGATCGCGCCACCGCAGTTGCGGCGCTTCAAAATAACGAAGTCGATGGCATCGAGCTGGTCGACAACGACTTTATCCCGATGCTGCGTAAGAACTCTCGCATCGAATTGATCAAAAGCGCACTACCTTCCATTTTTATCATGCGCTTTAATCATCTGCACGCACCTTTTGACAATGTAGAGATGCGTCGCGCCATTTTGTCGGTCATCAGTCAGTCTGATTTCATGATGGCGGCCAATGGCGCAGATTTTCCCGAATACTGGAATGCACAATGTGGTGTCTTTGCCCCGGGCACGCCGATGGCTTCTGAGGCAGGCATGGAAAAGCTCAACAGCAAGCGCGACATAGGACGGGCACGTAAGGGCATTAAAGAAGCCGGCTACAAAGGTGAGACCATCGTTATTCTGGACCCCGTCGATGCCGCGCCTTATCACGCCTGTGCGCTGGTGACAGAAGACTTGTTCAAGCAACTGGGTCTCAAGACCGAGCTGCGACCGATGAATTGGGGCACGTATTTGCAGCGTCGCAACAATCAAGAGCCCCCTCAGGCAGGTGGCTGGAATGTTGCCTTTACTGCGCTCACGGGCACGAGCAACTTAGATCCTGCCTCCAACCTCGGCATGCGAGGCACCGGCAAACAAGGTTGGTTTGGTTGGCCGACCAACCCTAAGCTCGAAGCACTGAGGATGGATTGGTTTTTTGCTGATACGCTGCAAGCACGACAAAAAATCTGCCAGGCTATTCAGGTCGAGGTGCTTGAGCAGGTCCCATACATTCCGCTCGGCGCTAACTACAACCTAAGCGCAATCAGAAAAAACTGGCAACACTTTCAGGCTCAGGGACCCGTTTTTTATACGGTGCGATCAGCCTGAGACGTGGCAACCTCAGTCCCTGCAGCGCCTGAGGCAGGTCTTTGACCAAACAATCTAACTCTCATCCGCTGCAACCACTGATCCAGATCATCCACGTAGGTAAATACTGCCGGAATCACTAATAAACTCAACAGCGTAGAAGTCATCAAACCGCCAATCACCGCAATCGCCATCGGCGAGCGGAAACTCGGATCAGAGCCCCAACCAATCGCAATCGGTATCATGCCCGCCGTCATCGCAATCGTCGTCATCACAATCGGACGCGCGCGCTTGTGGCAAGCATCAATCAAGGCCTCAGCGCGTAACATCCCGTGACGTCTGGCCGTAATGGCGTATTCGACCAACAAGATCGAATTTTTGGTCACCACACCCATCAACATCAACAGTCCGATCAGGGATGGCATTGAAAAACTTTTACCTGTCAGCAGCAAGCCGATGAACGCACCGCCGATTGAAAGCGGCAACGCCCCCAGAATCGTGATGGGCTGTAAAAAGTCATGAAATAGCAGCACCAGAATCATATAAATGCACAAGAGTCCGATCAGCATCGCCAACCCAAAGCTTGCGAACAGTGATTTCATTTCCTTGGTATCACCCAACTCGGCCAAGGTGACACCAGGCGGCATAGCACTCAAACTCGGTAAAGCCATCGCCTCGGCAAACACTTCACCGAGCGGCCGCCCCCCCAACTCCACATCCAAAATCACATTTCGGCTGCGGTTCAGTCGATCTATTTGAGCAGGGCCACTATCCATCGTAAAGGTCACGACATTACCCAGCATCGTAGGACCGTAGCGCCCTGGTACCATGAGTCTTTCAAGCGCTGCAATATCTGTGCGTGTCGCATCAGGAAGCTTGACGCGAATCGGGATTTGTCGCTCGGCAAGATTGAGCTTGGACAGGCTGACGTCATAATCACCGCTGGTCGCCACCCGCAGGGTTTCGGCAATGCTTTGTGCTGTCACACCCAGATCGGCTGCACGCGCAAAATTAGGCCTCACAATCAACTCTGGTCGCACGAGACTCGCCGAAGAGGTAACGCCGCCCACATTTTTTAAGGTCCGTAAATCTCGCTCAGCGGCCTGCGCAGCCTTATTCAAGGCAACAGGATCTTCACTTTGCAGCACAATTTGCATTTTCGCGCCGGCATCCTGAGGACCCACAGTAATCCGCACGCCTGGTTCAAGCGCCAACACGCGTCGAATTTCCGCCTCGACTTCTTGCTGGTTCTTGCTGCGCTTCGAGCGATGGCTGAGTGTCACCGTCAGCGAAGCCTTGCGAACCTCAGCAGCCGAGCCGCGTGCAAACACATCACCCGAGACCCCTCCACCCACCGAACTAAACACACGGCGAACCTCAGGGATCTGTGAGAGTTTTTCTTTGGCCAACTCAGCCGCACGTATAGTTTCTTCGAGCGTGCTACCCGGTGCACGCTCAATACTGACCATGGTCTGCCCTCGATCAGCCGGCGGGACAAAGCCTTTGGGTAACAATGGCACCAAGGCAAGCGAGCCTACAAAAAACACTAAGGCAAAAATAATCGTGGCGAGACGGTGATTCAAACACCACGTCATCAGTTTGAGATAACGCTGCATCACCCAGCTATCAGGCTTTGGCTCTGCGTGCTTAACGCCCAAGGGCTTCATTAAATAAGCAGCCATCATCGGTGTCAGCAAACGCGCTACCAACAGCGACGCCATAATCGCGAGCACTGCGGTCCAGCCAAACTGTTTGAAAAACTTGCCAGGTATCCCATCCATAAAAGCTGTAGGCAAGAATACCGCGACCAACGCAAAGGTCGTGGCGATCACCGCCATACCAATTTCATCGGCCGCATCCATAGACGCCTGAAAAGGCGTCTTACCCATTTGAATGTGACGCGCGATGTTTTCAACCTCGACGATCGCATCGTCGACCAAAATGCCCACCACCAGAGCCAAAGAGGTCAAGGTGACCATGTTGAGCGTGAAGCCAAACAAATAGATCCCGAGAAAAGCCGGGAGAATCGACAGCGGGAGTGCCGCAGCAGAAACAATCGTTGCGCGCCAGTCGCGCAAGAAGTACCACACCACTAAAACCGCCAAAATTGCGCCTTCATACAACAATTTCATCGAGGCATCAAAGTTTTCCTCGGTCATCGCCACGTTGTCGATCTGCTCTGAAAATGCAACATCCTGGTTCGTTGCCTGCAAGCCATCAATGATTTGCCGGACGTCGCGCGCAACCGTCACCTCATTGGCGCCTTTACTTCGCATAATTTCAAACGCAACAACAGGTTTACCGTTGACAAGCGCCAGTGAGCGACGTTCTGCAGTGGTATCCATGATCGTGGCAATCTGGTCTAAGCGTACTCGACGACCATCCTGCAAAGACAGATCGATCTTGCCTAAGTCTTGCGCAGTCTCTGCGGTAGCGATTGTTCGAACGGCTTGCTCTGCGCCGCCGATATCCCCGCGTCCACCCGGTGCTTCTTGCTGAATCAATCTCAGGCGACGCGACACATCCGCAGCTGTCACGCCAAGAGCGGTCATGCGCGCAGGATCAAGCTCGACACGGATCTCTCGATTTAAGCCACCCATGCGCTTGACGCGGCCGACACCATTCACAGTGAGGAGTTGCTTGGCAATGGTGTTGTCAACCAACCATGACAGTGACTCTTGGTCTAAGCGAGAAGAAGTAATCGCGTAGGTCATTAAGGGCCGCCCTGCCGTAGTTGCCCGCAAAATGGTCGGGTCACGAACATCCGCAGGCAAATCCGCCCGCACGCGTGTCACGGCATCTCTGACATCATTGACGGCTTCCATCGCATTCTTTTCGAGCACGAATTCGACATTAATCACCACCGTGCCTTCAAGAATCTTAGTGTATATATTCTTGATGCCTTGCAAGGTCGCAATCGAGTTTTCGAGTTTGCGCGCAACCTCCGTCTCAAGCGTTGCAGGTGCGGCACCCGGCAGGCTCGCTTCAACCGTGACCATCGGTAATTCAATGTCAGGAAAGTCCTGTACCCCGATCGCACGGAAAGACAACACCCCCGCGATCGACAGCAAAATAAACAGCAAAATCGCCGGGATCGGATGCCGAATAGAAAAGGCTGAAACGTTCATCGCCGCTCAACCGAAACCAAATCGCCATTAGTCAAAAAGCCTGCACCCGACTCGACAATCGTGTCCGAGGCGGTCAGTCCAGCCAAGATCTCGATGCGAGCACCTACGCGCCGCCCAACCTGGACGCGCACTTGTTCGGTCCGCTTTGCAGCATCGAGTTTAAACACATAGCTAAAGCCGTCTCTCATCACAACGCACTCTTGCGGAACCGTCAAGCCTTGACTGTCTCCGAGATTAAAGACGCCGGTTGCAAACATACCAGCTCGAACAGGGGGTTCATCATTCAACGCAATGGGTAAGTCCACATATACGATCGCCGTTCGCGCTTGGGCATCGACCGTTGGCCCAATCACGCGAACCTTACCAACGATGGGGGGCAACCCTTTGGGCAGGCTGGCTGGCAGCACGTCAACTGGCATCCCGACTTTGATGCGACTCAACTCTTCGGACACAACTTCAGCGCGCCACTCGAGACGATTTTGTCTTAGCATTTTAAAAAGCTCTGCACCCAATGGCACCACCGCACCGACGCTAGCCATGCGTGCTGAAATGACCCCATCATCAGGAGCCAATACCTCAGTGAAAGTCAAACGCAGTTCTTGGGATTGGCGATGCGCACGCGCAGCTTCGACCCGAGCGGCAGCAGTCTGCTGTGCCGTCAAATACTGACTAATCTGTTGAGCAGACAATGCACCTGAAGTTTTCAAGCTGCGCGCACGTGAGGCATTCGCCTCGGCATCGGCAAGGGCTGCCATCGCCTCGGACTCAAGCGCTTTTTGTACCGCTAAATCCGCCAACACAGTGTCTTTGGCAAACACCGCTAGCACTTGTCCTTTCTTGACATGATCTCCGACATTGACCCGAACCTCGGCGATGCGCAGTCCGCCAACCTGCGCACCCACAGAGGCGTCTTGCCAGGCGGCAATATTGCCATTGGCGCGAATCGTGGCGGGCAGCGCAGTCAATGAGGGCTTTGTCACAGACACTGTTAAAGCAGGACGGGCAGAGCCTGTTTGCGCTGACACGGCAGGCAATAGCATCACGGCAGCGACGCCAGACAGTATCATCGTCACGCTCAACAAGGCGAGACGTATTGAATGGATCATGGGTTTCATTATTGGAGCTTGCCTGTCAAAATATTACTTGGGTTTTGTTGCACCGCGCGTGCGACCGAGGCGAGATCCTTGTCCTCCCAACCGCCTCCCACAGCGCGGTAAAGTGCAATATAAGCACTCACACGCTCGCGTCGAACAATCGCCAAAATGTTGTCTGCGTTCACGGACAATCGTCTTGTTTCTTCAAGGTCGAGGATGCTGGATAGACCAAATTTGTACCGCTCTTGCGCTGCTTGGAGTGACTCACGGTAGCCCCTCGAAGCATTCAAACTTTCAGACTCTCGCTGATTCAGACTATCGAGTCGGACCAACGCCTCTTCAACCTCTTTGACTGCGCGACGCGCCTGTGTTCTGTATTGAGTCGCAGCGACTTCATAGGCGATTTTGGCAGTTTCCACATTGGCCGCCCGACGACCGCCATCAAAAATAGGCAAACTGATCGAAGGACCGATTGACCAAGAGGTCGCTGAAATCGATCCCACAGCAGTCTCAAAACTCAGCGGTCCGATATTGCCCAGCAGTGACAACCGCGGAAAACGCTCGGCTTCGCGCACACCAATATCTGCGCTGGCTGCTGCCAATTCACGCTCAGCCGCTGCCACGTCGGGGCGCTGAAGTAAGACTTGAGCAGGGATGCGCGTCACGACAGGCATGGCTGGCGTAGGTAATACGCGTGTCCCTTTGGATAACTGGCTTCTGAGTTCAGTCTCAGGTATGGCAGTCAGCGCGACGAGTGCCTTGATCAGCAAATCGCATTCTGTGCGTTGCGCAACCGCACGACTCTGCCCCTCGGCAGCGCTGGCACGCGCCAAGGCTGCCACCGCCGGTGACTGAAAGCCAGTTTGTGCCAACTCCTGCGTCAGCCGTGCGGTCTGCGCACGCGACTGCGCATCGGCGCGGGCAAGTTGAGCGAGCTGCTCGCAACTACGAAAATTGGTGTAAAGACTGGCGGTATCGGCGGCAACTGAGATCCGAGCCTCGTGCCAGTTTGCAACTTGAGCGGCTAGGCGTGCCCGGGAAGCTTCGCTTGCGCGTGCCAAACCACCAAACAAGTCGATTTCCCAGCCTGCCTGAAGCTGTGCCTGTGCAGTAGTGGCAATGATGACTGGACCACCCAATTGATAGGTGCCCCGAGATACCCCGCCTGTCGCATTTAAAACGGGCAGCGCGGCGCCATCTGCCGTAATCAGCAAGGCTCGGGATTGCGCGATACGCAATGCCGCTTGCGCCATGGTGCTGCTTTGTTTTTGGGACTGCTCAACGAGCTCGATCAATACAGGATCCTTAAACTGTGCCCACCACGACAAAAGTGTGACCTGGTCACCCTCATGGGGGAGAGGTTCTTGCCAAGCCTGGGGCTCAGTTTCCCATTTTGTCGATTGTTGGCGGTCGTAGTCCGGCCCCAGCGTGATACAGGCAGACAAAAGCAGCACCAAAGGTGCAACCAAAATTTTTAAATAAGTCATAGGTCAATTTTAACTGAGCCATATGACAAAAAGCGCTTAAAGCCTCACGCCGCTCGAGCACCCGCAGGCACGCCTGGCAGGGGTGGTGGCTTGGCAAACCAGAATAAAAAGGTTCCGGCGCCCGCGATCAAGGCTAGCACTGTAAAGCCCAGGTCGTAATTGCCCGTGGCATCGCCCATAATGCCCGCCAGTAAAGGTCCGGACACCTGCCCCACTGCCGTCAACATCGCGGACAAGCCAAGGATCATACCGATGGACTTTCTACCAAAGTAGTCGGCCCGAATCGCCTGCATAAACGGCCCCCGGATGCCCCAAGCCAAACCATGAAATATTGCAAAAAGCACCAACATCATAGGTCCCAAGGCATAGGTCAGCATCAACATGCCGACCATATGCATGGTCATACAAACTGCCGCCACCTTATTTTTTTGTAATTTATCACCCAATACACCACCTAGCAACACACCAATCACTTGAAAGCCCGTCATGAGCGTGATGTAAAAGGCCGCTTGGGCAATGGTGTAGCCTAAGGAAATCCGCATGTGGTTGATGGCATGAGTATTGACTGCGGTCACTATGATTAACGCCACGCCATGACCGGCCGACAGCAGCCAAAACGCCTTTGTCCTAAGCGCTTGTCTGGCGGTGAACTCGGGTTCCACGTTGGTCTCTGGCTGAACGCCCAAGACGTCAACAGTGCCGCGCTGTGTACCCAGGCCGTCTACCGTTTCTCCAAAGTCCTCAGGACGACGCCGAAAAATACAGGCAAGCGGGTAGCCAACCACGATTGAAATGACGCCACAACCAAAAGCAGTCGCTCTCCAACCAATACTCTCCATACTCCAAGCGACGATGGGTACAAACATACCGCCTAGCGCAAGCCCCAGCCCCACCATCGACAGTGCGCGTGCACGCTTTTTCTCAAACCACTGAATCACGCCGACATTGAGGGGAAAGTAACCGGCCATCGAAGAGCCGATCGCAATCACAATCACTGCACCATAAAAACCCAGCAAACTGTCAATTTGGCTCAGCAGCATAAAGCCGATGCCAAACATAATGACCCCGACTTTTATCACGCCCCGCGAGCCAAAACGATCTAAAAACCAACCCAAAATCGGGCCAATGACGGCGGCTTCCATTGACATCATGGCCGAAGCGCCTGAGACGGAGGTTTTGCTCCAACCTTTGTCTTGGATGAGGATCGCGACATACGCCCCGAAAGCCTGATGGAGCATCATCGACTGAATAAACTGCAGCGAGGCTGCAGCAAACACCATTTTCCAGCCGTAAAAAATCTTCTTGCCAAACACCGTTTGTCTCCGGGCGACTACGTTTATGAACTTTGATGGTCCGAACTTGATGCCGGATTTTTTATATTGTTCGCATTGGTATCAACCCTAACATAAAGCGCATTTTTTTGCAGAGACGCCTATAGTGTCATTTCAGCTAAATTTGAATTCACCCATACTTAAATAGAGACCTCTCATGGCTAAAGCTTATTGGATCAGTGCCTATCGTTCAATTTCAAATCCCGAAGCGTTGGCGGCCTACGCCAAGCTGGCAGGACCCGCTCTCACCGCTGCCGGCGGCAAATTTTTAGCCCGCAACGAAGCGGCCGCTGTTAAAGAAGCGGGCGTCAAACAGCGCACCGTCCTGATTGAATTTGAAAGCGTTGACGCTGCACTGGCGGCCTACAACAGCCCCGCATACCAAGAAGCGATTCGCGCACTCGGCATTGGCGCTGCAGAGCGGGATATCAGGATCGTCGAGGGGATTTAAGACTGCTAAGGGCTGGTGAAGCGCATAAATGTCAGTCAGCTAAAAGCACCTGCTAGCCATGTTGGTTGGCGGGCGCTGACTTGCTCCACAAGGCACTATGCCACTTAAGCGCAATCGCCACCGTAGCAGCAATGCCAAGACACGCATACAAAACCGTTGTCCAAACAAAACCCAGCACATCAATCAGCGGACCCGAGATCAACAATCCAGCCGGCAAGCCCCAAATTGCCAAGATCCGCATTCCCATGATACGTCCACGATACTGAGCTTCAGTCGCGCGCAACATGACAGCTGCGATTGGAACTAGGCAGATACTCTGCACGAAACCCGCACACATTAATAGCGCGACACCCATTGCAAAATGCGTGGTGATCCCAAATAGCATCAACAGTCCAAACCAAATCCCCGTCGCGACCAGCAAAGCTCGCCCAGTACCTAAAGAAAAGCGGTTCGATCCCAGCACCAGCGACCCTAGCAAGGCGCCAAAGGCGAAGCTCGCGCTCAATACACCCAAGCCAGACTGATCGACCTCATAGACCGTGCGGGCAATGTAGGGCAACAGTCCAAGCGAAAACGGAAAAGCGAGAAAATTAACAAGGAAAGCGATACTCATCGACCCTAGCAAGACTGGCTTACCCCATACGTATGAAAAGGCATGTTGTAAATCTGTAAAAGGGGATGAACGGACGCTGTGCGCACTTTCTTGGGCAGGCTTACCTGCGACCCGCAATGAAAAACAAAAACTGATGAAATAGAGCAAGGTGATACAGACATAGACCGGGACCATTCCGAATTGTGCAAAGATACCCGCACCTGCCAATGCACCTGCAACGCGCGCAGAGTCTGACGTCATCCTTGAAATACCCAGAGCAGAAGTCAACTGATCGCTTGGCTGCGTCTGGCCGATCAACGCATAGCGCATCATTAAATCAGAGGGACGAATCATACCAACAACAGTCGCGAGGACAATGACAGTCAGCGGGGTTAGACTGCCAAAAAATGCGAGTGTGGCAATCATCATTGCAGCCAACGCATACAGTCCCCGAGTCACCAAAAAGAGCACGCGGTAACCGACCCGATCACCTGCTATACCCAGAAATGGAGAAATCAAGGCACCCGTGTAGTGCAAGGCACCAAAAATCACTAGCAATAGCACGGAACCCGACTCGACCAACACATACCAGCCCAGCACGATAAGCTCCATCTCTAAGGCCCAAGAGGTCGCTAGGTCGGCAGCCCACTGATTACGAAAACTGCGCACCTTAAAAGGTGCGCGCGCAGACTCAACTATGCTGCGAAAAGAGCTGGACATACCGCCGTTTATTCGAGCTTGATGTTGCGCTCAGTCACGACTTTTTTCCAGGTTGCAGACTCCTGAGCCATAAACTCAGCCAGTTCTTGACGCGTAGTGGGATCAGGGGTCAGACCATGCTTATTGAGCTGTGCGCGAACTTCGGGATCGTTGAGTACCTTGACGATTTCAGTGTTCCAACGATCGAGAATAGGTGCCGGTGTTTTGCCTGGCGCGACAAACGCATACCAGTTGGTCGCGTTAAAGCCTGGGAAGCCAGACTCTGCCATCGTGGGAACATCAGGCATCAGGTCCGTACGCTTTAAACCCGTTGTTGCCAAGGCTTTGAGCTTATTGGCCTGAACATGCTGAATACTTGTCGTAGGCGTCGAGTAATACGCATCAATGCGACCGCTCAGCAAATCAATCGTGGCTGCGCTTCCACCCTTGTAGGGCACGTGAATCATTTCCACCCCGGCACGCTGCGCAAACAACTCACCCGCCAAGTGTGCCGCCGAACCGACACCCGTTGACGCGTACGTCAGCTTTCCTGGTTCCTTTTTAGCCGCCGCGATCAACTCAGCCAACGTGTTCACTTTTAAGTCAGGTGGAACAACTAAGACATTGGGAAAGTTCACGCCCATCGTGATGGGTGCGAGGTCCTTGAGTGGATCAATCGTCATCTTCATCAGATGGGGGGAAACCGTCATCGGACCGATCGTACCCAACAAAAGGGTCGTGCCGTCTGGCTTGGCATTGGCCACCGCCTGCGTCGCAATCACCCCACCCGCTCCAGCACGGTTTTCGACGACAACGGACTGGCCTAAATTAGCAGAAAGCGCTTTCGCCACAATCCGTGTAGCAGTATCGGTGCCGCCACCGGGCACAAAACCCACCACGATCGTGATGGTCTGACCCTTGGGGAACTCTTGAGCCGATACAGAGGCAGAGGCACTGAGTGCGCCCAAGGCTAGTGTTAAAGCACATAAGGCGGGCAGCGCAGAGCCTAGGCGGGATATTCTCAAAGCAATCTCCTGAATGTTTGATTGTGCTTTTTAAATGAAGCACTTACGACATGTCTGATATGTTCCTTTAAAAACCTGTCTTTGTCTACGATTTAAGAGACCAGACTCCATCCATCACGCTTGTCGTGGCATAAGGCGCGTCAACACGATAAGATTGATACCTAAAAGGAGAAAGCATGAAAATTCTAATATTGGGTGCGGGTGGTGTTGGGGGGTATTTTGGTGCACGACTCATTCAGGCGGGTGCCGATGTCACCTATCTGTTGCGTGACAAGCGGCATCAAAAAATCCAGGCCGATGGCCTGGTGATTGAAACACCAAAGGAAACCTTCACCCTTCATCCACAGACTGTGACACGCGACCAGCTCAAGCCTGAATATGACTTGATTATCTTGGCGCCCAAGGCATATGACTTAGACGATGCGCTTGAGTCCGTCAGCGCTGCAAGCAGCCGCGGCGTCATCTTGCCCGTCCTGAACGGTCTGAGCCACATTGCCAAACTCGACGCAACATTCGGCCGCAGCCGTGTGATGGGTGGCGTGGCGCATATCGCCGCGACCGTCACAAGCAGTGGCGCTGTCAAACAACTGACAGATCTACACGCACTCACGGTGGGTCATCGTGATCCCGCGCACGAAGCACTGGCCCGCACGTTTTCAGCACTGTGTGGACAAGCCACGTTTGATCATACCTACAGTGAAAATATTGAACAGTCTCTTTGGGATAAATGGGTGTTTCTTGCAACGCTTGCAGGCATGACGACGCTTTGTCGCGGCCATGTAGGAAAAATCGCTGATGCACCGTGGGGCAAGGAAACCATGACCAGTTTCTATGCAGAGAGTTGCGCCATCGCACTGGCCAACGGCTTTCCCACCAAAGAAAGCGCCCAGCAAAAAGCGTTGGCGATGCTGACCAAGTCAGGTTCAAGCTTCGCAGCTTCCATGCTCAGGGACTTGACTCAAGGCAACCAGACGGAGCACGAGCATATCTTGGGCGCCATGATTGACGCCGGTGTACAAAAGGCCGTCGCTTGCCCGCTACTTAAGGCTGCGCACACGCACATGGTCGTAGAGCAAAACAAAGGCTGATTTGGCGAAAAAACCAATGGCTTGGCTGTGAAAATACAAGTGGACGAAAGGCTTAGCGCGAAAGCGCGAGCCTGAGTCCAAAGCCAATCAGACACAGGCCGGCGATCTTTTCTAGCACCAGAGAAGTGATAGCGCTACTGCGTAACCGCTCCGCCAAGAAATGCGTGAGCAAAATTGCGACAACGCTATACAAAAAAGCTAACACCGCAATCGTCGCAGCTAGAAAAGCAAATGTCACCAAGCCTCGGTTTTGAATGGGATCTACAAACAACGGGAAAAAAGCCATATAAAAAACAATGGCTTTTGGATTGAACAGTGTAATGACCATCGCTTGGCGCAAGTAATGGTATGGCTTAATGTTGAGCACGGGCGCAGCCCCCGGCTTGGCCAAGAGCATTTTGGCGCCTAACCAAACAAGGTAGATCGCCCCTACCCATTGCACCGCCTCGAACGCCACAGGCGAAGCGGCGAGCACAGCCGCCAGCCCTGCGACCGCCATCCACGACAGCACTTGATCGCCAAGAATGATCCCGATGGTGGCAGCAAAACCGCCCCTTAAGCCGCCCTTGGTGGTTGACGTAATGATGACGAGGTTACCCGGCCCTGGAATCAACAAAAAAATGATGAAGGCCACAACAAAGGCGGGATAGTCCGTCACACCAAGCATCGGCGACTCCTGCGCTTAGTGTTTGTGGTTACCATGCCCCGACGTCGCGCCAGGATTGTAGGTAGGAGGCTTAATTTCAAAATCAACCTTGACCTCACCCGCCTTTTCAAACTTTAGCGTGACCGGAACAGTTGTGTCAGCCTTAAAGGGTGCAGTTAACCCAAGAAACATAATGTGAAAGCCACCCGGCATCAGTTTGACCGCGCCATTGGCTGGCACGTCGATACCAGGCACCTCACGCATTTTGGCCACGCCGTTGTCCGTGATGATGGTGTTCAGCTCCACGCGACTGACGCCGTTTGTCGTTGCAGAAATCAGACGATCCGCCTGCGCGGCCTTGTTATCGATCTGAATGTAGCCCGCGCCGTTGACCTGACCAGGCACGGAGGCGCGAATCCAAGGCGCTGTGAGCTTTAAATCACCGACGACTTGTTCGCTAGCCCTTGCGACAGAGACAGTCGTCAAAAACGTGATGCCCGCCAGTAGTGTGAAGGCCACGTTTGAAAGAAGTTTTTTGGACATAATGTTCATTGAGTAAGCCACGGTTTAAACCGAATCGTATATTTTAGTTGAAAACCTCTAAACTATATTTATCATGAGCTCTACAACACCTGCCCTCCCATCCAAATCCGGCCTGCGATTCGTCACTATTTTGACTCTCGTCACGCTGGCGCACGCGCTCGTGATTATTTTGCTCCTGGCACATTTTGGATGGCTCAATGGCGTAGGGATAGAAACAGACGATAACGCGGGTCAATCAGGCTTTGTGATTCCCGTGACGCTTGAAAAAGCTGGGGATGAAGAGAACAAGCTGGAAGAAAAAGTCGAAACAAAAGTAGAGTCCACGCCAGAGCTTAAACCAGAGCCAACGCCTGACCAAGAGACGAAGCAAGAACCCGTTCAAGTTCCTTCGCCAGAACCAACGACAGAACATGTTCAAGAAAAGGCGCCTACAGAATCTGAAACATTCCCCCCCGCAGCGCCGCCAACTGAAACACAAAATCAGACAATGACTGATGTCGAGAAAGAGATCCCACTCGCGGCAGAACCTGAAACTCAACCTGCTGCAACGCAACCAGTGATGCCACCAGAAACATCTCAGACAACGCCACCAACGCCTGCACCGCTGACAGCCCCTGCACCTGCCCCTGTCTCGCCGCCAACAACGTCTCCCCAAACAACTGCACCTTTTTCACCTAAGCCGGCAACAATTCAAACATTGAGGGGGGAATCCCTTGGAAATTCAAGTTCAGTTGCGCTGACCGACACCGCCAACGAATCGCTTCCCACAACCCCTGCGCAAGTCGACCCCAACTATCTGCATCGACCAAACCCAGTCTATCCCGCCGTCTCAAAACGGCTCCGCGAAGCAGGAACAGTTCTGTTACGCGTGAGTCTTGATGCCGCAGGTACAGTCAGTGTCGTTACGGTTCAAACAACAAGTGACTATCCAAGACTCGACCAGGCGGCCATCGAGGCGGTGCGTCAATGGCGCTTTATTCCCGCCACTAGAGGACAACAAGCGATTGCTTCAACGGTCTTGGTTCCAATCGAGTTTAAACATCAGTAAAGTAGATTTACAGTGCATTCAAAGGAATTTTCACATAAGAAATTCCGTTGGACTCCTTGGGAGGTAACGCCCCTGCACGAATATTGATCTGCACTGCAGGCAGAATCAGCACCGGCATTTCAAGCGTGGCGTCACGCTTGGTGCGCATTTCCACAAACTGGGCCTCGGTGATGCCATCGTGAACATGAATATTTTTTGCGCGCTGCTCTGCAACCGTTGTTTCAAAGTTCACTGCCCTCCCTGCGGGTGGGTAGTCATGACACATAAACAAACGCGTGTCAGAAGGTAGGCTCAACAAACGACGGGTCGAGGCATACAAGGTTTTAGCGTCACCACCTGGAAAATCACACCGCGCCGTCCCGACATCGGGCATAAACAAGGTGTCACCCACAAAGACCGCGTCACCAAACTGATACGCCATGCAGGCAGGCGTATGTCCTGGGACATAGAGCGCATTGCCCTCAAGCGCGCCGACCTTGAAGGACTCACCTTCTTTGATCAAGACATCAAACTGAGAGCCATCCTGGCGGAATTCGGGTTCAAGGTTAAATACGCCGGCGAAAACCTTTTGCACGGTAGTGATGTGATCACCAATCGCAATCTTGCCGCCAAGATGTTGTTTGAGGTAGGGGGCTGCCGACAAGTGATCCGCATGGGCATGCGTTTCAAGGATCCACTCAACGCTCAGATTGTGAGTACGAACGAAATCAATCACTTTATCGGCTGAAACATGCTTGGTCCGACCCGATTTAGGGTCATAGTCCAACACGGAATCGATAATGGCGCAGGCTGAACCGGGTTTTTCATAGACAACATACGTCACTGTCCATGTGGCGGGATCAAAAATGCCATGCACCATCGGCTTTGTAGAAGTGATGCCAATAGTTGTTTCTGAAGTGGTGCCGGAAGTGATACCCATATGAACTCCAATCAATGCATATTTAAATAACGTAAATACATTATATATAATAACAATTTATTTGTATATATATTATAATTCATCATCTTTAACTTAATACGCTCTCTCGAACATGATCACAGAAGACATTGCCCCCTTTGAGCTCAGCGCCATGAAGGCGTCGGCGGCCAACGCCTGTCGGCTCATGAAGGTCCTGACCAATCCCGACCGCTTGATGATTCTTTGCCAGCTCACCGAGGGCGAGCGCTGCGTGAGCGAGCTCGAAACCTCGCTCGGCATTCTGCAACCGACACTCTCGCAACAGCTCACTGTCCTGAGAAACGAACAGTTGGTCAACACCCGACGCGAAGGGAAAAATATCTATTACCAATTTTCAAGTCCACAAGCGCTTGCCGTGATGGAAGTGCTGTATGCGCAATTCTGTAAAAACAAAGAGGCCAACACATGAACATAGACTGGACACACTTTACGCCCTGGAGTTCTCTGTCTGGCGGCATTATCTTGGGCGTCGCCTCAGCGCTCTTTATTTTGATCAACGGTCGTGTACTGGGAATCAGCGGTATTTTGGGCGGGCTCTTGCCCCCGAAGTCAGGGGATACGTTTTGGCGCATCGCTTTTTTGGCAGGTCTGTTTGCCGCACCCTGGATATTTAACGCTTTGGCGCCATCCGAGCTCATCACGAACCCGCAGATTGATGCGGATACGGTCCTGCTGGTCATCGCCGGACTGCTAGTCGGCATCGGCACACGCTATGGTTCGGGCTGCACGTCAGGTCACGGAGTTTGTGGGCTCTCCCGCATGTCACCACGTTCACTTGTCGCAACAGTGTCCTTCATGGCGTCAGGTTTTCTGACCGTGTACCTTGCACGTCACCTCTTTTAAAGGAGTGCACAACATGCTTCGTGTTTTTGAGTTTCTTGCAGGTCTTCTTTTTGGTTTAGGTCTGATTCTGTCAGGCATGACCAACCCCGCCAAAGTCCTCAGTTTTCTGGACCTCTTTGGCCAATGGGATCCCTCGTTGGCCTTTGTGATGGGAGGCGCAATCTTGGTCGGCATCTTTGCTTTTACGCTGGCGAAAAAACGTACGACCAATTTTTTTGGTGGGGCGTTGCACCTTCCCAAAGCCAGCCACATCGACAAAAGACTCGTCATTGGTAGCCTGATGTTTGGCGTGGGCTGGGGTCTCGCAGGTTTCTGTCCAGGTCCAGTCTTGGTCTCCATGGCGGCAGGCCACGAAAAGGCCTTGATTTTTGTGATCGCGATGCTCATCGGCATGGTTGGCTTTGAAATAGCCGAGCGCACAATGCGCAACAAAAAAGCTTAAGAGAACGCCTCATGAAATTGCCGACCTTGCCTATTATGCAATGGGGCGCCCAGTACAACCGCGAAGTGCTCATCAGTGATCTGGTCGCGGCACTGATTGTGACCATCATGCTGATCCCGCAGAGTCTCGCCTATGCGATGCTCGCGGGCTTACCGCCCGAGGTCGGCCTCTACGCAAGCGTGGCGCCCTTGGTGCTGTATACCTTGCTCGGCACGAGTCGTGTCTTGGCGGTGGGGCCTGTTGCGGTGGTGTCGCTCATGACCGCGGCAGCGGTGGCAGAACAAGCCGCACTGGGCGTACATAGTTACTGGCAGATCGCGCTGACCTTGGCCTTTATCTCTGGCGGTTTACTGTTGCTGATGGGTTTTCTGCGGCTTGGCTTTCTGGCTAACTTTCTCAGTCACTCGGTGGTGTCCGGCTTTATCTCTGCCTCTGGCCTGTTGATTGCCGCAAGTCAACTCAAAACACTGATGGGTGTTCAAGCCTCAGGCGACAATTTCTTTGCGTTAGTCTGGTCGCTGATTCAACAAATACCCAACACCCATATCCTGACGCTCGCGATCGGCCTTATCGCTACAGCGTTTTTGTTCTGGGTCAGGCAGCAACTCAAACCTCTACTGATGAAGCTTGGTTTCAATAAACTCGCCGCCGACATGATCACCAAGGCCGGCCCCGTACTGGCGATTATTGTGACCACCACACTTGCCTGGCAACTCAATTGGCCTGAAGCAGGCTTAAAGGTCGTCGGTACCGTTCCACAAGGACTCCCGCCACTGACCGCCCCCTTATGGGATTTAGCCTTATGGAAAAACCTCTTCGTCCCCGCCCTGCTCATTAGCATTATCGGTTTTGTCGAATCCGTCTCAGTTGGCCAAACGCTTGCGGCGAGACGTCGGGAGCGCATTGAACCCAATCAGGAACTCGTCGCGCTCGGTGCCTGTAATGTCTCCGCTTCGCTCACAGGGGGCTTACCCGTGACGGGTGGCTTTGCACGTTCAGTCGTCAATGCCGATAGCGGTGCCCGAACGCCTGCAGCGGGACTGTATACCGCGGTGGGTATCACACTCGCTTCACTGCTGCTCACACCCGCTCTATTTTTCTTACCGCAAGCCACGCTGGCCGCAACGATTATTGTGGCGGTTCTGTCCCTTGTGGATTTCAGTATTTTTAAACATACCTGGCGTTTTTCTAAAGCAGACTTCGCAGCCGTTGTCGTCACAATGCTCGCGACCTTGGGCATTGGCGTAGAAATAGGCTTGGTCGCAGGAGTCTTGCTGTCCCTTGCGATTCACTTGTACCGCAGCAGCCAGCCCCATATCGCCAAGATTGGTCTGGTGCCAGGAACAGAACATTTTCGTAATGTATTGCGTCACAAGGTACTCACCATCCCAGAGGTCTTGTGTTTACGCATCGATGAGAGTCTTTATTTTGCCAATGCCCGCAACATCGAAGACCGTCTGAATGCTGAAGTCGCGGAGAACCCTTTGCTTAAACACGTTGTGCTCCAGTGCTCAGCGATTAACGACATCGATGCCAGTGCGCTGGACAGCCTCGAAGCGATCGAGAAACGTTTGCGCGAGTCAGGAATTTGTTTGCACCTGTCCGAAGTGAAAGGTCCTGTCATGGATCGCCTGGAAAAATCAGACTTTCTCAAGCACTTGAGTGGTCAAGTATTCCTGACCAATTATCGTGCAGTGCAACAACTTTCTCCTTCCATTACCCACACTCAGACTGTGCTTTAATCAGCTTCATGGAAAATTCGCCGCGTTTATTTAATAAAAATTTGGTGTTGCTGATTTTGTGTCAGGGCATCTTTCTCACCAACAACATCACGTTCGTGGCGATCAATGGTCTTGTCGGCTTGAGCCTGACCAACATCTCCTGGATGGCCACGCTACCCATCATGGGTTATGTCGTAGGTGGTGCGCTTTCTACTGGTCTATTAGCACGGACCCAAAAAAAATACGGCCGCCAAAAGTCTTTTCAACTTGGCCTGCTCGTTGCGATCGTCTCCTCACTCATTTGTGGGTATGCGGCCTATTCCAAAAACTTCTGGTTGCTAACATTTGGCACCTTTGTCGCGGGCTACTACAGCGCCAACGGTCAGCTCTATCGCTTTGCCGCACCTGAACTGACGCATGTCAGCTTGCGTGATAAAGCGATCTCCTGGGTCTTGGCCGGCGGCATTTTGGGTGCCGTGGCGGGACCCAATCTCGCCGTACTGACAAAAGACTTTTTTGATACCCCCTTTCTGGGTGCTTATTTGACGCTGACCGTCGCAGGCGTTTTGGGTCTGATTGTAATGAACTTCATTCACTTTCCTGACGAAGTGACGGTTAAAAAAGTGTTGCCGCCTGGACGCAGTGCGATGGAGCTGCTGCGCCAACCTGTGTTTATGATAGCGGCCATTAGCTCTGCACTTGGCTATGGCGTCATGAACTTACTTATGGCAGCCACACCACTGGCCATGAAAGTCTGTGGTTTACCCTTTTCAGATGCGGCACTCGTCCTCCAGTGGCACGTGATCGGCATGTTTGCGCCCGGCTTTTTTACAGGTTCACTGATTAAAAAGTTTGGCACGTATCGTATTATGATTTTGGGAATTGCCCTGAATTTCGTTTGTATTTTGATTGCACTCTCAGGGGTAGAGGTCTATCAGTTCCTGTTATCGTCCTTCATCCTCGGGGTAGGCTGGAACTTCCTGTTTACAGGGGCGACGAGCTTGGCGATGACCGCCTACCAACCCGAAGAAAAAGATAAAGCCCAGGGAATTATCAATTTCTTTGTGTTTGCGACGATGGCCATCACTTCGTTTAGCTCAGGTGCGTTGGTGACGACCTCAGGCTGGGATATTTTGAATTTCACATCGCTCTTTCCAGTCGTACTGATGGGTGTCGCGTTGCTCTGGCTGCGACATAAGCAGAACCAGGCTCAGTTATGACGAAAGCCTAAACGGGCTCCAACGAGAATCCCCCCTGCGGCCACTACCGAACTCAAAGCCAGCGTTGATAGACCTGTCAATCCTTGCCCAATCGAACACCCGAGCGCCAAAGAACCTCCCACGCCCATCGAAACCCCTCCTGCCATGTAGCGCAACATCTCCTTGGGTGAACTAAAGCCCTGCAGATGCAGACCCTTACGCAACGAGGCCAATAAAAAAGAGCCGAGAATGACGCCCAGGACGACCGTCACACCAAAACTCAACTTGCTCCCCGTCGCGATCATTGAATATTGAATCGTCTCGCCAATGGGCGCAATAAAGGTCAAAGAAACGAGATTGACTGGCTCAAACTCATCGAACGCCAACCAGCCTGTTGAGAACCAGCCCGCCGCAATCAAGAGCCCCACCATAAATCCAGCGAACAAATCTTTTTTATGCTTGAGCAGGTTGAGTTTCCAAAAACTAAACACGAACAAACAAAGCAATACAAGTCTGACGATCCATCCTTGCGCTATAACAGGCAGGTCCGCAATGCTGGCACCCGAAACAGCCGTCATTTGATTGAGTGCTTGGCGCAGCGGGCCCAGCACACCCGTCAGCGTCATAAAGGCAGAGATACCTAAACACAACAAGACAACAAAAGAGCGTAAATTCCCCTGCGCAAACAACACCAAGCTACGCGCCCCGCAACCATTGGCTAACATCATGCCGTAACCAAACAGCATGCCACCTATCGGTACTAACAGCCATGAGAACGTTGGGCCTCGGTAAAGGGATTTACTCAGATCGATGAGCTCGAACTGAGCCAAAGCTTGCGTGCCGATCACTGCGACGGCCAAGGCCAGAACGAAGGACTGCGCCTTATGTAGCGCGCCTGACTGCCAATACTCTTTGAGCGCACGATTTAAACAAAAGCCAGATACCTGTCCCGTCGCGCCAAACAGCAACCCGATGATGAGTCCTGACCAAACGAGCGTGTCTTGTATATTCATGAAACGTTTGTTCCTTTATTTTCTTCAATTTTACCTTTAGACACGCCGCAGAGCCCCGGCGCTGAATTGCAGGACATTGATCTCAGTGAGGAATCCAGGCAGCGTTGCGTGCAAGTTTGCGTAGCTGCGACCAGGAGTTTGCCTCTTTACGTGTGGCAGGCCATAACCGCAGCAACAACTCCGCAGTCGCAAACGCATCCGAGGCAGCTTGATGTCGAACAGCACACTCGATACCAAAGTGCGTCAACCAGTCATCAAGCGCGCGCGCTTTGGAATTGCCACCGACCAGACGGGCGATCGGCTCGATATCGAGCCATTCGTTGGCAAGCGGTGCTAAATGAAAACGTCGCAAGGCATGCTCAAGCATGACTTGATCAAACGCCGCGTGAAACGCCAATAGAGGCGCAGCGCCCGCCCAGGCCCTAAACTGCTCTAGCGCCTCTGTAGGCGCAATGCCCTCAGACTGCGCCTGAACACCAATATGGTGGATCAAGATATTGTCCTTAGCCGAAGGTTTTTCTTGCCGCAACACAATTTCAAAACTATCTCCTACTACAACCTCTAGTCGACCTGTCATGGGTGTAAAACGTAACGCCACCGCAGCGATCGCCAACAGCTGGTCGGCGCTAGGATCAAGTCCTGTTGTCTCAACATCAAGCATGATCCAGCGCTGGGGCTGATTGAGCGCCTCGCTGCGCCGACCATCAAAACTTCTCATCCAACGACTGAGCTTAGCGAACATAATCTAGCTCAAGGCGCTGTTGCAAGGAACGAATCCGCGATAGCGATCCTTTTAAAATCGTACGATCTACGGCATTGAGCGAATCAACATCCAAAGCATTCGGATTGTCTCCAATCAAGTTGCCCTCCAACTGAATCGCTAAACGCAAGGTCTGCAAATACTGAAACGCAGCAATCCAAGCAGCACTTTCTTTTTTCGGCACGCCCGCGATACGGCCTAGTGCCGCCAAACGTTCTTGCGTATTTAGTGCCTCAATCCGATTTGCCAGTGCATAAATCCGCGCGATCTCCACCACAATTGCCGTACCCTGTAGCTTCAGGTCAATCACCTGCTTGTTGTCAATTTTCTTGGTGTCCAGACTACCCAACCAGTTTAAGGGTACGGTGTTTCGTAACGATGCTTCGGCCATCAGTTTGAGAAAGCGTGGGGTAGTCGCTGTCATTTCGGTGACTTCAGTACGCAACTCTTTTAAAAGCTGATCGCAACCGACTAGCGTTCGACAGTCAAAAAAGATCCCAGCGTTTAACAAGTCCTCGGGGTGGCCATGTTCAACCCAATGAACAAAACGATTGCGCCATTCTTGCTGGGTCAGGCAGAGCGTAGGATTACTCGCCATGATATTGCCTTTGCACAGCGGATAGCCACAGGCATCTAGTGCAACATTCACCTCTCGCGCAAAGGCAATATACCGAGCCTTGATGGCCACGTCGCCGCGTTCCACATAGATCAAGGCATTATCTTGATCCGTTGCGATCGTCTGTTCACTTCGACCTTCAGACCCCAAGGCAATCCAAGCAAAGTCATTCAGGTCCAGGCCATGCTGGTGCGCCAATAACGTCACAAGCCTAGATGTCAGGACATCATTTAAATGGCTGATTAAAAAAGTGAGCTGACGCGCCTTGACCCCCTGTCCTAGCAGGCTACGTGCAAATTTACGGATATTGGCCGCACACTCTTGCAAGGCGGACACATCCTCTGCAAGACGTACGGCTGAACTAATCGTGTCAAAAGACAGTCGTTGCAGAGAGAACAGATCCCGCTCCGAGATACACCCAACGATTCGCCCCTGATCCAGCACCGGCACATGACGAATACGGAATTGGGACATCATGACAGCTGCCTCCTCAGCAGTATCATCGACCGTCAAGGCCTTGACGTTTTTAGACATGACCTCGCGGATTGGCGTCTCCAAGCTGATCCCCGCAAGCGTGACGCGACTCAGGACATCGTCGCGCGTCAAAATGCCCAAAATCTCATGTCCATCCTCGGTAATCAGCACCGAACCTACTTTTTTTTCATGTATGAGCGTGAGGGCTTCGCGCAGGGATGTCTGCTGGGACGTCATAATCGGAGCGCGGCGAATCAAGTCACCTAGCCGGCTTTCTAGAGACTGCTCATGCAAGGCCTTTGAGGTCACACTGTTTCGCATCGCCTGTCGGGATTGTTCGAGCAACATCCAGACGCGATTATTGGAAAAATCCCTAAATGCCTTAGAGCGCGCGGAGAGTTCTTGCAGGGCCGCCGCTGGCAGCATTAAACAAAAGCAATCCGTCACCGCGGTGTAGGTGGCTGCGACCGGACGCGCAGCCAAACTTGCACTGACAGAAAACAGATCGCCTGCTTCCATCTCAAAGACTGTTTCGACCAATCCCGGATTGACACGTTTACCTGAGACACGCCCCTGACGAATCAGATACAAAAAACGCGGAGGACCATCGGCGGGCGCCAAGATCACCTCGCTTGGTGCGAAGTAGGCCTCGTGCGCAGAAGTCAGAAAAAAATCAACATCTTGGATCGCCATTTCAGAAAATGGCAGACGTTGTATCAATTGTTGGCGAAGATTTTGAACCAGGCTAGGTGAACTCATCACAAGCCTCCATTGAAGTCTGTAGCGTCCCAGGCACTGGACCGTCAGCCTCGAACGAGAACTGACGGCAGTAAACGCATTTTACAGCTTCATATGTTTAGGCAGCGAAGTTGCGAGTTCCGGTACAAAATACAGGACAAGTACCGCAAAAATCATCAAGAAAAACATAGGCAAAGACACACGTGCAATATAGGGCAAATCTCGTTTGGTCATCCCCGCCAGTACAAACAGATTGAAACCCACTGGCGGAGTAACTTGTGCCATCTCCACGACAAACACAATAAAAATACCAAACCAGATTAAATCAATGCCGGCAGCTTGGACTGTAGGCAACAACACGCCCATCGTCAACACCACCATCGAAATACCATCTAAGAAGCAACCCAAAATAATAAAAAACACCATCAGTACGATGATGAGCCAAAACTGCGAAAGACCCATACTGCCAATCCACTCAGCCAGTGTACGTGGCAAGCCGATGTATCCCATCGAAAGAGTTAGAAACTGCGCACCTGCGAGAATCAACGCGATCATGCAGTACAAGCGCGCCGCGCCCAAAATAGAGGCTTTGAATGTTGGCCAGTTTAGTGACTTCTGAAAACCAGAAATAATCAATGAACCCAGCACACCAATGGCCGCTGCCTCCGTCGCCGTAGCAATGCCGCTGTAAATGGAACCCAATACGCTTGCAATCAAGAGCATGACGGGGATCAAATTACGAGATTCGTAGACCTTTTGGCGGAATGTCATCTCTTCGTCAGCGGGGGGGACCTGAGAAGGATTACGCCACGCCCAGAACATGATGTAACCACTGAACAGCATCGCCAGAAAAATACCTGGAAGGATACCCGCAATAAACAGTTGGGCGATCGAGACCTCGGCCGCCACACCATAAACGATCATGATGATCGAAGGGGGAATCAACAGTCCTAATGTTCCAGCTCCCGCAAGCGTCCCGATCACCATGTTGTCAGGGTAACCACGCTTTTTGAGCTCAGGTAACGTCATCTTGCCGATCGTGGCGCAGGTTGCTGCCGACGAGCCTGAAACGGCGGCAAAAATCGCACAGCCAATCACGTTCGTATGCAACAGGCGTCCAGGAAGCTTGTTTAACCAAGGTGCCAAGCCAGTGAACAGGTCTTGTGACAATCTTGTGCGAAACAGGATTTCTCCCATCCACAAAAACAGCGGCAAGGCCGTCAGGGTCCAGCTTGATGAGGCGCCCCAAATGGTAATTGCCATCGCATCCCCGGCCGGACGGGTGGAAAACAACTCCATCCCAATCCAAGCAGTACCCGCGAGCGTCAAGCCTACCCAAACACCACCTGCTAAAAAGCCAAACAGTGAGACGACCAGCAACGCAATAATAAAAAGATCACTCATTACGCTGCAACTCCTGTGTATCAATCATCAAAGCGTCGCCTCGAATGCGGGCCACCAACAAGTCAATGAAGGCGATTACAAATAAAATATTTCCAGCGGCCATAGTGAGCTGAGGAATCCAAAGAGGTGTAGCGTCATTGCTTGTGGAGATGTCGTTAAACATCCAGGAGTCCAGGACGAGCTTTGAACTAAAGTATGCAAGAGACACCACCACAGCCAATCCGACGGAAATCGCCCCAATATCCAGACGGCGCTGGCCGGCCGGGGACAAAGCATTCAGCAGTACCGTGACGCGAATATGCTCGCCATGACGCAAGGTTGAGGCCAAGGCAAAAAAGCCTGCACTCGCCATGAAATAGCCAGCGTACGCATCCAGACCGGAAATGTGAAAAGACAATTGTCTGCTGACGATGCTCAAGAGCACCGACACCAAGACCCCGATTAACGAAACTGCCGCCAGAAATTCGGCGGCAGCATACAGACCATCAAGAAAACGTCGCATCGATTACTTTTTCAAAGCGTCAACAATCGCCTGGCCATCTGCACCAGCTTTTTTGAGGTAGTCAGCCAACATTCTTTGACCAATATCATTCAAACCTTTGGTCAATTCTGGGCTAGGCTGGATAATTTGACCACCATTCTTCGTCCAGGCAGCCAAGTACTCTTGCGTTTTAGCTTCGGAAACTTTCCAACCGCGCTCTTCAGCACGTGCACCGGCTTCGAGCACCGCTTTTTTGGTGTCAGCGTCTAGCGCATCAAAGGCTTTCTTGTTCATCAAGATGGCATTCTTGGGAATCCACGCCTGATTGTCATAGAACTTCTTGATGTACTCGTAGGTCTTGGTGTCAACACCCGTAGCACTTGACGACATGTACGAATCAATCACACCCGTGGCCATGGCTTGTGACAGCTCGGCGGCTTGAATTGTGACGGGCTGTGCGCTCACCAACTCAGCGATCTTCGAAGTCGCTGGGCTATACGCGCGCCACTTCAGACCCTTCATGTCCGCGACAGAGTTCAGATCACGATTGGTGAAAATGCCTTGTGGTGGCCATGGCACTGTAAACAACAGCATCATGCCTTGTGAGGCGAGTTTCTTTTCAAGGTAGGATTTTTGAATACTGGCCAATTTGCGGGCGCCGGCATAGCTTGACACCAAGAAAGGCAAACCGTCGAGTTCATAAATGGGATCTTCGTTCGCGAAGTTGACCAGCAACACTTCGCCGAGCTGAGCTTGATTGCCCTGGACTGCGCGCTTGATTTCAGGTGCTTTGTAGAGCGAAGCGTTGGCGTGAACCGTGATGTTCAGCTTGCCCTTTGAGCCTTGTGACACGTCTTTAGAAAACTCAACTAAGTTTTCGACGTGGAAGTTTGAAGGAGAATAAGCCGAAGGCAAATCCCACTTTGTTTGAGCCTGAGCCGAAATACCAGCCGTAGCGATCAGTGCGCCAGCGAGCCAAGATACAGTTTTACGCATGAGGATATCCTTGAGCGAATGAGTCAGTCGAAAATCGACCACGGTTTTTTGACGCAGCCAAACTCCGTCAAAGCACGTCGAGTGTATGCGTGTCAGCGATTTGTCACAATCACGACAGCACAGATTTAAGGGTAAATACCTACGGGCTAACACATTTTGACGCAACGGCAGCACTATCTGTACAGTGAGCACTTCTTGTATCAACACTTTTCAGGACCCGTATTCATGCCAGTCCCTTTTGCCGTATTTGTAACCGCGATTGGCGGTCCCGAGGTTCTCCAGGCGCAGCCTATTGCCATGCCCGTTCCTGGTGCAGACGAAGTCGTGATTGAACAAACGGCTGTTGCGGTGAACTTCGTTGACATTTACCTGCGTGCCGGACAACCGCACTCACACAACCCTACCCCGCCCTTCATCCCAGGCGTGAGCGGTATCGGTCGTATCAAAGCAATCGGTAGCAATGTCCGCGACCTCAAGGTCGGCGATAAGGTCACCTATACCAACGCCGGTGTCGGTAGCTATTGCACACACGTGGCGCTGCCAGCAGAGCGTGTCATCCCCGTGCCAGAGTCGCTTGACGATGTCCGCGTCGCAGCAGGCTTGGTGCGCACACTCACTTCGCAATACTTGCTCAAGCAAATGCGACCACTCAAGCCCGGCACCCGAATTTTGGTGCATGCAGCAGCCGGTGGCGTGGGTCAGATTTTGGTGCAATGGGCCAAGCGCCTAGGATTGATCGTCATCGCCACAGCGGGTAGTGAGACCAAAATCAAGACCGCGCTCGCGCTTGGTGCAGATTTCGCGATCAACTATCGCACCCAAGACTTCGTGGCCGAAGTCAATCGCATCACCAATGGTAAAGGTGTCAGCGTGGTGTTTGACTCGGTCGGTAAAGACACCTTTGATGGCTCAGTCAAATGCCTCGAGTCACGCGGCCTAGTCGTGAACTATGGCACCGCTTCGGGACAAGTCGAAGGGTTTAAATTACAAGACCTACATAGCAAGTCTTTGTGGGTCTGCCGTCCGACCTTAAAGACCTACGTTGCCGATCGCGCGGAGATGCTCGCCATGGCCAAAGAGGCCTTCGAAATCTTGGGTGACCCGACGATCCGTCTGGATATCGATACCGTGTTACCCCTGAGTCAAGCGAGCGAATCACATCGCTTGCTTGAAGGTCGAACGACTCAGGGTGCGATTGTCTTGATTCCAGATGCCCTTTTTATTAAAAAGTAATGTCTCCCTGATTTGTAGTGGGACGGCATCTCGCGGCAATCAGGAAAAAAACTTATTCATGCACTTGATCATTTTTATAAAAACTAGGAGATTCACATGCGTTTAATTAAATCAGTCTTTGCGGGTGCTCTGGCCCTATCGGTCTTTAGCCCGATGGCAATGGCCCAGTATCCAGAAAAACCGATTCGCATGGTGGTGGGCTATGCTCCGGGAGGCGCCGCAGACAAGTTGATCCGTCCCATTACGGATCAGCTATCAAAGATGCTCAAGCAGCCCTTCATCATTGAATACAAACCAGGCGCAGGCGCCTCAGTCGCGGCTGACTTCACATCAAAAGCTGCGCCAGATGGCTATACCTTGCATGTCACCGACTCCGGTCCGATGGCCATTTTGCCCAATATGAAAAAAATGGGTTACGACCCACTCAAAGACTTCACCCCGATTTCAATGATTGGTGAAGGCGGTGTTGTTGTCGTGGTGTTGCCGACCTCTCCCGCTAAAGATATAAAGACACTCGTTGAGCTGGCGAAAAAGGATCCGTCAAAATGGAGCTACGGCACTTCAGGTGTGGGCGGTGTGGGTCATCTGGCTGGCGAGCAATTTAAGGCCGCGTCTAAACTCGACATCTCGCATATTCCCTACAAAGGTGGCAATCCCGCTATTACAGAATTGTTAGGCGGTCACGTGCCCTTCTTGTTCTCCTCCCTAGGCGCTGCCGCAACACAAATCCAGTCGGGCAAAATTGTTGCGCTAGCCGATACTGCCAGCAAGCGCAGCTCAATGTTCCCCAATGTTCCAACGATGGCTGAGTCGGGCTTTCCAGGCTTTGATGCCACGATCTGGTTTGGCATTGTCGGTCCCGCTGGTCTGCCAAAAAACGTCATGGATACGCTTGTCCCAGCCATCAACACCATCATGAAGGATCCTAACGTCCTCGCAGCAATCAAGCGCGAGGGTTACGAACCAATGGACTTTACGCCACAGCAGTCTGCTGATCGGATCAAGTCTGATTTGGCCAAATGGGGCAAGACCGTCAAAGACGCCGACATCAAAGCCGAATAATATAAACAATCCGTTCACTTTCGTTCCGCTAGGTCTCGTCGATGTCTTTGCCCTCTTCTTTGCTAGCAGTCCTGCCAGAACAACTATCGCTTGAGCAAGAGCGTCCTTTTCAAGCGATCCGCTTGCAGAGCCCGCTCAAAGGACCTCGGCTGATCGTGACCGCGGCGGTGCATGGCAACGAGACCTGTGGCACGTTTGCCATTGAAAAACTCGTCAAACAATTTGAGTTAGGTGAGCTTAAGCTTAAATGCGGTGCGGTCACTTTTGTCCCCGTGACCAATCCCAAAGCGTATCGCTTAAAGCGCCGCAATGGCGATCGTAATCTCAACCGTCGCCTCATTCCAACCGACACGCCAGCGCAATACGAAGACCATATTGCCAACTGGCTTTGCCCCCTCTTGGCCGAGCATGATGGCTTGCTTGATCTGCACTCTTTTCAAAGCGGCACGCAGGCCTTTGCGCTGTTTGGACCTAAAAATAATCAAGACGATCTCGAGCCTTTTGCGCACGCTGAGATCGAAGAGGCCTTGGTTCAAAGACTCGGCTGTTCGCGTTTTGTCTATGGCTGGCTAGATACGTATGCTAAAGGCATTGGTAGGCGTGCCGCCGAAGTCAAAGCTGGGCGCTTCAATGCAAAAGATGTCGACGTCGATACCCGCTATGGCATCGGCACAACCGAATACATGCGCGCGACGGGTGGCTGGTCCATCACCCTCGAATGCAGCCAGCATGACGACGCAGGCGGCCGAGAAGTTGCGTACCAAGCCATTCTCAACACGATGATTTTTCTCGGTCTCCTTGAGGGTCCAATGCCGCAGCCTGCTCAGGATTTCCAGGTCTTGGGACTCTACGATGTCTACGATCGTTTTGATATGAACGATACGTTTGCAAAAACCTGGAAAAGTTTTGATCCCATCACACAAGGCGAGATCATCGGGACACGCGCTGATGGAACTTTAATACGTGCGCAACAAGACTGCTTTATCGTGTTTCCCAACATAAAATCACAGCCCGGACAGGAGTGGTTTTACCTGGCACGCGCAGGTGGGCGTCTAGGACGCTAGTGTTGGCGCTGAGCTCCGCGCTCAATACCTCAGGCGTTCATCAAGCCTCTTGCTGACGCATCAACCATTGTGTGAGGACGTCTGTCGCCAGCATAAAGTCTTCGGTCGACATCGCCTCTTCGGGGTGATGGCTGCCGTTTGGATTTCGGATAAACACAAAGCCAAACGGAATACCTGCGGCACAAAAGGCAGCTGAATCATGCGATGCGGGACTGGGTAAATCACAACACGCAATCGATAAGGCCTGCGCACAATCTCTTAATTGTTGCGTCAGCACGGGATCTGCTTGCGCCACCTCAGCGCTCGCCCGCGGTCCTAAATCAATCGTCACCCCCCGCTTGATCTCCACCTCTTTGACCAGAGCAAGAAAAGCGGTCTCCAACTCCACCAGATCAGGCTGCGCATACGCCCGCACATCCAGACTCATGCTGAAATCACCCGGCACCACCGTGAGCCCATGCCGCTCTGCATTGGTATGGAACTCCCCAACCGTACAGGCCATCAAGCGACCCTGACGCTCCCACTCAGCCCAAATCGCATCAAGACCAAGCGTCAAATCTGCGCCCGCCAGCGAGGCGTCATGACGAAAACGTCGACCAAGACCCACATGGCCATACTCACCCTTGATTCTGATCTTTGGATAGCGAAAATTACCGGGGACACCTGTCCCAATGGCAATCGGAAATCCTTTGAGCGCGAGGCTGGGTGCTTGTTCAATATGCACCTCCATAAAGGCCCGAACATTTTTAGGCGATAAAAACGCATCGCCCCGCTTAACGGCCTCGGGATCGCCTCCCGCCTCAGTCAAATGGTCTGCTAAGCTGCGCTGCGTATCAATCCTCCGCGCGTCCAAGGCCTCTGGTTGCAGCCGACCTAAAGCACCGCGACTACCGATGTAGGAGACTTGAAACCAAATGCTTTCCTCCGCACGCACGCCCATAACCACCACATCACAGGGCAGCTGGATGCCAGCTTGTTGAAGGGCTTGGACGGCAATCAAGCCGGACACCACACCCGCAGCACCGTCAAAATTACCGCCGCCTGCGACCGAATCGAGGTGAGAACCAATCACAATCGCTGGCAAATGACGGTCTTTACCTGGCAACACCATATAAGTATTGCGCATATGGTCGTGCTTGACCTCCAGACCGAGCTGGGTCGCGTGTTTGCCTAGCAGCGTATGCGCGCAGTCCTCTCCAGCACCATAGGTATCCCGTGTGACGCCGCCTCGCGCATGATCTAGACTACCCATTCGCAAAGCATCAAACAGCGCTTGCGCCTGCTCATGGAGTTGATCGACTATCCTCATGCATACACCCTAGGAAGAGATTGGTTTGAATATTCTCGCACTTTTGATTATAGGACTTGGCGCATCGATTGCGCCGTTAGACTTTTCCGTCAATGTTGCTTTCCCAGCCATTACAGAGGCCTTTGCGCTCGACACGCAAGCGATTCGCTGGATTCCGCTTAGCTATGTGTTGACGTATGGAGTGCTTGTCATCGGCTTTGGCGCGCTAGGAGATCGCATTGGGCATCTGCGCGTCTTCAGAATTGGTTTGATGATGGGGGTCGTGGCCCTGTCGCTTTGCGCCGTCGCGCCGAGCTACCCCTGGCTCATCTCTGCACGGGTCTTGCAAGGGATTAGTATGGCACTCACCCTCTCCTGTGCACCGGCTCTTGTCACTTTTTTATATGATGAACAGGCGCGTACGCGAGCCTTGTCTGCGTATGGCACGATGACCTCGATCGCCAGTCTCATTGCGCCGCTTGCGGGCGGACTTAGTATCGCCCTGATGGGATGGCCCGGCGTCTATTGGTTTCGCGTGCCGCTCGCGTTACTCGCACTCGCAGCACTTCCTCTCATTCAAACGCGCCTACGTCATCACCCGACACCACACGCTAGCATGACAAGCGACGTAAGCAGCAACACGCCCTCTGACCATAGCCTTAAACAAAAAAAAACCTCAACTGTCTTTTTACTCTTCGATATTTTTAAATCCTCGCCACAATTTATTTCGATTAATGTGCTTAGCATCCTCGTGCAAATGGGAAGCTTTACGATTCCATTACTCGTACCCTACTACCTTTCAGAAGTTGCGCATTGGGGACCTGAACAATCAGGCTTGGTGCTAGCCGTTTGGGCTTTGGGGATGTTGACAGGTTCCGCCCTGACCGCTCAGATTGCTAGTCGTCTTGGCACACGCGACAGCGCCTTTTATGCAGGTTGGCTTTGTGTGGCAGGCTTGTGCCTGGCAGGTTTGTGGTCGCTCGACATCTCCCTGATCTTGACCTTTTTGGCGGTTTTTGTTCACGGCGTCGGTCTGGGACTTTTTCAGGTGTCTTATTCAGACTGGGTAGTCAGAACTTTACCCATTCAGGCGCGTGGCGTAGCGGGCGGCCTGATCGTCTTGACGCGCACCATCGGCGTGGTGAGCACAGCACTGTTGTGGCTCTGGTTACTCGAACAATTTCGCTTAGCCGCCCTTGAACAAGGACTTGCCGCCAACGCAGCCTTTTTAAGCGGATTTCATTGGATCTGCTGGCTATCAGCCTCCTTAATCAGCCTCGCCCTGCTCGCATGTGGTTTTGTCAGAGCGCGCTAAAACAATCCTTTGGCTTTGCCAGCCGCAATACGCTCCTCTGAAAAACCAATTGAACGCAGTACTTGGTCGCCATGCTGATTGAGGGTCGGTCCAGTCGAACGGATCTGACCGGGGGTTCCGGACAAGCGGGGAATGACGTTATGCATTTTGATCGTTCCCATTTCTTGATCGGGCACCTCGATGATCACTTCACGTTTTTGCACATGGTCATCAGCCAACAACTGCTCGATATCATATACGGGCGCTGCCGTCACCCCCGCTTGATGAAAGCGCGCCAACATATCGGCTTGGCTAAACTTGCTGATTTCAGCCTGAATCGCCTCATCCAACGCCTCGACATTGATGATGCGCTGTTCGTTGGTTTTAAAGCGAGGATCCTCAATCATGTCAGGACGACCAATCGCCCGCATGGTTTTTTCAGCCATCGACTGCGTCGCAGCCGACATCGCAATCCATTTGCCATCCGCGCTCTGATAAGTATTGCGAGGTGCATTCGTTGGCGCGCGATTACCGCGCCGTTGTTGAATCACACCACAATGCTGATACTCGGCCGCAGCGGGACCGAGAATGGAAATCATCGATTCATAAATCGACAGATCAATCACTTGCCCCGTGCCCCCATGGCGCTCTCGATGAAAGAGCGCAAACATCGTCGCAGACGTGCCATACAACGCGGTCGTCATATCCGCGAGAGGCAGCGGCGGCAAGGTCGGGGGACCATCAGGCATACCCGTCATGTGTGCAAATCCGCTCATCGACTCGATCAGCGTGCCAAATCCTGGACGCGAACTATATGGGCCGGTCTGTCCCCAACCTGAAGCGCGCACCAGTACGAGCCCAGGATTGACCTTGAGCAAGACCTCAGGTGAGAGCCCCCAGCTTTCAAGCTTACCGGGCACAAAGCCCTCGATCATCACATCAAAATGCGGGATCATCTCGAGCAAAATGTCACGCCCCTCCTGCACCGCGAGGTTGAGCGTCATACTTTTTTTATTGCGCGCGTAAACCTTCCACCAGAACTCTTTTTTTTCGACCGCCCAGCCGCGCAACGGATCGCCCTTACCAGGCGCCTCGATCTTGACTACCTCGGCACCGAAGTCGCCGAGCAAGGTGCCGATGCAACCGCCAGCGACTAGTCTGGCTAAATCAAGCACCCGGATACCTTCGAGTGGTAAGGGGGTAGAGGGAGGGGTTGAAGGTGGTAGAGAGTTTGGTAAAGATTGATCAGCAGCAGACATCGTCATCATTTATTCAGAAAGGTTTAAAGCGCGTGCAAGATCCAACAGCTTTTGAGAGTTTTTAACCATGGCATAGTCGATCAGCTTGCCCTCGACACGGATCGCACCGACACCCTCTGCTTCGGCTTTGGCAAAACTCTCCACTACCAGTCGTGCATAGGCAATCTCATCTAACGATGGAGAAAACACGCCATTTGCCATCGCAATCTGATTTGGATGAATAACAGCCTTACCCTGAAAACCCAAGCCTTTTGCTTGGCGACAATCCGCCTCAAAACCCTCGGCGTCTGTCACGTCAAAAAATACCGTGTCGACAGGCGGACGAATCCCCGCTGCACGACAAGCTAAGGCCGTTTGAATTTTGCCGTTGACCAAATGCGGACCCACATTAGAGGTTGGGATGCCCAAATCGCCCGTAAAGTCCCCCGCACCAAACATCAATGTGGACAGCCTCCCGCCAGCCGCTGCGACCTCTTCGGCACGCAACACACCGCGTGCAGTCTCCAGGATCCCGCACATTGTGATTTGGCCATGCGGCAAGCCTTCGGCGCGAGACAGCTCGTCAATCATGGCGCTCGCAATTCGCACCATTTCGGCGGACTCCGCCTTGGGCAACACAATGCCGGCGATACCACCGGTACAAACAGCCCGTAAATCGTCGGCCGTCATACCGGTCATGAAGTCGTTGACACGCACATACACTTGGCGGTCTGGTGATACGGATTTGACCAGCTGATTGAGCATCAGGCGTGCTTTAGGCTTTTCTGACAAGGCCACCGCATCTTCAAGATCAAGGATCAAGGCATCGGCCGCAGACTGCACGGCTTTCTCGCACTTGCGGGCATCCATTCCGGGCGCAAACAACCAAGTACGTATCGGCTTTACCAACGACATCATGTACCACTCCTAAAAAACCTTCAATTATGTAACGTTTTATTCGATCTTCAAGTTGTTTTCGCGAATGACTTTGCCAAAATTCACTGAAGAGGCTTGCATCCAAGTGGCAAGTGCTTGCGGTGTCATCGGAAATGGCTTAGCACCTTGGGCGGCAATTCTTGAAACGACTTCTTGATCTTTGAGAATCTCATTAATCTCTGCATTGAGCTTCGCGACGACCGGAGCAGGCGTTCCAGAGGCGACTAATACTCCTTGCCAACTGCCACTGTCTGCTGCAGGCAGTTTGAGCTCAGCATAGGTTGGGACATCCGGCAGGGAGTCAAAGCGCTTATCACCTGTGACTGCGAGGGCGACGAGCTGATTATTTTTGACATAAGGCAGCGTGGCGGTTGAACCATTCACGATCACGTTGGCTTCGCCCGCCAACACAGCATTTATCGCAGCCGAGCCACCCTTGTACGGCACCGTCACCCACTCGATGCCCCAATGTTTGGCAAGCTCGAGTCCGACAATTTGATTACCCGAGCCGATTCCCGCATGCGCAAAGATCAGCTTGTCAGGATTTTTCTTGCCAAACGCGAGAAGCTCCGCCACGGACTTAACGCCCAGCTTTGGATTCACGGCCAATAAATAGGGCGAAAAACTGATCATCGATACAGGCGCCAAATCCTTGACGGGGTTGTATGTCAAGGTCGTATACAAGTGAGGCGCGACGGCCAGAGAGGACAGATCCATCAATAAAAGCGTATGCCCGTCAGGATCGGACTTCGCAACAAGCGACGCACCCAAATTACCTGCGGCACCGGGACGATTTTCAACCAGTACAGTCTGTTTCAGCGAAAGGGATAACTTGGGCGCAATCATGCGTGCCAGAATATCCGACGTCCCACCTGGCGCAAACGGTACAACGATCTTGATGGGTTTGGTGAAATTGACGTTGCCTTGTGCAACGGTTGCACCCGCAAAAGATGTGCCTAGCACGGCCAGAAAAGTGGCCAAAATTTTACGACGGATCATGGTTGTCTCCATTAAGACTGATTGTTTTTTTATATGGTTCTGGAAATACAACCCTAATATACTGGCAAGATGAAAAGAATCAAATGGATCTTCGTCATTTTATTGGTACTGGTGACGGTACTCTACTGGGTTAGCCTTACCGATATCGAACGGTCACTCACACCTTGGGCGCTGCGTAAATCTGTGCTGTATTACACGGGCATCATGTCGTTTGTCGCAATGACTGTCGGCGTGATCCTCGCCATGCGACTCCGTACAGTTGAGCGCTGGCTCGGGGGGCTGGATACGCACTACCGTCTGCACAAGTGGCTGGGTATTACGGCGGCTTTATTCGCGCTGGCGCACTGGCTCAGCAAAAAATACAAATGGCTGGTTGAACTCGGTCTCTATGAACGCAAAGATTTTTCGACTCCAAAAGGATTAACTGACTTTTTTCAGCACAATAATTTTTTTGACCCACTAGAGGATCTTGCGCAGGATTTAGGAGAATGGGCACTTTACGCACTGCTATTGCTAGCCGTACTTGCCCTTTGGAAAAAGTTTCCCTACCGTTACTTTTTCAAAACGCATCGCATCCTTGCTCTGATCTACCTGATCCTCGCGTTTCACACCCTAATTCTCTTTGGCAAAATCGCTTGGCTTACGCCGGTTGGTCTCCTCGTCGGCGTGCTTCTATTGATTGGCATCCCCGCGGCATGCCTTTCACTTTTCAAACAGATTGGCGCAACACATCGTGCCAGTGGTCTCATCAGTCAGATTCGTTTACACGAAGACGGAAAGATCACTGAGGTTGAGGTCACACTGACCACGCCTTGGGAAGGACACAAGGAAGGTCAATTCGCGTTTGTCACTTTTGATCACCGCGAAGGTCACCACCCATTTACGCTGTCCTCGAGCTGGAAGAATGACGCAAGACTGACGTTTCATATCAAGCAGTTAGGCGATTACACACGTACGCTCAGCCATACGCTGCACGCTGGAGATCCTGTGACCGTCGAGGGTCCTTATGGGAAATTTGATTTTGCGGCAGATACAGGTCCCCAGATCTGGATTGCTGGTGGTATTGGCATCACACCCTTTTTGTCGCGTCTAGAGGCGCTCGCCCACGCACCTGCACCTGCACCTGCATTCGCACTCGCACAAGCATCGCAACCGATCACACTCTTTTACAGTGCGCGCGACTCCGATCATGCGCTGATTGAGCGTGTCGAACACTTGACGAAACAAGCAGGCGTGCCGTTGCACCTGTCCATCAGTGGCAGAAATCCCGCGTTAACAGCACAAACGATCCGTGAAAGCGTGCCGGACCTCATCAATCGCACTGTCTGGTTTTGTGGCTCCTCAGGGTTTGGTAAGGCGATCAAGCGTGGGTTGTCAAAAGAAGGGCTGCCAGGCCGTCGCTTTCATCAAGAACTTTTTGAAATGCGCTGAATGAAATATGTTGAAAGAAAAAGAATCTAAAAAAGTATTGCGTGCCACATCAGACTCAAACAAAGTCGTGGCTCAATTTCGTCTTCGAATCACATATGGTGAGGAGATCGCCATCGGACCGGGCAAGATCGCTATTTTGGAAGCGATTGCTGACACAGGCTCCATTTCAGCGGCTGGCAGAAAACTGGGGATGTCTTACCGTCGCGCGTGGTTATTGGTCGCTCAGATGAACCAGTATTTTAAGGCGCCCGTTGTTCACGCCGCGACTGGAGGCACACAGGGCGGAGGCACGGCACTTACCTCGATGGGCTTAGAGGTGATCAGTCTCTATCGCACCATTGAGCAACAGTCTCAAACGCACTCCGCCTCCTTAATAGAGGCACTTGCTGACAAGATCCGCTCTAATTAAAAGTGCAATTTCTCTAAAGTTAGTGAAGACGCTCGGGCGCAAACCTTAATCTAAAGGTGCTCCCTTTACCCACAACACTCGAAATCAAAAGTTGAGCGTTATGGCGAGTCGCAATGTGCTTGACAATCGCGAGTCCGAGCCCAGTCCCACCGGTATCGCGAGAGCGACTGCCGTCCACACGATAAAACCGTTCAGTCAATCGAGGCAGATGGATTGGGTCAATCCCTGGCCCTGTATCGGTCACTGAAAAGACTCCATTGCGGCTTGAATTCAAACTCCAACTCACCGTGATCTGACCGCCTTCTGGTGTGTAGCGGACGGCATTTGAAATCAGATTGCTAAAGGCTGAGTGCAGTTCTCGTTGCTCACCGAACAGCGCCGCCTCGGTTGTGATGTCAAACACGATTTGATGTCGTCCAGCTGAAAGTGCTTCTGCATCCATTTTTAAAGACGCCATTTCAGCTGCTACATTAAACTCATTCATCGGAGCAAAAGAAGTGCTGGCTTCAAGATTCGCAAGTGTCAACAAATCCTCGACTAAACTTTTCATCCGAGAAGACTGCGTCATCATCAGATTGATATAGCGATTACGCTGATCTGGTGGCAATTCGATGGACTGCATGGTTTCAAGAAAACCAATCAAAACAGTCAACGGTGTACGAATTTCATGCGAGACATTTGCAACAAAATCGCGGCGCATCGCCTCAGTTTTTTGCAAATCGGTCACGTCTTGCGCAAGTAAAAGCAACTGATCATTACCGAAAGGAAAGACTTGAATGGCAATGGTCAAATCATTGGCAAAACCCAGGCGTTGAATCACGATAGGCTGTTCAAAGCGACGCAAGGAGAGGTAATTTATAAAATCTGGATTACGCACCAGATAGCTGATATTTTGCAAATTGTCCTTCCGGAAGTTGATCCCGAAGAAGCTCTCCGCACTGGCATTACACCATTCGATATGAAGATCATTGTCCAACATCACCACGCCGTTGGGAGATGCCTGAAAGCCTTCAATAAAGCGGTTGTGACGCGCCTCTAGTGCATGGATTTGAGTCAGTGCATTCATGACAACGCGATCTACTTTTGAAAAACTATCTCCCCAAGCGCCAGAGGCTTTCATTGCAACCTTGTCCGACTCAACCAAACTGAGTTGCTGCATACGCTCGAGGTAGTAATAGCCCTTGGCTAGCGGCACAGCTAGCACAAGGATTGCTATCAATACCCCCACAAGTGGCGTGATCCATGCACTAGCTGCCCAGCCTAGTAAGAGCGCAAGTGCGAGGAGCGCTAAAAACCTACCTAGGTAAAGCCGCATACATGCATACCATCACTAAATAATCGGCTATGAAGGGTCGTTATCCGAGGTCACGGCCGATGGGTGACGAGTAGAACGGTAACCGACACCTCTCACTGTTTCAATATACACATCGCATTTTGCGACCGCCAAAGCGACCCGCAATCTTCTGATGTGAACGTCCACAGTGCGCTCTTCGATAAAGACTTCGTTGCCCCATACTTGGTCGAGTAACTGAGCACGGGAATGAACGCGCTCTGGAGCACCCATCATGAACTGCAACAATCGGAACTCAGTCGGTCCTACGATAATTTCGCGCCGGGGCGACCCGGCCCATTCGGCGGTCACCCGATGGGTGACGGGATCCAAGCGCAAAGCACCCAACACCATCAGATCGTCGTTGGTCGGTACGCGGCTATGACGTCTCAATAACGCATTGACCCGTGCGACAAGTTCCTTGGTAGAAAAAGGCTTGGTCATGTAGTCGTCCGCGCCAGCATCAAGACCCTGAACCTTGTCGGCCTCTTCACTCTTGGCCGTCAACATCAAAATTGGAATGCCTGCGGTACGCGCATTCGCTCGCAACTCTTTTGCGTAATGCACACCCGACTTACCTGGCAGCATCCAATCCAAAATCATCATATCGGGCAACAACTCCCGAATCAGCAGATTAGCTTCTTCGGTTTGAAATGCTTGCTGAACCTCATATCCTGCATGGGTCAGGTTGATCGCAATCAGTTCAGAAATTGACAGTTCGTCTTCAACGATCAAAATTCGATGACTCATGAGTCGCTTATTCCTCAGAGGCGCGTTTGTTTAACTCGCTCTTTGAAGCATGTCGGACATCATCACCCGCCACCACATAAATAACAAACTCAGCAATGTTTTTGGCATGGTCACCAATGCGCTCAATCGCCTTGGCAATGGTCAACATGTCCAAGCCTGTCGCAATCTTTTGTGGATCTTCAGTCATATAGGAAGTTAGTTTGCGAACAAATGCACGAAACTCTTCGTCGATCTGGCGATCATCTAAGACGATTTCCTCTGCAGCGTCTCGATCG
>Ga0247836_1000915_pt1 | contig 51037 bp, 28 predicted proteins | sample LaCruzMarch2015__4_FD_187116 | JGI IMG/M metagenome (GOLD analysis project Ga0247836, IMG submission 187116) | Freshwater microbial communities from meromictic Lake La Cruz, Castile-La Mancha, Spain - LaCruzMarch2015_14m | ecosystem: Environmental > Aquatic > Freshwater > Lake | place: Spain... | reverse complement strand
GGTCGACTTGTTCGTAACTTCCAAGCAGGCGCTGGACCTGGGCCTCCGCATACAAGAGCAAACTCTTGCTCAGCGAGCCGTCAGCACAGCGATGCTTGACGACGTTCGAGTAGCGGTTATCGAGGCAGTCCGAGCAAACCTGACCGTTCCGCAGGCGCGTGTAGGTGGGGCAGACCGGCTTATAGTCGTGTAACGTGAGTACGACGGGTATGTTCCGACGCTTTGCCACGCGTATGATCGATGGGGTCAGTTGATGGTAAATATTGTGGCAGTGAACGATGTCCGGCCGTGTCTCTTCGATGAGCTGTTCGAACCTCTTCACGGCCTCTGGCGAATGAATCAGACTGAATGCCGTACCGATCCTGGTGATCGCGCCCAGCGGTTGATCATACAGTCGATTCGGACTGAAATACTCAGCATAGACACTCGGCAGGTTACGTGAGTCCTGCATCGCAAAATCAATGACATCGAATCCCGCTTCGATCAGGAAGGCACGCTCCTGAAGCATCACGACTTCAGCGCCACCTTTGCGATAGAAGAACTTGTTTGCGAGAAGTGCTCTCAAGTCTCTGAATCCTGGGTCGGGATAGCCGCTGAAAAATGGCAGCCGCGATGCATATCCAAGGATGATAGCGCCGATGCGGGTAACGGGCAAGACCGTCAGGGCTGTGCATCGGCATCAAGATGACCTTGTGAAGCCGAAGGCGTTGGTGCGATCACTGGGAGCATCCGTCGCAAGCGCAACGGACAGACCTTCGGCCAAGGTTCTCGTCCCGTCTGACGAGAGCCAGGCAAGGATGTGTTACCTGTGGCCGCGAACGCTCCCACGGCATTCTGCAAAAAGTCCGCTGATCGTGCGGTCGGCAGGAATCAATCACGGTGCGCGGGCGATCCCCCGTGACATCCTCGCCGTTTGAGAGGTACAGTTATGTCTGGACTCGTGCTTCCTCGCGGTTCAAACTCTTGCCGTGGGCTTTTTTGTCGCTTCGGTGAGTTTCAATATCGGGCGGTGTCTGCGCAGCACCCGGTGGTTGCCGAGTAGCCATTTACAAAAGGTTTCAGTGCTTTAGTTATCTTATGAACGCTCTCTCGTGTTTACTCGGCTCGCCAGGCAGATTCTGTCATACCCCGTTGGCCGCATTGTTGCTAGTCGGGTTCGCGGCGTACCCATCGGGGGCGAAGGCGGAAATACCGCTGGAGACACTCAAAGGGTTACATCCTTACGCGACCGTCGCCGTTGCTTACGACTCCAATCCGTTGCGTCGATCTGATGAAGTGTCACAAGTACTCGCGGGCGAACAGGCTGACGCGGGCGGCGAGCTTGCAGCAGCGTCGTCAACACTCGATCAGCCCCAGTCAGATGTGTATACCACGCTCACTGCGGGATTTAACACCAAGATTGAACTCAGGCGCCAACACCTTTTTCTAAACGCCAGCGTCTATCAGGTGCTCTACGACCGGCTCACGGAATATGACAACACCGGGGGAGATGCCGCGATCCGCTGGCAGTGGGTCGCAGGAAGCCTCTGGGAGGGCAACCTTGGCTACACATTTGTCCGGCGGCAGCGCGACTTCGCCAACGAGAATATTCCCACCAACGACATGATCGATCGCAACAGGGTCTATGCGACAGTGCGCCGAATGCTCTCTCCCCGCTGGCGTCTCGGTGGGTTGGCAGACCTGAATACCACATCTCTCGACGAGAACGCCGGCTTAAACCAGACGTTTTTTGGCGTTGGTGTCAATCTCGATTATGTCAGTCTGGCCGGGAGTGTATTCGGCGTTGAGGCGCGATACTCCGAGGGGCATTACTGGAATGTGGAGGATCGCGACTACGCGCAAGTGAACATCGGCCCGATCGCGGAGTGGAAGCCGACAGTCAAGACGCTGATCAAGGGTAACATTGCGTACGAGACCTTCAGACACGAAGTGCTTTCCGAGCGTGATTTCGAGGGTTTGGTTGGTCGCATCAGAGCAATTTGGCAGATCACGGGAAAAACCTCCATCGACGTTTTGCTCTGGCGCGACTTCAGCAATCTGGAAGATGAGAGTGCAAATTTTGCCATCGTCGATGGTATCAGCCTGGAACCCAGTTGGAATATCACCACGAAATCAACTCTGCGCGCGCTCGCCAGTTTTCAGCGGCAGGAGTACCAGAGTCTTCAGAGTTCCGACGACGTCTCTGAGTTTGATGCGCGAGTCGATGATGTGACAACCGTGGGAGTATGGTTTGACTGGCAATGGAAAACGAATGTCTCTCTATCAGTCGGCTATAGCCTCGGGTCACGCGAGTCCACAAGATTACTCAAAGATTACAACTTTCAGAACGTTCAGTTGGCTTTCACCATCGGTCTTTAACGTAGTTTGGCGCCGTGGCGGGTTGCTGTGGTCGATGAGTGGTAGACGATCGGGGAGGACGGCACCGTGATGATGCCCTTGCTCATGGTTCCGGGTGCGTACCGTGGACGCAACTGTATGGTTATGCCGCAGGGCCGCCTGCATTGCGGACCGCAGGCCGCGCGGATCGCGAGATGTCCAGGTTTTTGACGAAGGCCATGATGAGACCCCTCGTATCGTGGGTAGCACCACACCGTCACAATCGGTCGTTCTGGGCTGCAAAGCGGATAGGAGCAATAACATGAGTTCGACGCATACCGAGAATGAATCGCCCACGGTCGATACACCGCAGGCGGCGGCGGCGGCGGCAGCGAGTGACGGTCGACCTCCGATCATTGCTGATCGACGGCCGTCTCTGTTATGGGTTCAGACCGCAGATCTGAACCTCATTCTTGACGCTGCAACTTGGCTGACGACGGCACAAGCGCTTCGCGAGAATGGTTGGGACGTATTCCTGGTTCAGCCGACATCGGACGGCGCGCAGATGGCGATACGAGACGGAATGCTGCTGGTTCCGAAGCCGGCGACGTATTTTCTTGGTCAGGTCTTTTTCCACTGGTCGATCATGCGCTGGCTCTCGCAGCGTGACGATATCGACGTCGTGATGTTTCACGAGATGTCAAGCGTCATGCTGTTGCCTGCGCGCTTAAGGTATATCTTATCATCCCGTAGACGCCCTCTATTTATAATGGATGTGCGGACTCTGTTTATGGACGCCGTCACTCCGCGTGTCAGAGACCGACTCCGCGGTTACTACTATCGATATACACACCGTCTGGCCGAGCTATGGGTTGACGGCTATACGGTTATCACCGAGCAAATGGCTTCCGCTCTGAGCATCAGACCGGATCGGCTTTTCGGAGCATGGCCGTCGGGCGTAGATCCAAGCGCCTTTCACTTGGCTTCGGAAATGCGGCGCTGGTCGACCGGAAACGAACCGATACGGCTGGTTTACATCGGCACACTTCGTCGCGAGCGTAATCTGTCGGGTCTTTGTCGGGCAGTGCTTGAAGGCAACACGCAAGGCATGAACTTCCAGCTTTCGATCGTGGGTAGCGGCGACGAGCAAGCGGAACTTGAGGCACTGGCGAGCACGACATCCGGCGTCGTCAGTGTCGGTCCTCCGGTTCCTCATCACGAGGTTTGGAGAGTGCTTGCCAATGCCCACGTTGGTGTCTTACCGTTTCCGGACGAGCTTAAGTTCCGCGTGAGTAGTCCTATCAAGCTATTCGAATACATGGCTGCCGGTATGCCGATTCTGGCGACCCGCGTCGTCTGCCACACTGATGTTGTAGGCCAAGATCCCTATGTTTTCTGGGCCGAGACGGCCGACCAGGCTGCGCTAGTGGACGCGCTGAGACAGGTCTGGAACAGACGCGACACGCTGTCTGCACTAGGCCGAGAGGCAACCGACGCCGCGACCCGGTGGACATGGCGGAGTTCGGCCGCGAAGATGCAGCGTGCGCTTGAGCATGCGTTGAGTACAAAGAAAATCCGGAGTTGATATTTTAAGGGCATGGCACAGATGAAACAATCACTTGAAAGTGGCTATTTTCTTTTCTCGCTGGATACAGAATTTGCTTGGGGGCACTATGACTACGATGACATTCGCGCCCGGTTGTTTTCATCGGATGGTTCACGCGAACGGCGTAAGGTAGCGCGAATAATCGAGATTCTCAACGAATTCGAGATCGTCGGGACTTGGGCGATTGTTGGGCACTTATGGTTCGAGCGCTGTGCGGACTGTGAGATTTGTCCGATTCGTGCATGGGAAGGCCGCTACGCCAGTGCGCAGCAGATTATCGGAACCAATCATCCGCTCTGGTATGCTCGGGACATGATCGAAGGGCTGCTTACCAGCCCTAAACCGCAGGAAATCGCGTTTCATGGTTATACTCATACGCCTTATAGTGAACAGACGATGAGTCGTGAAGAAGCGCGGATAGAGATCAGTGAAGGACAGCGGTTAGCGAAGTTGAACGGCGTCAATATGACGGCGATGGTATTCCCGCGTAATCGAATTGGACACCTCGATCTGCTTCACGAGGCCGGCTTTACCTGCTTTCGCGGGGCGGAGGTGTGGCCCCCCGCGTATTATAAGCCGATCTTAGGCAACTTCCTGCGTCACTTTAACCACTACGTATCGGTATTGTCGACACCTCAGGTCTTCCTGCCGCGCATTGACGATTCGGGGTTAGTTGACTTGCCCGCATCGCGTTGGCTGTTTGGTTTGAATCGCCGCATCGACAATGCGCTCGATAACCTCGGAATCGGCAACCTTCGTGTGGACAGTATGATTCGCGGCATTCGGCGTGCCGCGGAAGAGAAGAAGATCATCCATCTATGGGCGCATCCCTACGAGTTCGAAACCGATCGTGATTTCGATATGCTTCGTCGTCTTTCGGAAGTCGTTGCGGAGGAGGCGCAGCGGAATCGTATGCGCTCAGTAGGAATGAGTGAACTAGCAGATCTGGTGTCTCCTGCCTGAAGCGATTGCCGGCGAATCCTCTACCATGTCGCTGACGATTCAGAACGTATTCAAGACCGTGCCTATAACATGAACATCGTTCTTTCTGAAACGACCTGCAAGATTGCGCAAATCCCGTTCACGGGTATAATTTTTATGCGCTACGATCAGAACATTGCCGGTGGCGGAACCAATCAACTCGGTATCTGAAAAGCCATTATCGGCAGGTGTATCGATAAGCACTATGTCGTAGTGGTTTCGTGCATTCTCCAAGAACATGGCGAAATCACCGCGGCTGAGCAACTCCGATGGATTTGGTGGCGTCGGGCCGGAGGTGATCAGGGAGAGGCGATGAAGATATGGGATGCGCCGCACGACTTCATCAGGTGCAAACCCGCACAGCAGCCGGCTGAGTCCCGGATGTTGCGCTATTTCGAAGTTGATGTGTTGCCTGGGATTGCGAAAGTCGGCATCAACCAAGAGCGCTTTCCATCCAGCCTGATCCAGACTAACCGCAAGGTTCGCCGCAAAATGACTTCGACCTTCGCGCGCTCCAGGGCTGGTAATCGCCACAACATTGCGGCCAGGTTTCCTCCACGACGTCATCAACCGTCCGCTGATAGAGCGAAGTGCTTCGGCATAGGCTTCCAGCGGACGCGAGATGACGACGAGATCTTCTCCGTAGCTGAATGCCTTCGAGGCGGGAGTCAGCAGTCCGAATTGCCAAGCAAGGGCCTGCGACAAATCTTCGGCATCAATCAGATTCAGGCGTAAGCAACACTGCCCGAATGGCAATCCGAGCTGCTCCTGTTGCTGCAAAGCCTTGTCTCGGCTTTCGGCGCTGAGCAGTTCCAGCATCACCATGATTTCGCCAAGTTTGTATTGTGAGAAGCGGTTGCTAGCCAGCGAATAGCTTTGGCTTTTCTGGACAGCGGTCAGCCATTCTCCAGGGGTGGCTTTGTCATCCAACGCATCGGCCTTTTCAGTCATCGTGAGCTCGTCGCTGTTCGACTTAACTTCCATCGAAGAGAAATCAGAAAAGGCTTTCATTGACGTAAACCACATCGTTAGCCTGAATCAGGTGCGTCGGCGATACCGCAAACTCCTTCTCAATGCCGTCCGCGGTCTTACGGCGGACCTTGAGACCGCGCTCGGTGCCTTTGTCAGTCAATCCGCTGGCCACCGACAGTGCCTGCATGACCGTCATTCCACGCTCCAAACGGTAGGCGCCGGGCTTATTAACCTGCCCGTAGATGTAGAACCGCTCCATCCGCGGGACATAGATCCGGTCGCCGTCGGCAACGGTCGGCTCCGGAACGTCGCTGGCGCCCTTCAGGAGCGCAACCAGATCGATCGCCCTTGCTTGATTAGCCCCTTCGCTTCTGCGGGTCAAGAAAGCGATGTCTCCGGCATCCGCGTTCAGACCTCCGGCCTCGGAAATCAGATCCATCAGCGAACTGTCGCGACTGATGACAAAGACGCCTGGCCTTGCCACCTCTCCGAGCACCGATACGCGCTTGCTTTCATACCTGTCGACCATCAGGGTAACCTGTGGGGTCTTGACGATCCTTTGTTGCGTCAGCAGCGCCTGGATCTTTAACTCAGCCTCTCTGCTGGTCAAGCCGCCTAAGGCGATTTCCCCGACAATTGGCAACGTCAATCCACCGTTTTCTGCGATTCGGGCAACGGTGCTCAAATCCGGGTGCCCGTATACCGTTATGCGGACGACGTCGTTGGCCCCAAGTCGATAAGACTGGTCGGCTTGGCTCACCTGTGACAGACTGCAAACCAGCATGGCAAACGCAAAAATCAAGCTGTTGTGCCGCATCGTTTCATCCCCTCTCCGCAGACGACCAAACTTATACCAAGCGTTTCGGCTAAGACGGTACTCCCGATCAAGCCTTCGGCAACCCACCGAGACAGCCGAGTTCGCCGACCTGTACATCTTTTCCGCGCACTCTGCGATCCGCCCACTCCCAGAGAAAGGACAAGCCGATGGCGAACAAGAAACCCCCGGCAAAGGCACTTGCGACATTCCGGGCGACATTTCTGGGGACGGCGGTCTCGGGGACCCGCGCGGGTGTGAGGACGGAGATGTTGGTTTGACCCATATCCGTATGCATCGCGTATTTACTATACACTTGAAGCGCTTGATCGTAGCTTTCCCTCGCACTGTCCAGTTCGCGTAATAATGGTTGTAAGCCATCGCGCAGCCCTTTGAGCTCAACAACCTTTTTTCGTTGTGCCTCTTCGGCTTGCCGGGCTGCTTCCGCCAGGCGCCGCGCGCGAACTGCTTCGCCGCGCGTCGCGGCGATGACCTTTTCCGTCTCGGCGCTGAGTTTTTCTCGCAAACTGCCAACTTCAGCCTGAAGTTTTTGCATTTGCGGGTGCCGATCGCCAAGCGATGTCGAAAGGTCGGCGAGTTCGCTTTCTTTCCTGGCGAGGTCGATCTGCAAACTCTGGACCAGATCGCTGGCGAGAATTTCCGCAGCGGTATCGTCGGTTTTGCCCCTGATGCCTGGAGTTGCAGGTGCGCTGAGCCGGCTTTCTGCGGCCCGGAGACTGGCGTCTGTCGACAGCTTTTGTCGCATCAACTCGTTGAGGTGCTCGGTCTCGATATCCAGACGCTCGTCTGTCGCCATAATCCCTGTTCGCGCCTGATACTCGCTGACCCGACGTTCCGCCTGTTCCAGATCCGCCCTCAGCTTCGAGATCAGTTTATCGACCGATTGAGCGGTGTCGGTGATGGGCCCCCCACTCAACTGCTTGACGATTCGATAATAGGACTCGACGAAGGCGTTCGCGACGCGCGCCGCCATGTCCGGGTCGGGGTCCTGATACCAGATGTCGATGAGCCTGGACTCCGCGCCAATGAACACATTCAGGTTTGCAGTCAGGGTATCGACCAACCAACTCAGTAACTCGCCACTTTCTCCGCCGATCAGTGCGAAACGCTCTTTCCAGAGCGTCGAATTGGTCAGGTCCAGAAGGTCAACAACGTCTTCAACCACCGGTCGACTTCTTATGATGTCGATTTGCGTAGACAAATAACTGGGTTGCATGCCTACCGGCAGCAGCTCTCCTGCAAGTTCACCTTCGACGGGTTTGCGATAGTCGAGGATGATGGTAGCGTGGGTTGCGTAGGCCGTCGGTTGTTGTGCCGTCAGGAAAAACGCTGTGGCCGATGCGGCGAGCGGCAATAGCAACACGAGCCAGATGCGGCTCTTGAGTATCTCTACCTGAGTACCGATCGTCATATCACTCTCGTTCCCATTACTGATCGTGCGATGTTTGCTCTGGGGTTCGCTCTTGGCGCCAATACGGCAGTTGTCTGCCCGTGATCTTCTCTACTAAACCAATATCATCCTCCAGGAGCAGGCGCAGCTGCTGTCGTTGGGCCGCGGACACCCGGGGGATCTGTGCTTCTGGGGGGCGCCGGTTCAAGCGTCGATAAAGCGATTGCAAACCCATGTGCTGGGCCGCGCGCCATAACCCGTCGACCCGAAGGGTCCGTGCGGCGTTGCGGCTGGCCTTGCGAACACGCTCAATGAATCGATATCGATAGACATGACTTTCATTTGATCGACCCTGGACGGCAGTCGACACATGATCTGTGTAAATACCCAGAAACTCATAGACTTGGCGCGCGACAGCAGTCGGCTCGCGGTCTATGTCCTCTTGAAACAGAATCAGCAGCTGAGATGCCGGGAAGTGCTGCAGCCAACGTTGCAAGTGCTTACCGTAACGGCTTTGCTCAACGTACAGCGGGTTATTTGCCAGACCGGCCGTAAACGAGAGATCGTCGCCGCAGAAATTGCCAAGGCGCACTTCGTGCCGGTGGTTCGACATGGCCCTCTCGATCGGGTCGCGCAAAGACACCAAAAGCTTAACTCCTGGTGCATAGGCATGCAAGCGCTCGGGGACGTTCGCGTCGATAAAATAGGATGGTGAGATCTCACCGATAAGCTGATCTAGGGCGCTTGGCGGGAACTGACGTTCATACCACTGAAATCCCCTCCCAAAATGATAGGAGAAGAAGTCGACTTCTTTTTGTTTACTCAGAGTAAGGTCAGGGTGATCGATCAAGATATCGTAAAGCCAGGTCGTCGCGCATTTTTGGACGCCGATACCTAAAAACAACTGTCTTTTCACGGTCTGACTTCCGCAGGTGGTAAGTGGGTTGACACGAAGGTTGAAGGGAAACCGCGGCACCGCGCCGCTGACCGGATTTCCGTCTTCTCTTCTCCCGACCTAACTGTAGGCGCCCGTAACGGCACCGGCGAGGCACGTCCGCTCCTCGTTTAAGCATACATCGTGCCGTTCTTGCGGGGTCGCGAATTCCTTCCACATGCCCGCTGGGCCAGTCCCTGCGTGCACAGCCTACCATGTTTGCAGGAACTCTGTTCGGCTACACCGAGAGTTCAGCAGTTCCAAGTTCAAGACCATGATGTTTTGAAAAGCATTTCAGAGCAGCCTGGCGAGTCCGATGGTGACTTCCGCCGCGCCAAAGTTGCCGCTGTTGTCGGCGGTTGTCATGATCAGACAGAGTCGCGCCATCTTCGACCCCGATCGTCCTGGGCTAACTGATCTTCACCGTCCTCGACTGCCTGGGCCAACGCTATCGGATCGTGGGCTCCATCTGACTCTCGCGCCAGACCTTCTTTGAACACCTGCGCGCGCTCGCTCAGTTGACCTGTCTGACTTCATGCCCGAGCGCCTGCGGCCGGCTCCGCGCGAGCCCCGGAGCCGACCCACACGGGGGTAGGGTCAAATTTGGAATCGCTGCCGTCCCTGTCGGGTGACCGCAAGGCCGGGTCTACTATAGATGCACGAAACTTGAAGCCGTGCTCTGTTGAGTCTCACTGCAACCGTTCGCTCGTGATCAGGATCTCTTGATCCTTCGTTTGCCATGGCGAAGGCGCGTTCTTGCAAATGCGAGAACTTGGTCACGTTTTCCGTCGACTGTTCTCCGGAGTGAGAAACCGATCACGCCTGACGAAATGCTGATCCCCTATATTGGCGTCAACGGTGAGCGCGGCCTCATCAAACCCGACGCTTTTGGATCATTACTAAATCGCGATCGGCAGATTCACTCTTTCTCAGTCAACAGCCCATGGGGCGCCAAAATGAATACTCGGCAGAACACTTCCAAGCAGAACCGAAATTCGGTATATGCTGCGCAACACACGAAGCTGTACAGCGCTATGAAGTTGCTGACGCTTGCCGGCGTTATGGTCAGTGCAAACGGCTGGTTCAGTGCGTCCGCCGGGGCTGCTGTTGACGCCTGCGGCAAGCCCCCGACTGTTCAGAGCGGCGGCGCCGCCGTGTCGCTATGGAAGGACTGTAGCACCGATGCATGGACTTTTTCGGTAACGGGTGGCGGCAGCAAAACGCAACTGATCTATACCGGGTCAATCACCGGCGCGCAAGCGGCCGATTATGTGGTTGGATCGTCAATAGAAAAAAACGACGTACTGGACAATAGCAATCCTGAGCAGATTCTGTTCGCGCTCAATAACTCCTATGCTGCGACTGACGAATTCACTTTCGCGTTTCCCTCTGGGGCGCCGGTTTGCCTTACTGTCACCGGACCGGTTACGACACTGTTTGTCGGAGCGGATCGCACCCCGGTCACGTCGCCGGTTGATCTGCGGACCATGGGGCCCTGCGGTTACTCCTATCTTGAAGATGCGAATACCAACGACAGCATCGAGACAACGATCGATTCGGATCTGGGCGAGCGTCCGTTCCCGCGATTGAGTACCGGCAACCTTCATCTGGCGGGCACCGCCGAGCAGATGTCGAAGTATGACATCGTCGCCCTCAAGCCGACGCGCTTTGATCTGCTCCGTCAGGTTCAGGCAATCAACTCTGCAACCCAGGGACTGCGCGTCTTCTGTCCCCAGGAGTATCAGGGTGCAACCGAGCAGAATAGCTGCCGCACCGGCAATGGGATGCCTTTCGATACGACAGCTGAGTCGACCGGGCCGTGCAATGTGTACGCGGGTCACTGGCTGTATGCGCCCGGCACGACCCTGAGCGCGGCGATCACCGCGACGTCGGTCACATTGAAGGTTGCTGATCCGAGTCGTTTCAATGCGGGTCGCTACGTGGTCATCTACGACGGCGGTCCAGGTGCCTTCGTCAATGCGGAACACGCGAGAGTAACGACCGTCAACACCGCGACTAAGACGCTTACCCTCGAAAGCCGCGCGTACAAGTCCACCGCCCGTGCGCATGGGGCCGGCGCTATTGTTGCCGAACATGTCCTTGGTAACGATGCGGAACAAAGCCCTCTGAACTGGGCCTACAATCTGAGTACCGCGAGCCCCCGTGACGGAAGCGGTCGCCAACTCAATGAAGTAATGGCCGAATGGTTGGCGAAGAACTATGATAAGAGCCCGACTGGAGGCACGGTAGCCGCCCGGGTGGATGGCATTACCTACGATTCCGATTTTCATTTCGTCGCCGATGGCGGGCATGGGCGGAAGCCGGACGTCAATAACGACCTGGTGCTCGACAATGGCCTCACCGCGTCGGGTGACAATCTCTGGGGAGACGGATTGGATGCCTTCTACACCATGGTTCGTGACCGCTTGCCGAACGCGATCATTCTCGGCGGGGTGGTCGAAGCGCGTGGTTTCACGTCGCTAAACGGTATCCAGTTGGAAGGTTGGGTGCAGCGTAATCTTGGCATGAGTGCAACTCCGGATTACCGTGAGATCGATGGACGCCTGTCAGCTTACAGCGTTCAGATGCATCATGGTCGCGTGGGTCCCCGCGTCTCGGAGGGCATCAACAAGATGCCGACCAAGTTGTATCCAAGTACCGATGATCCGAACCCGCCGGACAATTCCGGGTTCCGCTTCAGCTACGGCCTGATGCTGCTCGATGACGGCTACTACGGTCAGATGGCCTGGCATGTTAACGACCCATGGTGGGATGAGTATGCGGTCGACGTGCTTAATGCGACAACCTTTGGACAGGCCGTTCCGGCGAATGCGACAGACGAATCTAAGATTCGCGATCATGACGGCTGGATGGGCTTTCCTTTGGGGCCGCGCTACCGCGTCTACGACCCGGTTATCTTCGCCCCGGAGCGTAATCTGCTGACCAATGGCGGTTTTGACTCGACGATTACCGGTTGGACGGGCAGCAACGTGAAACTGTCCCTGGATACGACCGTTGGTGATGTCTTGGACGGCACTGGGGCGCTGCGGATCAGCAAGCACGAAAAATATGCAAGTTCGGAGAGCGGCGCTTTCGTTCGCGGCCCGACTGTGAGTCTGGTGAAGGGCGTGCAGTACACTCTCGTGTTCGGTATCCGATCGAGTAGCATCCGGACGATTCAGGTCGCTGTGGGCAGCGAGTCGGAACTCCTGTACATCCCGGACACCTGGAGTCGGCAAGTCTTTACGTTCGTCGCGGAAAGTACCGGCAACCCAGCGATCAGATTCAATGTGGGTCGGGAAAGCAGCGACCTCTCGCTTGATTCGATCTACGTGTTCGAAGGCAATGCCGATGTTTTCCGCCGTGATTTCGATAATGCGGTCGTGGTGGTTAATGCCACACCGGCGGCGCGTATGGTGGACCTCGGCGGTACTTTCCAGCGTATCCTGGGTACCGGGCAAGACCCGATTAATGATGGAGCGACTGTCACGCAAGTGACGCTACCCCCCTACGACTCCATCGTGTTGGTTCGGCCCTAGACTGCGCTGATAAACGGCATCGGATCGTCAAACAACAGTTGAACGTGCCGTCTGTTCGCTCTCGTGACGTGTGATGTCACCCCTTCCCGCCGCGGCATCAAGCCGCGGCGGTTTCGGTCTAAGGCTGAAGCCTTGGTCTCCCCCCTCGCTGACTCGCACCCAGCTCGAATAGGATCTACCGGTTTAGGCTCTCGCAGGCCGCAGGCAACCGCATTGGTCTCTTGACCAAGTGGGCGAAGTCCTTTGTAAGAACACCCTGGCCTGCGGAGTGTGACCAGATCGCGGTCAGGCTCCGCGACCAATGCCTTGATCATCGTTCCGGCCGTAGGGTGGACAAGCGCTAGCGCAGTCCACGGAATCCCGCGCTGCCGCTGGTGGACTGCGCTGCGCTTGTCCACCCTACGATGTTCCGTGGCTGGAACCGCGATCAAGGCCGCGACCAAGACGGCTGACTATGCAAGTGGCTAACCGTCGCAGCGGCTACGGCGGTGTACAGGCTGTGAAACCCGGCAAGCTGATCGGACCGGTCACGTCGATACGATTCGCGCCCGCCACGATTCTTACATTGTTCGGTTCGGGGACACTGAGACAGGCTTCACCCCCGTTGGGAATGTTGAAGTCGATTCCATCCTGCGCAGGCCCGTTCACATCGAACCTGAAGTTCGGGGGCAGGCGGTCTGAGCCTTCGATAGAGAACCCAGTGAGGTTGTCGAGTGCCGGACTTGCGGTCAGGCTACCCTGATATGAAACCGTTTGACCGCCCCCGGTCGCACGAAGATGCCACCGATTGGTGTCGCAGTCATTCCAGAGAAAGATCGCAGTCTCTGTTGCCTTGTTATAGGCAGGCGACGGTGCGTTGCATGCCGGCGTCGTGTCGAGATCGTCATCGCGAATTGTGGCGGTGGCCGTGGCGTCGTTGGTTTGGTCGCTGTTCAACTTCAAAAAGAAGGTCTCGACGCTTTCCGCGACAGCATCGTTCGTTACCGCAACCGTGACGTCTAGCGTCGTGTCACCCGGGCCGAACACGAGATTCCCTGAGGTTGCCGTGTAGTCGCTACCGGCCTGAGCCGTTCCATCAGCCGTTTCATAGTCAACCCGGATCTGCTCGCCAACACCAGGTGGGGGCGTGAGCGTGACGGTAAAAACCGCTTGCCCGACGGACTCGGCTAGGCTCGGATCGGCCACTTCTAGAGTCCTGGTACAGAGCCCAAGATCGGGTAAGCTCACCGCGAGGCCTACGGGCACTCGATTTGCTCCCGCCAGAACAGCGAGGTTGGCCGGCGAGGACAGCGTGAAGCATCCACGCGCTCCTGCGGGTAGGTCAAAATCAAATCCATCCTGAGCTGTCCCGCTCACGTTCAATCGGTAGTCCGGCGCGGGTAGGCGGTCTCCGGCTTCAATGGAGGACCCGGTAAGGTTTGATACTGCCGGATCGGAGGTCAGGCTGCCCAGGTAGCTAACCGAACTGCCACCAGCTGTCATCCGGGTATGCCAACGGTTGGTGCCGCAGTCATTCCATAGGAATACGCCGGTCTCCGTGGACCGATTGTAGTCCGGGGTACCGCATTCCGGCAGAGGTTCGCCATTGTCATCGTCATCAAGGACCGTCACGGTGGCCACGACGGGCGGCGCGTTGGGGCTGCTGAAGGTCAGAGTGAAGGTTTCGGCTGCTTCCTGCGCGCTATCGTCCAAGAACATGACTGGCACAGTATGCTGGGTCTCGCCGGGTAGAAAGGTCAGGGCGCCGGTCGCGCTGCTGTAGTCGCTGCCGGCCAGGGCCGTGCCGTCGGCGGTCTGATAAGCGACCTGTATCTGCTCTCCGGGGCCAGGTGCAGGGGTCAGGGTAACGTTGATCAAGGCCGTGCCTGCGGTTTCAGCGACGCTCAGGTCAGCGGTGGCAAGAACGAAGTCGCTCCCTTGACTTGACCCTTCAACCAAGTCATAGACCTGATTGGCGGCCAAGTCGTGAAATCGGTCAATGATACCGCTCGGCCAGACGACCTCGAGATCAACTGTCGTGTTGCTCCCAAGTCCGAAGTGAGTCTGCACGAAATCCTGCACGTAGCGATGGACACCGTTATTCTGCTCGCGCATCTGCATTTTACCGTCCGGTGTTGTCGCGTAGAGGATGGCGCCCACCCCGTCCCGATTCGAGGCGACACCTTCCAGGTTAATCAAGACCCAATGGTTGCTGTTGCCCTGGTTGCGAAATAACTGGTGCTCGGCGGTGTAGGCGAAGGGTGCCGGGAGCCGTCCCTGGGTGACGAACAGGTCAATAAAGCCATCCTGATCGTAGTCGACCATGGATACGGTATCGGTGCGGCCGAGTATGCTGCCGGCGGCTCCGCCGGCGCCAGGAATGAAGCGGAAGGTGGCGTCACCGAGATTTTCGAAGAGGACATTGGGTACGTTCGCTACCTTGCCGCTCGAGCCGATATAGGTATCAAGGTCCATATCATTGTCGAAATCACCGGCGACGACCGAGCGCGCATAGGTCTGGATTGTCGCGACGGGATCAAGAAAGGCCGCAGCAGTGGGGCGTGCCACCAGCCCGCCGGCTTGGTTGATAAACAGCGCCGGGGGCGTCATGTTTCCCTGGGTCAGGCTGAGAGAACCAATAGCGGTGGGAGTGGAGATCCCGCTTGCCCTGGCGATGACGTTCACTTCGCCGCCGGCATTGAGTGTCCGAATCTGCCAAGACCCGTCGACCAGGCCGATGTAGATTCCGCCCGTACGATTGGGGACAAGGCCCTGATAGGCGGTGTTGTCCGCGGATAGCGTCAGTCGGACACGATGGGGGAAGAGATTGGGGCCGCGCAATCCGACATCGGAGTTTGTCGGCGGCGCCACGCCGCCGGCGCCGAGGAAGATGTCGGGGCGAGCGGTTTCCCAGCCGAATTCGAGTTCCACGTCTCCGGGGGCCGTGAACGAAAAGCCTCGCTCCACCGCGGCCGCGGCGATAAACGCATGGATCCGATCGTTTGCCGGCCCGGTGCGCACCGCGGTGGACGGATTCGGTGGCGTGGAGCCGGCGAAAACATCGGGTAAGAGGTCGCCATTGAAGTCCCCGATCGCCAGGTCGGACAGGTAGGCGTTGAAGAGCGCATTGCCGATCACCGGTTGCAGATCGGCGAACGGGATCACCGAGGTGTTGTAAACGCCTGTCACCCTTGAGGTATCGACGCAAATCACGGATGCTTCGCCGAGCGGTCCCAAGTGCGACAGCATGACCGAGTGGCAGCTACCGGCAGAGAATCCGGTGGCCAGGGTGACATCGACAAAACCAGCATCGCCCTGCTGAAATATCGCGGATGGAGATTGCTCCTCGATGGAGCGGAATGCGCCGTTGATGAGGTCCAGCCTGCCGTCGTTGTCGAAGTCCACCCACAACGGCGTGCGTGAGCGTCCGCGCGGATAGTCAATGCCATAACCCTGGGCATCTTCAACCAAGAGCCCTCCGCTATTGACGAACAAGTTGTTGCGCCATTCGTCGGTGATCGTAGGTGAACCCGCTGCCTCGCCCGCACCACCGCCGCAAACCTCGATCAGGTCGTCATCACCGTCATTGTCGAAATCCGCCCAGGCGACCCCATGCGTGTCGTCGCCATAGTGCGCTGCGGCATCGAATACGACACCCTCGGTGACATTGGTGAAGGTGCCGTCTCCGTTGTTACGGTAGAACGCGGTCGGAGTGTACTGATGCTTACCCATCCACACATCCGGATAACCGTCTCCGTTCCAGTCACCCCAAGCTGTTCCATAGGTTTCTCCCGGATCATCGACCAGCGGTCTGCCGGCACCATCCTTGGCCTCGACGAACTGGTTGTTGCTGATCTCAGCCTGTGCTCCCAAAGGTAGATAAAGGAGTGTGACGCAGCCAAGAAATGCGATCAGGAGTGGTGCGTGGCACTTGCGCGAAAGATTGTCGTAATCACTCGGTGATAATGCGAAAGGTTGTCTGTATGCGATTGTCATAATGAAATCCTCGGTCGGCTCGACGGTCGCTCTATAGTTCTTCTGGCTGGATCTGTTCAAGCGGAACGGTCACCGGCTCACTATGCAGGCCGGTGACCGCCGCCTGATCTCGTTCTGTTTCGATGCCTGCTTGCTAGAGCAACGCGACAGGCGGCTGCGCTCGGCTTACGGAGTGCAGGGTGCGAAACCGGGCAAGCTCACTCCCCCAGTCAGCTGGATCCGATTCGATCCCGCCAGCACCGATGCGTTGTTCGGTTGGTCCACGCGAAAACAGGTCTGACCATCGACCGGGAGGCTGAAGTCGATGCCGTCTTGAGCGGTCCCGCTCACGTTGAACACGAAAGAGGGCGGTAAGCGGTCCGATCCCTCCAGCGAAACCGCGGTGAGATTTACCAGAGCAGGCGCTGCCGTCAACTGCCCCTGGAAGGACGTTGTCACTCCACCGCCCGTCGCACGCAGATGCCACCGGCTCGTTCCACAGTCGTTCCACAGGAAGATCCCGTTCTCGGTGGCCTTGTTATAGGCAGGTGACGGTGCTCCGCAAGCCGGCAGAACGACGACTGCATCGTTGTCGAGAATCGTCCCGGTGCCCGTCGCCGTGTTCGTCTGGGGGCTCGACAGCCGCAGTTCGAAGGTTTCGTCCGCTTCCGGCGTGTCGTCCTCGATGATCGTCACCGGTACGCTCTTGGTCGCTTCGCCGGGGCTGAAGGTCAGCGTGCCGGTGGTTGCCGCGTAGTCAGTTCCGGCCTGAGCGCTACCGTCGGTCGTTTGGTAGTCGACTTGAACGGTCTCACCTGGTCCCGGAACGGGTGTAAGTGTGACATCGAACGATACCGTTCCGGCACCTTCGTCGGCGGTTGGGTCTGTAACGCTGACGAGATGCGGGGTATTGCTGCCCGTTCCCTCGACCAAGCGGTGAACCCGGTCTGCAGACAGTTCGGTGAAGGTGTCCACCGTCCCACTGGGCCAACGAACCTCCAGATTGACCTTGTTGTTGCCGGCCAGACCAAAGTGAATTCTCTTGTAATCTTGAGATTTCTTATGGATCCCGCCGCCTTGCTCGCGCTTTTGCTTTTTCCCGTCAGGGGTGGTCGCGTAGATGATGGCGCCGATGCCGTCACGGTTCGACGTCACACCTTCCAGGTCGGCCTGTATCCAGTGGTTATCGGTACCGCCAATATTGCGGAACAACTGTTGTTCGCCGGCATAGGAGAACGGGCGGATCGGGTGACCGTTGGTGACGAATAGGTCCAGCTTTCCGTCCTGGTCGTAGTCACCCAGGCTCACGGTATCTTGCCGGCCTTCCGCCACCTGTCCTTCGGCTCCGCCGGCTTGCGGAACCGGGATAAATCGACCGTCACCCTGGTTTTCGTATACGATGTTCGGCAAGTTGCTCAGGTCACCAGAGCAACCGACGAAGACATCCAGGTCGCCGTCATTATCCAGGTCGCCTGCGGCGGCCGACCGGCAGGACCGATTCACCCCCTGAATCAGATTCGAGCTGTTGACCAGCTGATGACTCTGATTCTGAGTGAATAATTGCGCGCTCCCGCCGGTTGGTTGGCCTACACGGATCGCTCCAATGTTCGCGAGTCCGGTGATCGAGTCCTCGGCGCGGACCACCATGCCGATTTCCCAGGTGCCGGTCTGGCTGATTCTGACCTGCCACTGCCCATTCACCACGCCGATGTAAATACCGCGTTCCAGGGTACTGTCGCGCGGTGCCAAACCCTGCGCCTGAGCGGCGGTCAGAGTGAACTTAAGGTGTCGCGGGTGCGCGCCGACGGCCTGGCCCTGATAGGTTGGCAGATAGTTGGAGTTGGCAGGATGGGTGCCGGCGGAGCCGAGAAAGACTTCTTCAGTGCGTGTAAACCAGTCGAATTCGAAGCTGACAGCACCGCTCGCCGTGAAGGTAAAGCCGCTATCGAAAGGCACGGAGCTACTGAAGGCCGCGGCGATCGCCTTTGAACTGATCGTGTCGACAACATTGGTCGCGGTGCTGCTGCTCGGTGTGAACAGGTCGGTGCGCAAATCACCGTTGAAGTCCCCGACCGCGAAATCAGCAGGGTAAGCATTATACAGGGCGTCGCCGAGGACGGGGCGGAGTTCCTGAAACGGCGTCTGGGAGACGTCCCAAACCCGGGCGACTCTCGCCGAGTCAGCGCAAATGATGTCTTGGACATCGTCGCCGGTCAGTTCCGCCAGCAACGCATAATGGCAGGCGACATCGTTGACGAGATCGACCCCGGTCGATTCGTCAAGGACGAACAACGGCGCTCCATCCGGACCGGCATCCTGCCGGAACGTCGCGGTCGGTGTGCGATAGGCAGGAAAGTTGTCACGAGTGGTGACCAGGACATCCAGCTTGCCGTCCCCGGTGTAGTCGAGGAACAAGGGTGTACGACCGCCGGTTGGCATCCGACCCGATCGGGCCCAAGTTGGCGGGTAAACGAATCCTAACTGGCGGACCCGGCTGGTGAAATTGCCGTTGCCGTCGTTTTCCCAGAGAGGGAAGGCATAACCTGCGCCGGTGACCTCCATGATGTCCGCGTCGCCGTCGTTATCCCAATCGGCCGCCTGCACCCCGTGGGTGTCGGTCAAGATGTTGAACTCGCCGGTCAACACGTCGGCGGCTAGATCTTGGAACACGCGCTCTGTTGGTGTTGTGCCGGGGAGGTTGAAATAAAACACCGTATCAGTGTACTGGTGCTTGCCCATGAAAAACTCGGGATAACCGTCTCCGTTGGCATCCAGAAGTCCGGATCCATAGGTCTCCCCCATGTCCGTTATCCCGGTCGCAGAACTCACGTCCTGAAACCGGATATCGCCAATGGCAGCGGTGCTTCCTGCCGCCAGGCAGGCTGCGAAAGCTTGCAAAGACCAAAGCGTGCGCTTCGATGGTTTCATCACTACAGGTTCCTCCTCAAGATGAAATTCTGGTTCAAGTACCTAGGACGGAATGGCAGGCCTATGCCGTGGTGTTCAGCAGAAATGCAATCCGTCGGTGTACATGGAAGCAAAGAATGGGCCAGCAAAGCCTCTAGCGGCGACGCGAGTTGTGTGCGGCTCCCGGAGGAGAAACGTCGTCCCTTCAGATGTCAGGTCGGAGCAATTCAGGAAGATGCCGCCTATGATACTGTTTATATGAATGTTATCCCTATTTAGGAACTAGGCCAAACGGACCATCTTGCCGGAAAAAGGCACTTTACAGTGTAACGAAGTTCGCCAGTCGGTCAGCATCGAAGCCCAATAAACTCCCGTAACGTGGATGCGATGGTGCGACAGGCAGGCGTCGTTCAAGTGACTCGGGCACGGGTAAAGACCCGATGGGACGATAGCGCGTACTTTTACCGCGACCAACGGTGTTGACAAGTTTCAAGAGCAGTCACCCTTGGTGCCGGTTCCCTGTCGCGAACCAACTTGGCTCCAACGGTAGGAACCGGTGCGCTTTCATGCATGCCGACATCACGTCATTCCTGTAATAGTGTAAGCTCAAGTTTACGAAGTTACTTCCGGAGGTCGCTCGAATCCCGACGTTATCGCCATACCAACGTTTTCGGACGTCTTGCTTTGAGCGAACGTCTGCCTGAACAGCGGACGCTGGTTGTTACCGCCGGGCGAGCGGAAGGCCCATGGATTAAGTCTTGTTCATAGGCCGTTGCACGGATAGAATGCAAAATCCAACCACGCGGTCTCGATCCCCGACATTCCGGCGAGGGTGGCAGAGCCATCTCGGTTGGAAGGGATCGCAGCAGTATTCACGGTCGCCAGACGATGCTGGCATGATTCTGGGGGAGACTTCGTTGGACTGGACAGCAGCGCGTGTCTTGCAGTATGCCCGCTGGAAGGGTCGGGAAGAGTATCGCGAGTTGCGACGACGGCTCAATGTCTGGTCCGCGCGCTTCGCTGTTTGGCGCCCGACCCGTGATCCGGACTTTCTCGGCATCGGCGCGCCGCGGTCGGCGACGACTTGGCTGTACCAGCGGCTGTCGCTGCACCCGGAAGTCTGTTTGGCGAAGCTTAAAGAGGTCCATTTTTTCAGCATCCCGGAAGGCAAGGGGACCTATGTTTACGGTCCCGATATCGGTCGGGAAGCACGCAAACCCTTCGATTTGAATAATCCATATCACTGGCGCTGGTACCGAAACCAGTTTGGTACCTGCGGTAACCGGGTTAGCGGCGAGCTCACACCTGTCTACTCGCTGCTGGACACGGAGCGGATCGCGACTGTCAAGGCACATCTTCCGAACCTGAAGCTGATCTACATGATGCGAAACCCGATACACAGGGCGTGGTCTGGTGTTCGTAAAGAACTCTGGTGGCGTTTTCACATGCACCCGCATGAGGTGTCGAGTTCGGATGCGCTGGTGCGGATGGTGACACGTCCGGTAGTACTTGCATGTGGGGATTACGCGGCGACGATTGCACGGTGGGAGACGCACTACCGAGATCGAATTCTCTACTTGTTCTACGATGACGTCATCACCGACGCTCAGGGTGTGCTCCGCCAGGTATGCGAGTTTCTGGACATTGATGCCCGGCCGCTGGAGATTGCCGGTGGGCATACCGATCGTGTGAACGACGTCCCGATGGATGACATCCCCCTTGAGGTGCGCAGGGTGCTTGAGCCTTACTACGCGCCCCAATTGCCGTTTCTCCAAGCAAAGTTTGGTCGATCGTTCGCCCATTGGCTCTCCTAAGCCATTGGATGCGGGCTCTTTTGCATGTTTTTCACGTGTCGCCGGAGTTCGCTCCGGAAGTGAAAGACCGCATCGCGAGCGCTCCGGGAACACGCGTCATGACGCAGTACACCTGTTAGGACCTAGAGTGATTGTCCAGTTGCGATGCTCAGTCGTTTGAGGAACGCTTCCGAATCGACTGGTTGTTTCTTGGAAAAACTGCGGGTAGACCATGTTCGGAATCGTATCGCGCACTGTTTTCGCCGTTCTAATGCCCTGTCTTGTCGCAGGATCTTTGGTCTGGCCAGGCGGAACTCCAGCGCTGGACGAATCACCGGAGGTACCAAGGGAGTCGGGTGGAAGCGTCCCGCGCTCGGATACCCTCTTGGAGAAGGGACTGCTTGATGTCACCCGTCACGGTGCTCAACCGGATGATGACATTGACGACACTTCGGCGTTGCAGAAAGCCATTGATGAAGCACGCGAGAAAGGGCTGGTGGTGTTCGTTCCCGGCGGGGTCTACCTGATTTCGGATACCCTGCGGTTGATGCAGGGTGTGACGTTCAACAGTGCGAAGCAACGTTGGATTCACGATCGCCGCGAGGCCAATGTTTTGCTGGGGTCGACGCGGGGTCAGCGTCCCGTCTTCAGGTTGGTTGATGGCGCCTCCGGATTCGAGGAGCCCGCTAAGCCAAAGCCCCTGATCTGGATATGGTCTCAAGCGCGGGATCGCGGACAGCGTGGCAGTCCGCGGCCGGAGGACGAGCAGCCCGGTATTTCTTTCAATCAGGTATTTAAAGGTATCGATATTGACTTGCGCGCCCGGGGCAACGCCGGTGCGGTTGGGATTCGGCACGCGGGGTCCCAGGGATCAACGCTTGAGGAGGTCACGATCTGGGCGCAAGGTGCCTTTGCTGGTGTGTATAACCCGCCCGGTCAAGGTGGTGGAGCTTACAAAATCCGTGTTGACGGAGGGCGTTACGGCATCTGGGCAGACCATCAAGCGCGTTATCCCGTGCTGGCTGGTGTGGTCCTGCGACATCAGGATTTGGCGGCGATTTTCTGGAAGGGTCAGTCGAATCTGACGATGGCTGGTTTTGTTGTCGAGCGATCGAAACCCGGTCCGGTGGTCGCGCTAGAACAAGGCAGCTCGCCATTCAACCGGGCATTAACCCTGGTAGACGGTGTCATTCGGGGGCATGGGGGGATTGCGGTTGATAACCGTAATGGCCGAAGCCTTTACATGAAAGACGTGTTCATTGCGGGTTTTCCCCAGGTCGTCGAGAGCAGGGGGAAGCCGGCGGTCCCCGGTGAAGGGTCAATCACCAAGGTCAAGGAATATAGCTACACTGGCCAAGGCAGCCAGACCATCGTGAACGGCCAGGTCAGGAACGCAGGCTTTGAAAGTGTATCGCTGGAGTCGGTCACTGATGTTCCAGAGGCCGAACGATTTATCGAACGTCATCTTTGGCGCGATGCGTTTCCATCGTTCGAAGACCCTGACGCGGTAAGCATCACGGATTTCGGGGCGCGTGGAGACGATGCGAGCGATGATACGGAGGCGCTCAAGGCGGCTCTCGCAAAGCATCGTAAGATCTTTGTTCCAAAAGGTAAGTTTATTGTTTCCGATACGCTGCGACTCGCCGCGCACACTGATCTCTTCGGACTTGCAAAGCATCTCTCGATCATCCAGGTCGGACGGGATTGGAAAGGGGAGCCCGGGAGCCCGGTCATTACGACAGTCGATGACGCCCGCGCGGAGACGACCCTGTCGTACCTCATGATCGAGCGTCCGAAGGATCGCCCGTCGATCGCATTACTGGAGTGGCGAGCGGGGGGCCGCTCGGTGGTACGAGGGGTGATCGGTGACGTCACGGACAGGCCGGACGGCACCGCGCGCGCACCGCGTGAGGCCGCGAGTGCCAATACCTTTTCGGTACGTGGTAACGGGGGCGGTCGGTGGTACGGGTTAGCCGCAGAATGGACCCGTCTCAGCCGGAGCACTCGGGGGGGCAGACATCTGATCATTGATGGTACACGGGAACCTTTGAGCATGTACGGACTGAACATTGAGCGCGGGTTATCTGATCCACAGATTGAAATTGTTAACGCCAGGAATGTGGCGATTTTCTACCTTAAGAGCGAGACTTTCGACAGCGAAGGCGGCCGTGCCGGCGTCCTGCAGATCAACCATTCGAAAAATGTCGCGATATTCGGTTATTCCGGCAACGCGCGCCCCGTGGGAAACGCGGTGATTCAGCTAGCCAACAGTGACGACGTGATCTTAGCAAATATCATGCCGGTGGCTTTGAGTCAAGCGTTCAGTACGATTCGCGTTCTGGATGTCGTCCCTGCTTTAGAAATCAATGGCGAGTTTCCGGCAGCGTTCGTTCGGCTGGGCAATCCTTCGTTGGCGTACTAAGGCGATTGCCGGAATATCCGATACCAGATAGCGAAGGATTTTCGTCCGCTTCAACACTTAAGAACCGGCGTTGATCAGCCATATCAAGAATCACCTAAGGATCTTCTCAATGAACCCCTGTAGCACGACTAGCTTGCTGAAAACTGTTGCCAAACGCCTGGTGCGCTTCGCTTTTTGTAAGGTTCCGGAGGGCCTGATGAAGTTCCGGATGAGGGCCGCAATGGCAACGTATCTTCGCGGTATTCCTCATGAGTATCTCGTGAATCCTGGGGAAACGGCCGTTCTGGTCGGAACGCATCGCATTGATACGGTCATGCTCTGGTCGTGCCTGGTCGGTGCAAACGGAACTGTCGTGGTGATCGAGGCGGTACCGGACTATGTGGAAAATATACGTCGGAATCTGGAGCACCATTTGAACTGGCCATACCAGAACATTGTCTATGTGGCCAGAGGGGTCGATTCGGTGAAAGGCAGAAAGGCGATCCAGATAGGCGAGCGTGCCGACTATAACAAGTTGGCTAAGCAGTTTATCGACGATGGATTGTCGGATGATGATTATGTTCGTGAGGTGGAGATTGAGATCGACACCATCGACAACATCCTTTCGGAGTATCGGATCAGCAAGGTTGATCACCTGCAGGTTACGATTAGCGGAATGGAGGTCGAAGCGTTGAAGGGTATGACCGAAACGCTAAAGACGGAAGGAATTCGCATGCAAATTCGCTCGCTTCACACCAAGCATGATCAGCCACTGTATTTTCAGGTAGTGAAACTGTTGCAGGATGCCGGACTGAAGACGATTTTGGCCAAGAACGAAGCGGCATTTGTCGGTCGTGATGTGTATGGTGCGAGAGTTCAGACGTCTTAGTCAGTATCGCATCTGTTTCCAGCGAGCAATGAGCAAGCCGGTGAATCGATCGGCCAGGCGTTTGTTTCGATAATTGTTGCTGTCCGGCTCGGCGGCGGATGCCGCCGAGCCGCGGTGCTCTAGGGTCTGATCAAAATCGCCGAGTCGTAAGGGGCGATGGTTACCGCGCTGATAGTCGCACCGTTGTTGATGGAGTCTTGGCCAGTGCCGCGGATGCGCTGGAAGGTACCTGCCAAGTCAACGGTTTGCTGGCTGTCGGTGGCGTTGACGACGACCACTCCGTGGTCGAAATCACGCCGGAAGACATCAGCGTTTCCTCTGAACAAATAGATCGCATCAAGCCAGAGCGGGCTGTCGTACTTACCCACGTTGAACTTCACCCGGTAGCTGCCGGTGCTCGGCGGTGTAAAGGTTATGACCTGCCGGCTCCAGGTTGCCGGGAGGTAGTAGGTTTCGCTGGTGTTGCCGACGGCGATCTGAATCGAGCGGATCTCGTCCGACTTGGCGGCGAAGGCCAGTGTGTAAGCGACGCCGCCAGTCAGTTGGACAGTCGGGCTTGAAACCGAGGCAGTGACGTCGGAGTGCTCATAGTTCAAGGGCTTGCTGATAGAAAGTGCACCAGTCCCTTCGATGCGATTACTCGCGGTAGTGTCCAGTCTGATCGACACGTTGTCGCTCCGCCAGTCACCGAGTTGCGAGTCAAAGGTCCCGCTTGGCATCAGGTCACGGTCGGGGGCAAAGGTCGCCAGGTCATAGACGCGATAGCGAGAACCTAACGGAAACCCGAGCCAGCCGGTATGTTGACGGGCGAGTGTCTCGTTTCGCGGATTCGAAGCAATGGCTTGGCCAAAGGTGGGCGAGCCGCGAACCACGTCGACCGCGTACTCGTCCCACCAGGGATCAGTGACATACGAGTTCTGCTGTCCGTAGTAACCGTCCTCAAGTAAGATCAGACCAAAGCTGAAGCGGAATGGCGCATTGCTTGTGGCGACCACGCTGCCATAAGGATACAGCCGGGTCGACATCCGGTTATAGCCTTCGCTATATCGTGGACCGTGGATACCGTGGTGCATTTGGACGCTGTAGTTTGACAGTCGCCCGCCAATTTCCCGATAGTCGGGGCTGGAGCTGCCGATGTTGCGTTGGGGCCAACCTTCGAATTGCGTTCCGTTGAGCCCATCGTACCCGCGGGATTCGGGAACTCCGCCAATCAGGACCGCGTCAGGAAGGCGCTCGCGCAAGGCGTTGTAAAAGGCTTCCATTCCATTTCCCCACAGGTTCTCCCCGGTGCGCGAGAAGCCGTCGTCCAGCGCTAGATCGTTATCGACATCGGGGCGCTTGTTGTGGCCGGAATCCTTGATGAAATTGAAGTCCGAGTCAAACAGGATACCCTCCAGGCGAACGTTCGCCGCCTTTCCGGACGGGTCTTTGGTGTAGTTCGTGGCCAGCCACTCGGCCATGATTTCGTTGATTTGCCGGCCGCTGGAGTCCTTCGGACACGTGGTGCTCTGGTTGTAGACCCAGTTCTCCGGGTTCACATCGCTGCCTGTGGTTCCGTTACCCACGACATGCTCTGCGATGATGGCGCTGGCCGGATGAGTACGGGCGGTCGATTTATAGCCGCGATTTGCCAGAGTCAGCGTTCTGGTTTGGGCGTTCACGGCAGTGACACGGACGTGCTCGGCGTTGAGAAAGGCTCCCGGCGCGCCATCATAAATAACCGCGTACCGTCCGACGATGAACTGGCTTGGGTCATCAACCTGTACGCTTGTGGCGTTGGCCGCGATTGCGCTTCGTAAGGTGGTTCCGGGTGCGTAGAGCCAGTGTCCAGCGTAGACATTGCACCCTGTGGTGGCTGGTCCGGTGCCGCCGAACGGCATTCCGTTTCCCGTACGGCAGGCGTCATTGTCTTCGAAGCCCTGGTACTCCTGCGGGCAGTGAACCCGCAGCGCCCTTATTTCAGGATTAATCGCCTGGACTTGCGCCATCAAAGTGAATCGATGCGCTTTGGCTGCGATGACGCTGTATTTCGAAAGCTGTTGGGCGGTGCCGGACAGTTTCAGGGGGCCGGTAGTAATTCGTGGAAAAGGTCGATTCCCCAAATCGGAACTGGAGGAGAACCGGATGCTGTCGGTTGTATCCGCGTCATTCAGATAGGCATGGCCCGGCGATGCAGTCCCACCACAGGCGCCGAGGGTGCCAAGGTCAAACGGCGACTGCACCAGAGTACGGTTTGGTCCGACGCGCACCGGGGCACCTGTGTCCACGCAGGTCGTTGCGTTTGCGGCTTGGGTGAAGTCGATACCATCCTCGCCAACGTTCCCGACGTTGAGTCGGTACGTCACCTGTCCTGCACCGGATACGTCCAGCAGATCGCCGTTCTCGATCGAGAAGCCGCTGATTGACGAAAATGCGCGCGTGGAGTCGAGACTGCCGGTATAGCTTGATCCTGAAGCGCCGCCGGCTGTCACTCGTAGGTGCCATGCGCCGGCCGGGCAATCTTGCCAAAGGAACGTTCCTTGCTCCGTTGCCTTGTTGTACACAAGGTTTCCGCAGGGGGCGGGTGCGGCTTGCGCGCTCTGAAAGGGGAAAAGATGACTCAGGACCAATACAAGACCCAAGGACCAGGAACCCTTGGGCAGTTTATCGTCAATCGGAATCAGTTGGGTAGACATATCAAGCGCTCTCCGCTTTTCAGTGTATCTCATTGCCAGGCCGGTGTACCGACCGGCCTATGAACCAGCAAAAACCCTTACCTTGCGTTCCGTGTAGTACGCTCCAGACCATGGCTGATGGCCGCTTTGGGTCGAAGCGTCTTACATCACTTTCAGGGTCCATTTCACTTGGGATCGCCCCGACGAACGGTATGAAAATGGCGACGAACGGGTTTCTTCCTCCAGATACTACTGAACTGGCGGCTCGCTGTCTAGACCGCTCATCGGCCACGACGAAACGATTTGTGGAAAATTGCCGGGCGTTGAGGGCTCATCTCGCTCTAGTGTAAACAAAGCGGAAATCGCGTTCGCGCCGGGCTGTCCGGTGATGATGCGATGGATTCGGAATAATGCCAATCACGCGATTGCCGGAAACTTTTATATCAGATCGCGAAGGACTCTCGTTTGCCTTCAAGGCGCGCCGACCAGAGCATAGCAGGGCGATGTGACGGTCGACGCGACGCGCAGGCCGGGCGAAGCGGCGAGCGAGACGATATAGGATTTGAGCGAGATCGCCTAATGCGCTGAACCTCGTCAAGAATGCCGTTGACACGGTGCGGATCGGGCGTAAACTCGTCACCGGTGCACAATCTTTCCGGCTCGAACTCGCCGTACATGCTTGAGGGCAATTCAGCCGTCGGCGCAACCCTCGCGATCCGCCGTCACCGATACCGGCGAAAAGCAGGGAGCGTGTCGTTTGTTATTTAGATTGAGGGTCTATCGAGATGAAAAGAAAAGTGATTTTCGTGCAAGGAACGCAATACAGCGGTTCAACGTTTTTTCACATGCAGTTGGCCAATGATCCGCACGGCTTCGCCTGCGGTGAAGTACATGGATTGTTTTGGCCCCACAAACGCAATCACCTGAATCGCGAATGCACCTGCGGGTATCAACCTTGTCGCGTGTGGCCACAATTACTGCCGTATAAGGCGGGTGGATTTTTCAGAGGGATTTTCGAGTTGTTCCCGGAGGTTGAGTTTATCGTTGATTCGAGCAAGCAACCGTTCTGGATACTTTATCAAAACAACAATCTCAAGAAGCAAGGTATCGATTCCTCGAACATCCTGATATGGAAGACACCCCTGGAGTTCGCGGATTCAATGGTCCGCAAGGCCGAGTTGAACTGGGCCGACGTGTGGCTGAGACTGCATCGTCTCTATTTGACGGAAATTCCTGGTTTGCGAACCGTACGGTACAAGGACTTGGTCGGAGACCCGCATACGCTGGAAACAATATGCGAAACACTTGGAATCCCATATTTTCCAGGGAAGGAGCAGTACTGGACGAAAAAACACTGTGTATTAGGTGGCAGCAAGACTGCGAAGTATCACTTGTATGAAGGGGAGCGGTCTACCGACCTTTATAATAAGACAACGGGAATGACGAAAGAGATCAAGCATCGGAACATTGGCTATGCTCCGGTAACTGATGCTAGTCTTCAGAATGAAGTCGCTGCGGTACTTGCGGCGGACTCGCGATATGACGATGTTATGCGTTTACTCGACTATTGTGATGTGTCCAACAAAGAATTCGATGAGTCGGTGCTCCGGGAAATGGTCAAGACCGTTCAAGTGCCGCAGGTTATGGTGCAATTGAAACGATTGAGATACCTGTTACGTTGCGCTGTTGGCGCGATACGGTATGTCAACACACCAAGGTTCAGAAAGGTAGAGGAAAATGATGCGCAGTCCGGCGTCCCAAGTTAATTATGACTGAGCGCTTGGTGGTGGCGCGCACACGGTGCCGACGTCTACCGGGTTTTAGTTAAAGCCGGTCGGTCGGACGGAGCCGCTGACCTCGATCATCATTTCGGCCAGCGATACTCATCCGAAGTCTAAGGCTGCAGCCTTGGCTAGCCTTGGGCGCAGCCAGCCGGGGCCTTGATCATCGCTCCAGCCGTAGGGTGGACCAGCGCAGCGCAGTCCACCGAATCCCGCGCCGCCGCTGGTGGATTGCGCTGCGCTTGTCCACCCTTACGATGCCGCTTGGCCGGAACCGTGATCAAGGCCCCAGCCGGGGATCCCCGTTGGCCGGGCGGACTGTTAGGAGTCTGGCTCGTTCGTAGCTTCTGCGGGGCTGCGTTTCTCTTGAGCCGTTCTCTTTCTCAGTTGCCCGCGTAGCATCGCTATGATGGCGGCTTTTTCGCCTGTTGTGAGTGGCGGTTTCAGCGCGATCAAAAGGCCGTAGATTACCAAGATCGTCGCCGTGGTGGCAACCATCGAACCGGAGTAATCCCATATCCACCACCCTGCTGTCCCGGCCGCGGTGGCATGTAACGCGATCCAAGCCAAGAGATCGAACCGCACCGAATAGGCATAGCCTTGCCTTCGCAGCCGTAAAATCACGATCGAGTTAGCGACGACCGTTCCGGTTAAATTGGCGATGACGAGACTCCAGAGTCCAAGCGCAGGTAACAATGGAATCGCAAATAACAGGGAACATGATTGAATGACGTTGGTCCAGAAAAAAATGGAATTTTTTTCCAGTGCCTGCACCATCAGTTCGACCAGATCGCGCGAACCTTCGACGATCAGCACGACCAAAAAAGCCATCAGCAAGTAAGCGGCGGCGGCATATTTCCCGTTTGTCAGCCAGTCCATGAGCGGTGTGCCGATCACGGCAAGAATGATAATCGGAAGACTCAACAGCGTCACGTTGATGCGATAGACCAGTTCCGACAATCCGGCCACCGCGCGGAAGTCTCCCTGGGCGGAGAACCGTGCCATCGCGATTGGGCGTACAATGCTCATGAGCATCCGTGTCGGCAGGAACTTACGCATAAGATTGACCAGTTGATCGGTCACGCCGAGCACGGCGACGTCAGTTACCGGAAGAAAGTGCGCTGCCAGCAGACGATTCGCCGCGCTTCCGTAAAACAAGGAACTTTGGCTCAAGAGATAACCCCACCAACCGTAGCGGATAGCGCGCGACCTGTTGTTGGGCCACCAATTGGGGTCGCCGACTTGGCGTTGCTTGTCGGCGCGCCATTTGCGAAACCAGCCGATTCCCAGCAGGATCACGGCCGTCGATTCCCCGCAGATCTCGGCAAAGACGACAGATGGCAAATGCAAATGCCCGATCAGTGCGAAAAAGACGAGCATTCCAGCGGTAACAGCACTGCCTGTCGCCAGGCTATACTGACTGACTTTCTGCCATAAAAACGACTCAAGACATTGTGATAGCCAGATCGCGGTCAAGCGTAGGTACCCCACCAGCAGATACCATGGAAAAAGCCAGGCCCAGTCGTCGAAGTTGAAAAGCCGGGAAATGGTCGGAACTAGAGGCAACATCGCCGCAACCAACAACGAGACAATGAGGGTGCGGATCAACATGCCGTAAAAGAGCAGCCGATACGCTGCGATGTTGTTACCGGTTGCACGTAACTCAGGCAAGTAACGGAATAAGACCTTCTGGATACCGAGCGCCGTGACAATGCCAATGCCGGCGATCACTGCCTGGAAAGAAACATAGATGGCATATTCATTCAGCGGTAAGACACGGGCCAATATCAGAAATATGGTCAGGGACCAGACGACTCGAAAGGTCTTACCGAGTGCAAAATGTGCCAGGCTGGAGCGGATCGCGGTCCAGCCGTAATGCTTACGATAGTCTGGTTGCACGGGTCGATTTCTCTGCATCCTCGACGGTGGAGGATTATGTGTCTTGGTTTGAGGATTGGTGGTCTGTGCTTGTGACCACGGCGGGTTGCATAGCGGTTTTCGCCTGGGCAGCGTTGCGTTCCCAGTAGGCAACGTAACCGATCAGTATCATGACGAGTGTCTGATACGCCACATGGAAGACGAAGACGCTCTTGTGCCACAGGATAACAAAGATAATGACCGCGGCGACACGGACGGCACGAAGCGCGGCGACCCGCTCGGGCATATTTGGGAAGATCTTTTCCAAACGATGGGCCGAGCGATAAGTTGCCGCAAGCAATCCGATGATGCATAGGAGCCCGACAACGCCGGTTTCCCATAGCAGGCCGGAGACTGCGGTTATACCGATCTTCTGCGTGAGATCGATTTGAAGAGGAATTCCGGCTTGGGTCGACTCGGCGGTTTCGCGATAGGGTGTTTCAGTATCGCCAACGCGCGAGAAGCCGATGCCGTGGCCGAACAGTGTCCCCTTGATGTCAACGGGACCATGGTGTTGCAGCCAGAATCTGAGAGCACCGAATCTGGAAAGTGTGGTTCCGGCTTCATCGTCGGCGACGTTATACTGATAGGTGAAACGGATGAGATCCGGAATCGACTCCACGCGTGATGAGCTTGGTGCGCCAAGCATGAAAGCTACCAGCATAGCGACCAGCAGAGCAGAGGCCGCGAGTGATGCCCACAAGAACCTGATCGGCCGGTGGATCAGATCTTTGCCGAAGAGAACGATATATACGACCAGCATGTAGACGACCGACACCTTCGCCTCGTTAACGAATAACGGAATAGCAAGGGGAATGGACAGCAATAAGAGCCTCTCCGTCGTCAAGACGTTCAGTTGGCGTGCTGAAATCAGGCCGGCGATGACAATCATCAGATAGGCGTTCAGCACCGCGTTGGCTCCTCCCCCCTCCAGGCTGGCACCAAAGGTTCCGGAGACGATATCGATAGGAACAATCCCCTGCCCGATGCCGACGCGGGCCGGGACAAGAAAAAACAATTGATGTGCGACAAAGGGTAGCTGAACGAAGGCAATCGCGAGAAAAAGACGCGGCAACCGGTCGATGACGCCGGGTGGCCAGCGAATAAAGGCAAGTCCGACAAGCAACCCCCAGACCTGGAAATAGCCTTTGAAACCAATGATAAATCGGTCGGCTAGGAAGGGGGATGAAACGCTGGCAAGCAACACGGCGCAGAGAAATGCGATGGCCCACCAGATGACTGTCGGTGTTGCTTCGGAGCGGTCGTCAGGGCGTGCTGTGGTAAGCGCCAAAAGCCCGTAGAAAGCGAGTGTGATTGCGATCGGCGATAACGCCCATCGCGCGGCCTGTAGTTTCGGGACATAGAGCTGGAGCAGGCCGGAGATGACGAGGCCCCCGACGATGGCTCCCCAAAGGAGCCAAGTGGGACGCGCCGCCAGAAAGAGGAACGCGAGCAGTGCGATGGGGAGTACCGCGACGAGATAGACGAGCGGGTTGCCCTGACTGGCGAGCCAGCCGATGACAGTTGCCGTAACCAGGCTTAAAGCGCCGATACCGAGATAAGCGGCGACAGTGTTACCGAAATGTCGAGTAACGTGCATCTATTCTCAAGAGTCAGCATGGTTGTTCTTCGCCGATGACCGTTAGCGGCCACTTTGCGTCGCGCATCATTGTACCTGAATCAGTGCAACTCCATAAGGTTGTCAAAGCAGTTCGGATGCCTTGGAATCGCGTGGCCGCACATGAAAACCGCAACGGGTAGACCCGAGGTGACGAGTTCTGTAATGAGCGTCGGTTCGCACCCTGGGGCGTCACAAAGCCGAACCAGGGCGCAAAGCCCTGGTTCGGCGGCATGTTAGCCTAGGAACAGCCTGAAACGCGAGTTATCTGAGCATCTCCGTCGTTGCAGAACCGCAACGTCGCCATCGGCGTCAAGGGAAAACTCGACGCCTTAGGGTTGAACCAAACAGGCACCCTGGGTTTCCAGATCGAAAGGCGCGGTCATCGCCGTTCGAGCCGCCCCAAGATACACGGGTACTGATGCGGGTTCATCGACCGCGAAACAGACCTGTGCCCCCGCCGGGAAGGCAAAATTGACGCCATCCTGGGTGCCTGGTCCGCCCGACAGGGTGTAAGTTGCGCGGGTCGGGTCACTGGTGTCAAGGGTGTCGGCTTGTTCCAGGCTAAACCCGGCTATGCTCAGGAAATCCGTGTCGGCGGCAATGGTACCGCGGTAGGTGACGGTATCGGTCCCCGCTGTCATCCGGGCAAACCAGGAGCCGCTGGTACAGTCCTTCCAGACGAACACACCCTTCTCGGTTGTCCTGTTGTAGACCGGCGTACCGCATGGCGATGGCTCGTTGTCGGTAATCGTCACGGTCGCAGTCGCCGAGGATTCCGAAAGGACCCCATTGAGCGGGTTGCTCAGTGTCAAGACGAACGTTTCGCTTGCTTCCGGCAGGTCATCGTCGTGGATCGCGACCTCAACAGTGCGGCTGATCTCGCCAGGGGCAAAGGTAACGGTCGTTGGGGGCAGCGGCGCATAGTCGTCCGTGGCGGTTGCCGTACCGTCGGCACTGGTGACGTCGACAGCGACCGAAACGTCGCTCGACCGAGACAAGGTCAATGTGACTGTTGCGATGCCACCCGGCACGTCCTCCGCGACCGTGAGGTTGGAGATCGCGATTGTTGTCGGCAGCAGCGAGTTACAGGCAGCCAGCGTTGTGAGATCGAAAGGGGCGGTCGCTGGAGTTCGCGCCGCACCAACATAGACTGGTACCGCCGCCGGCGCGTCGACTTGGAAGCAGGCCCGTGAACCCGCGGCGAGTCCGAAGTCGACGCCGTCCTGTGTGCCGGCGCCTCCGGTCATCCGGTACGAGAAACGGCGCGGATCGGATGTCACGTCCAGGCTATCGGCGCTTTCGAGGCCAACAGGGGTCACGTTGAGCAGGTCCTGGTCGGCGATCACCACTCCCTCGTGCGTGACCGACCCTTTTCCGGCCGTCATCCGTGCGTGCCAGACACCATTGGGGCAGTCCTTCCAGAGGAATACGCCCTGCTCGGTGGCGCGATTGTACACCGGTGCGCCGCACGGCGAGGGTTCGTCGTCAATGATTGTTATTTGCGCCGTACCGTTTTGAATAAGACTGTTCATAGCATTGCTCAGTGTGACTGAGAAAGCCTCATTCCCTTCAGCAAAGGTGTCGTCTACGATCGCGATAGGCACCGTCTTGCTGACCTCGCCAGGTGCGAACGTGATGGTCGTCGGCGGCAGTTCCGTGTAGTCGTCCGGGGCGGTTGCCGTGTTGTTGCTGGAGACGACGTCGACACTCACAGCCGACGCGCTTGCTTTCGAAAGGCTGATTGTGACGGCGGCCTGACCATTCGGCGCGTTTTCAGCGACCGTGGTCGCAGCAACAGCCACTGTTGGCCTCATATCGCCGCAGATACCCATCGTGTCCAGGTCAAATGGCGGATTCACTGGACGGCGCAGTTTGCCGATAAAGATCTGGGTGTCGGCAGGTGTGTCGAGCAGGAAGCAGGTGCCTGAACCTGGGGGGAAACTGAAATCGATGCCGTCGATTCCGGTTGTCGCAACCTGCAGTGAGAAAGCGACTCGTGTGGGATCGCTCACGTAATCCAGCAGATCGTCTTGCTCAATGCTCACGCCAGTGACCGAGCTGAACGGTTGATTCGCAACGAGGCTGCCGCCGAATGTCAACGGCTGTCCGCCCGGAGATGCCCGCATGTGCCAGCTCCCGGTGTTGCACTCCTTCCAGAGAAAGATGCCGGATTCAGTACCCTTGTCGAAGGTGGGTTCCTCGCACGGAGATGGGGGTACCGAGCTCGGTACTGGTAGTTCGTCGACCGATCCACCTTCGGTGATCCGATAGATACGGTCAGCCGCGATAGCGGTGAAGGTATCGACTTGGGTGCTCGGGCTGGGCCAATGCACTTCGATCTTGACGGTGGTGTTGGTCCCTAAACCCACGTGAAGCCGCTGATGATTTTGCGCCCAGCGATGATACCCGCCATTCTGCTCCCGGAGCTGAGTGACGCCCCCGGCAGTCACATAGACCTTGGCGCCAATCGCATCGCGATTCGCCACGGTACCGGTCAAATCAAGTTCGATCCAGTGATTCCCGTTGCCCGTGTTCCTGTACAGTTGATCGGGTCCGCCGACGGTTAAAGCGTCTTCGGGGTACATGGAAAGCCCATTGGTTACGAACAGGTCGACGAAACCGTCGAGATCAAAGTCGGCGGTGACGACATTTTCTCCCAATCCGCCCCCAAGCCCCACCGGGCCCTCGGCGCCCGAGGTCGCGATCTGCGTGAAAACGCCGTTGCCCTGATTCTCGTAGTAGCGGTTCTCGATATTGCTGACTGCTCCGCGACACACAAAGTACAGGTCGATGTCCATGTCGTTGTCGAAGTCGGCAGCGGCGGCACTCACGCAGGAGATCGGGTCGCCCAGTCCGGCATCCGGCGCCTGGTCGCTGAACGTGCCACCACTATTCATGAGTAACGCGGGCGCGACCGGGCGGTCGCCAAATTGGAGGCCGGTCGTTGCCAAGCTGGACATTGCCGCGGTGCTGTTAACGAACCAGTAGGTTGCGTTTCTTGAGTTACCGGGGGAAACGAGCACGGTCCAGCGCTGTGTGTTCGGATCGAAGCCGATATAGATGCCGGAATCCTTGGTAGGATCGTGAGGTTGGATACCAACATTGTCGGGGTCCGCAGCAGACAGATTCCACACCAGTGGTCCGCCGCCCGGCTGGTAGGGCAGCGAGTACCCGGATGAGCCGATGTGGATGTTGGTGGTGTTGCGGGCGTTCCAGGAAAGCGAAAAAGACAGGTCGCCGCTGGTGACGAAATTAAACCCCCGTTCCTTTATTCCATCGGTACTGATATAGGCCTGAATTTCGTTGGTGTTGGACGCGTTGATTTCTGCGCCGCTGACCCGCTGAACGCCTCTGACGATCAGAACATCGGTCTGGAGGTTGCCATCGAAGTCAGCCACGACCGAATCATTCAACACGGAAACCGGCGGCAAGATGCTCGTCATATCGACAAACGGCATCGTATGGAAGTCGTATACCTTATTGGGAGCGTTGTCCTGAACCTGGCAGATCAGATCGAGCGTGCCGTCATTGTTCAGGTCGGCTAACTGAAGGTACTGGTTATAGATACATGCCTGTTGAGACGCCGCATTTTGCTTGATGAACGTCTGCGCCGGCGCTTTCCCTGGGAGCTGAGCCCAGACCTGCGCTTGGGAACCACGATTCGCCATCATCCAGTCCAGGGTTCCGTCCTGCGAAAAGTCGAACCAGGACGGCATACGGGCTTCCCAGCGGACAAGGCCCAAGCCGTAGGCGACCGTTTGATCGGTGAGCAGTCCGTCCTCGTTCACCAGGAATTGGAGGCTGTCCTTGCGGCCGAGCGAAACAAACAGGTCCTGATCGCCGTCGTTATCGAAGTCGACCCAAGAACCACCATGTTGATCGAGTAAGGGATAGGTGCGCCAGCGGTCGACCTCGAACCAGCGATCCTCGAACTGATTTCCGCCAAGGTTGACGAGCAGGCTGGGTGTAGAGCGGTGATGGTTTACGAAAAGGTCCGGTCGACCGTCGCCGTTGACGTCTCCCCAGGATGCTCCGTACGATTCGCCCCAGTAGGTTATCCCCGAAGCGCCGGTGACGTCTTCGAACTGGACCTGCGCGACCGCGCTGTGGGCGGTGAGGATCAGGCTGCTAAGTCCGATGATGACGGCCAAAGTCGCTCCGGGTCTCGTCGATAGCAAAGTTCTGCGTTGCATCTGCAAAAACTCCATGGGTTTTGAGAGTAAGTCGAATAACGATTAGGATTATCGCCCCTTGCCTGGTCCGCAAATGGCCAGTCCAGCACCCGGTCTGGGAAGGACGTTATAGTGGGGCTGCAATGGGTCGTGATACGGAGATTTAGCAATATCCATGCCGTCGGCTGTCAGGTGGGTCGGCCTGGTGCGAAACAGCGTGCGAAACAGCATTTGTCGCTTCGATCAGCCTCCCCCCACAGCGAAAAACCGGCTGGGTTTGCCAAAATGAGAATTGCCGATCGCGACGCGGCATGCGGGCGAAATGACGAGCAAGATGGTTGATGATTTGACCGAAATCGCCTTTGTTGCCGTAAGGTGTACTGTTCGCGGGGTGGGTAAGGGGATCGGGCTAGGCGCGAAACCCAACCCGCTCCCTTCAGGTGGGGTTCCCTCGCGTCCGAGGGGTCGGGCGGGTGATGGGAAATATGTAAAGCCCGTGAGACACAATTCCAACTTTGATGAGTTGCGTTCAGTGTTGACGCCGAAACAACGCTTTAACATGAATCCAGGCCCGCCCGGGATTCAAAACAACCACACCAATGGCGTGTAGTGGATACGACAGCAGGCTTGGAAGTGATGACAGCGAATGATCATCACCGAGGAACTCGACTGAGTATCCCAGTTCTTTCATCTGGCGTTGACAGGTCGATTCGCAGATCCGCGCCTCCCCGCTGGTAAGACAGTCACGCCACTTGTTCACGACTTCGGACGATACGCCTTTTTGCTCGCTGCTGTGCTCGACATTCGAGGAACCCCAACGCGGAATTTGGAGCATCTTCGGTTCGTATTGCAGATTCAAGAAGCCACTAATACGCTCTGCACCGGTCTTCGGATCCGCGGCTAGATCCTCGAATCGCAGCATTAGAAATCGCGGGTGTCCGACGAGTCCAAGCGCCTCTTCAGTCGCACTCGCCCATAGTTTTCCCATGGTAAACGGATGATAGTTGACGCGGTTACGAATCATCTCGGATAAAGGCAGATGATGAGCGCCTAACCGCTTGAGTTGCCATCTATTTTTTTGTGACGCCAGTACGGCGCGTGGGTCACGGACAATGTGAACAATACGCGCGTTAGGGTAGAGGTCCAGCAGGCGCCTGGCGTAGAAGATGTTCCGCGGCGTTTGCTCGCAAGCGACTGCCTTCCCCGCATCCTTGGTCAGAGACATCAGAACTGCCGCGAACACGCCAGCGGGTGTTCGCTCATGGGCAGGCAAGTCCTGGACGAGTCGACGCCCCCAGGATTGTTCCAGCGTGCTCGGACGACTGCCCCACAATCCGCGGGTCTGTCGTGCCAGCAGAATCGCGGCGATCTCAGCCAGTTTCCGCGGTGAAAACTCCCGGCTAAAATCGCTCGGGTCCCATAGGGAGCCGAAGTAGTGCAATTCGTCGAATGTCATGATCGCGCTGTGCGATCCAAGCATCCGGGCCAACATGGTTGTTCCTGAGCGGGACGCGCCGGTGACGAAAACCAGTGGGGCAGATAAAGCGACGATCTGCTCCAAGTCTCGCCGAAAGGGCGTCTCGGCACCGATCTCACCCGTGGGAGTTGTCCCTTCGCAACTGTGGTTGGTATCGGTATACATTGGATTTTCTCCGGCGGTCAACTAGCGTCAATTGACGGTGGTGGCCCGCGGTTCGACCCACATCCGCGACAAGTGGGCGCTGGTGTGCTCGAGGTGAAATTTTAGTAGGGGCGGGTTTAAAACCCGCCCCTACGTCCGGTTCTCACGTCCGAATGCTATATATCGCGCTTAACAGCGTAGCATCTATTCTGGAAATTAACTTCCTGGCGTCCCCGTCCATGGGGCTGACTTAGAGTGGATTCTAGGGGTTCTGCCGAGACTGCATCGCATCGCCCTGCTTCGCCGTGAGGACATCGCGAAGTCGCGATCCGGCGAAGTCGAACCTGCCGGTACCGCCACCTGCTATCTTGGCGACCGGAGAATCGTTCAAGTCGATAGGCAATCCAATCAGGTCCGTTCGCTGTATTGACACTCCATCGTCATCGACACGCGTCTCCACCTTGAAATAGTGATAGCCCGGCCGGGAAGCGCGGACTACGAAATCAATCGCGCCGCGGCAGGGGATCGCGCCGTTGCGATCCCCCCCCTCCAGATCAACCCCCACACTTGGTGTAATCACGTATTGACCGCTTTCACAGTTTTCCTTCTGCCAGAAAGCGATCCGAAGCCTGATCGGTCGATCAGGTCGATGATCGCCGTCGATTTTAAACTTCAACTGTAGCGGACTCGGTGGGTTTGCCGGGAGTGCCGCCAGCAACGCATCGTATTCGGCCATTTCCGGATGAACTGCGGGATTGTCGCAACCGATCGCAGGGACAGCCCAGAACAGGGCGAGTCCAGAGAAGCAAACCGACCGGAACCGAGGGGTGGGCATTACCCTACTCCGAAATTGCAATGTGACGATGCTGGACCGGGTATCACAGCGCCGGTTAATAGGCGTTCTTGTGGACGAACCCACGGATGAAAGTCGACAGGATAATTTGAATATCCAGCCAGAGCGACCAGTTCCGTATATAGTCCAGGTCGTAGTCCACGCGCTTCCCCATTTTATGAAGTGAATCGGTTTCTCCGCGCCAGCCATTGACCTGAGCCCATCCGGTAATGCCGGGCTTGACCTTGTGGCGAAGCATATAACCGCCGATCAGGCCGCGGTAATATTGATTGTGGGCGACGGCATGAGGGCGTGGTCCGACGATCGACATCGAGCCTTGCAGTACGTTGAAGAACTGGGGCAATTCGTCCAATGACGTCCGCCGCAGAAAGCCTCCGAATCGGGTCACTCTGAGGTCGCCCTTGCGCGCTTGTGTGATCTCGCCCCGATCCTCGCAGACTGACATGCTGCGAAACTTCCAAACCATGATCTCTTTACCGTCAAGGCCGAAGCGACGCTGTTTGAACAGCACCGGCCCAGGCCCACTCATCTTGACGCCTGCCGCGATGATCGCCATCGGCAGTGCAAGAAGTATGACAGCGACGGTGCCGACTATTAGGTCCTCGATGCGTTTGATCATCGCGTCGGGGCCATGGAACGGACTCTCATAGACACTCACCGCCTTGATGCCGTCCAAATTCACACACCGACGGTGCAGCGCATCAACGCGACCGATGTCCGGCATGGACTCTAACGCGCTCGTCACCCCTGCGGCTTTTCTGGATCGCCGATCCTGCACCAGGTACACGGAAGACGTGCTGTCTCCCAACTTGCGAATCAGAGACTCGATCTGTTGCTCTGGGTGGTCCGGCGGCAGGGCGATGTAGACAACATCGACATCGCCACGACAGGCAAGTTCAACCATGCGATCAAGGGATGCAGGGGCGCCGAACGTGCCGGGAGTGGCATGCGACCCCGCGTCGTCGAACGTGCCAACCATCCGAAACCCAAGCCAGTGGTTCTCCTCGGCCCACCGTGCGATGTGCTGACCCAGGTCGGTGTTTCCGGCAATCGCCAACCGGCGTGTGTTATAACCGTGCGCTCGCGCCCAGCGCAGGGCAAAGCGGACACCGATCCGCGCGGCGGCCAGCAGCACGGGAGTTCCGAAGAGCCAGTAAAGGATGGTTTCCGGCGGGTAGTCGAGTGCGTCCCGCTGCATGTAGAGCGCGACGAGGGAGACCGCGGTGACGCCAAGCCACGATTCGATCGTATACCAAACCTCGGTTGTCATCGACTCGGTACGCCAGGATCGATACAGGTTCTTTGCGCTGGCGAGGAAGTAGAATACGAGGACGCCGATCAGACCGGTCAGGGCCAGCGAGGACGACCATGGTAAGCCGCTCCACTCGCGTGCCAGGTAAAGGCTGGCCATGATGATAGAGGCGTCCGCGATGCGGTGAACGATGGACAGGGTACTTTGGTGGTACCGCAACCGCCCCCGGCTGGACTCCCGGATCAGGGCGGAATCAATGATATTTTCAGTCGACATCGTGAGTTCCTCTGGTCAGGTTCGGCTGACGGTTTCAAGCGTCGGCAACTGCACATTGCAAGAATGCGGTGAGCCCTGTGCGGCGGTCGGATATCGCCAAGGACGTGTTAGCTCTTCAGGTGATCGCCCTGAAGATCACCCGCTCGGTGTAATCGTCACCAGGGCCATGACGCCCCCATTTTCGGAACTCCCTGTTTCCGGGGGCCGGGTTCAGGTCTTCGGTCGAGCGCGTCGTCAGAGCGTCAAACAGGCCCTGTAGGCTGGGCTTCGGCTGCCGACGCTCTCCAGCAGGCGAACACCCTGACTGGGATGTGCTTTTCAGCGAGTTCTCAAAAACGCTAATCTTGCGATGCAATTTGCGAAAACTTCATGTCGACCGCGCGTTTGTTACGTAGAATTCCGGAACTCGGCTTCGCCCGAAACCCGTCCAGCCCAGGGATTGCCCCGGACCGCGATGAGCGCTATCGTCCGCCCGGCTAGCAGGACGGTATCGAAGTCGCTGCGTTGCTTGGTGCCTGAGACACACTGCTTTCCTTCGCACCAACAGCATCTTCTCGTCCGAGTGCTGCTGCCGACACCTGGAGCTTGGCAAACGAGAATGCAAACATCATGCCAGCAAGGAAGTTTCCGGCCTTTGAACCTGCGCACGTTCACGGGCCTGATTTTCGCACTAGGATGTTACGTAACAGAGTTGTGCAGGTGACTCATTGGCGTTACAACTATCGGCGGTTAGCCGGGGGCCGGAAGTCTTGCGGATAGCCGGGAGCCAGGGTCAGCGGAGTATGTGCAATCAGAAGGGGTTCGGCACGCCACCGGTGTGTCGAAAACGGGTGTCGCGCGGTCCTGCGGCACGAAGAGTTTACACATTCGCTGGAGCCAATCCACCAGAGTCCAAAATTCTTCAGATGTGCGGTACACGATTTATTGTCATCTGGCTGCCGGACAAGTCGGAGCGGTGACCACAAACACGCGTTTTCGCGAGGGTATGCAATGGCAGCCACGGAATCCCGAGCGCTTCTCTATCTCAGGCCGCCGGTTGCGGAGGATGCGTTCTCCGCTGATCTGAGTCTGCAGGGGTGGAGTATCCATCCGGCCTCAGATCCCGAAGAGGCCCTTGAGCTGATCAGTCAGCATGAGTTTCTGGTGGGCTTGGTCCACTGGGACGGATCGCACGGAGATCTGCACTCCTCGCGATCTGAACGAGAGCAAGTGCTCCAGATGCTTGATGCGAACAGCCACATCAACTGGGTGGCATTGCTGGCCGATGCGGCGAGTACGTCGCGGCCCGTTTCACGTGTCATCACGACGCACTTCTACGATTACCACACATTGCCGCTTGATCCGGACCGGCTCCTGGTGACCCTGGGGCACGCCTACGGCATGGCCGAGATGACGCGGTTTCACGCCGAGCCGAATGCATTCCATGCGATTCATCACGAAATTCTGGGACGCAGCCCGGCGATGCGTGCGCTGATTCAGAGCATTCAAAAGGTCGGCGCCATCGATCTGAATGTGCTGATTCGCGGCGAGAGTGGGACCGGCAAAGAACTGACTGCGCGTGCTGTGCACCACCTCTCGCACCGCAGCAGTGGTCCGTTCGTCGCGGTGAACTGCGGGGCACTTCCCAAGGATCTGATACAGGCGGAGCTGTTCGGGCACGAAAAGGGGTCTTTTACGGGGGCGGATCGCCGTCGATTAGGGCGGATCGAATTGGCGCAACACGGGACGCTGTTCTTGGACGAGATCGGCGATCTGCCGATCGATCTGCAGGTCAATCTACTGAGGTTCCTGCAGGAAAAAACGATTGATCGGATCGGTGGGGCCAGCGAGATCCCGGTCGATGTGCGCGTAATCGCTGCAACCAATGTCAATCTTGAAAAGGCCGTGGAGGAGGGGCGCTTTCGCGAAGACCTTTATTACCGGCTGAATGTGTTGCATCTGGACATGCCGCCACTGCGCGAGCGCGGGGAGGATGTCGAGTTGCTGGCGGGGCACTTTTTTCGGGAGTTCGCCAACAAGATCAACCCGAATCTCAAAGGGCTCAGTCAACAGTCGATCGATGCGATCAACGCTTACCCCTGGCCCGGAAACGTTCGGGAGATGATCAACCGAATCCAGCGGGCGGTGGTGATGTGCGAGGGACGATTGATCAGTCCGCGTGATCTCGGCCTGGATCAGGACGCGCCGAACTGTTCCCTCATGACCTTGGCCGAGGCGCGGGCGAAGGCGGAAAAGGAGGCGATCGAGACCACGCTCAGTGCGGTGCGTAACAATGTGTCCAAGGCGGCACGGCGTTTGGATATCTCACGGGTGACCCTTTATCGACTGTTGGAGCAGCACGCGATCGACTGGCAGCGCGATCGCAATACTTGAGAATTGACCGACGTGGAGGGGCGACTGAAGTCGCCCCTACAGTCGCCCCTATAGCCCCTGCGAATCTTGCAGGCAGGCGCGGTCGGGGTGTTTGTTCCTGGGAATCGCCTGAGGTCAATCAGCCTGGCGACGCAGGAAGGCCGGGATATCCAGATAGTCGAGATCGTTATCGATCGCCTCGGCGGTATTGCCGCCCGCGGTTGCCGCCTTGCGGTAGATTGCCGGACGCCCCATCTCGGCGTAGTCCGGGCGGCTGTCGTCGGTATCCGCAGGCACCAGGCGCATGTGCGGCTCGTCGCCGCTCTGACGCATGATGGAGATGCGTCGCGCGCCCAGGCCAGTGGCGACGACGGTCACACGCAGTTCGTCGTCCAGATCATGGTCGATCACGGTGCCGAGGACGACGGTCGCGTCGTCGTCGGCGAAGTCGCGAACGGTGTTGCCGACTTCGTCAAACTCGCCCATGGTCAGACTTGCGCCGGCGGTGATGTTGACCAGAATACCCTTGGCGCCCGCCAGATCGATGTCCTCCAGCAGGGGGCAGCGGATGGCGGCCTCCGCGGCCTCCCGGGCCCGATGCTCGCCGCTGGCGGCGCCGGTCCCCATCATGGCAACGCCCATCTCGGACATGACGGTCTTCACATCGGCGAAGTCGACGTTGATGAGACCGGGACGGGTGATCAACTCGGCGATACCGCGCGTGGCATTGAGCAGGACGTCGTTCGCCGATTTGAAGGCCCCCAGCAAGGTCATGTCCTTGCCGAGCACCGCGAGCAGCTTCTCGTTCGGGATCGTGATCAGCGAGTCGACATGCTTGGCCAGATCGGTGATGCCGTCCTCGGCGATCCGCCGCCGCTTGCTGCCCTCGAAGGGGAAGGGCTTGGTGACCACGGCGACGGTGAGGATACCCAGTTCTTTGGCGACCTCGGCAACCACGGGTGCCGCCCCGGTGCCGGTGCCCCCGCCCATGCCGGCGGTGATGAAGACCATATCCGCGCCGGCCAGGGCCTCGGCGATGCGCTCACGGTCCTCGAGCGCGGCTTGTTTGCCCACCTCCGGGTTGGCGCCCGCCCCCAGACCCTTGGTGATTCCCGAGCCCAGTTGCAGGATGGTCTTGACCTTCAGTCCCTTGAGCGCCTGGGCATCGGTGTTGGCGCAGATGAAGTCCACCCCCTCGATGGTGGATTCGACCATATGATTGACGGCATTGCCGCCGCCACCGCCGACGCCGATGACCTTGATCACCGCATTTTGGCTATGGGTATCCATCAGTTCGAACATCGTTGCATCTCCCCTGAGTGTTGTAGGTAACCGAAAAAACCTGAAACCCCGTTCGTTCCCGCCGATCGCGGGACCGCCCCCCCGACTCGGCACGGGCGTACGCGCCCCGTGCCACGGAGCCGCAGTTCGCGGCCCCTCAACTGATCGTCCGCACGTGCATCGTGCATGGCCGGCACCGCCCGCTCGCGTCCGACACCGCGTGTGCGCTCATGAGCCCGCTTGCAACGGCCGGCGGCTGGGCCGCCCACGGCTAGAAATTGCCCCGGAACCAACTGCCCATGCGCGACCAAACGCCCTTGATGCCCCCGCCGGCACTGAGGTCGGGACGCTTGGCAAAGCGGTTCTGGCGCGCATAGATCAGCAGGCCGACGCTGGTGGCAAACACCGGGTTGCGCATCACCTCATCCATGCCGATGACATACTGCGGTGTGCCCAGGCGGACCGGCATGTGGAAGACTTCCTCCGCCAGTTCGATCAGGCCCTGCATCTTGGCGCTGCCGCCGGTGAGCACGACGCCGCCGGCGACCAGGTCCTCAAAGCCGCTGCGTCGTAACTCATTGCGCAGCAGGGTGAGCAACTCTTCGTAGCGTGGCTCCACCACCTCCGAGAGGGTCTGGCGCGAGAGCCGCCGCGGCGGGCGATCACCGATACTCGGGACCTCGATGGTCTCGCTGCCGGCAGCGAGTTGGGTGAGGGCACAGGCGTGCCGGATTTTGATCTGCTCCGCGTGCTGCGTGGGTGTACGCAGCGCGACCGCGATGTCGTTGGTGACCTGATCGCCGGCGATCGGGATCACCGCCGTGTGGCGGATGGCCCCGTCGGTGAAAACGGCCATGTCGGTGGTGCCGCCGCCGATGTCGACCAGGCACACCCCCAACTCTTTCTCATCCTCGCCGAGCACCGAATAGGAGGCGCTGAGTTGTTCCAGGACCAGATCGTCGACCTCCAGGCCGCAGCGGCGGATGCACTTCAGGATGTTCTGGGCCGCGCTGACCGCACCGGTGACCATGTGCACCCGCGCCTCCAGGCGCACGCCGCACATGCCGATCGGTTCGCGGATGCCCTCCTGGTCATCGATGATGAATTCCTGAGGGAGGATATGGAGGAGTTGCTGATCGGCGGGGATGGCGACGGCCCGCGCGGAGTCGAGCACCCGATCCACATCCGCCTGGGTGACTTCGCGGTCCTTGATCGGCGTGGTGCCGTGAGAATTGAGGCTGCGGATATGGCTGCCGGCGATTCCCGCGTGGACCGAGTGGATCTCGCATCCGGCCATCAGTTCGGCCTCTTCCACCGCGCGCTGAATGGACGCGACGGTGGACTCGATGTCGACCACCACGCCTTTCTTCAGACCGCGGGACGGATGGGTCCCGACTCCGATGATCTCGATCTGGTCATCGTCTTTCAGTTCGCCGACCAGGGCGGCGATCTTGGAGGTGCCGATATCCAGGCCCACCAGCAGGTTCTTGTCGTTACGTCGTGACATGCCGTTGTTAACCCCGTTTGCCTGTTCGCTCTTGCGGCGTCGCCCCCGGGCGTGCGGGACCCACCTGTGTTAGTGCCGGCGACGCCGTCCGGGTCGCTGCCCGCGCGGCCGGCTGGGTCGGTGTCGCTACTTTTGGTTTGGTTGTTGTCCCGGCCTTTGGTTTGACCGCGCCCGCCTTTGGCTGGGCTGTCGATGCACGCGCCTTCGGCGGGGTCGATGTCTGCGTCTTCGCACGCGCTGCCGGTTTCGGCTGAGACTTCGCCCGCTGTTGTCCCTGCGCCTTTGGCTGGACCCGCACCTTTGCCTTCGCCGGCGACTTTTGCCGGGTTGGGGACTTGGTCTGCACCGGAGTTTCCACCGGTGTCTCCAGCGCCGTCTGGCGCGCCCACCGTACCGCGAATCCGTTGCTGTAGCGCAGGTCCACCACCTCCGCCCGGCCGGCCGCATCCAGTTGCGGTGCCGCGCCGATGAAGCGCGCAAGGCGTTCTTCGATATCGCTGTTGCCCAGTTCGAGGCGCGCTCTGGAGACCAGTCCAACGCGCCAGGCTCCGCGGGCGTCCACCGCCAGGGTGTCGATCAGGTGGCCCGCCAACATCAGTTGGTCGCGCCATTGGAGGTAGCGCTGGACCAGTTCAGGGGCGCGCTGCTCGTCGCCTTCAAGCATCGGCAATCCGGCCGGGATGGTGCCGGTACTGGGTCGAAACACCACGCCATCGGCAGTCACCAGCCCGTCGCCCTTCCAGCGCGCAACCGGTTTGTGTTCGTTGACCCGCACTTGGAGCCGGTCGGGCCAGACGCGGCGGATGCTCGCTCCGCCCACCCAGGCCAGTTCCTCGGCGGCGTTCTTGAGATCCGCCAGATCGGCGGTCAGGAAGCCGCCATTCAGCCGCTCGATCAAGGTCTCCCGTAATTGCTGCGATGAGTGATGATGCAATTCGCCCTGCACCTCGATCATGCGCACCGGCAGCAGTCGGGGTTCCCAATAGCCGAAGGCCCAGACGCTGCCGGTCATGACCGCCAGCAGGATGACACCGGTCAGGGCGCGCAGACGCGCCGGCCGGATGGCCTTCGGCGTCGGCTCTTGGAGATTCGGGAGGATGGCGGCGGCAGACTCAGACACGGTTCAGACTCGTCTCCAGAATACGGATCACCAGCGCTTCGAAGTCGATTCCCGCGGCCCGCGCGGCCATCGGCACCAGACTGTGATCGGTCATGCCTGGCACCGTATTGATCTCCAGCAAGTAGGCGCGGCCGGCGTCGTCGACCATCAGGTCGACGCGACCCCAGCCGCTCGCGCCGACTGCATCGAAGGCATCCAGGGCCAGTTGCCGCAACCCCTGCTCTGCTGCTGCCGACAGTCCGCAAGGACAGTGGTAGCAGGTGTTATCGGCCCGGTATTTGGCGTCGTAATCGTAGAAGGCGTGCGGCGTTTCCAAGCGGATCAACGGCAGTGCCTCATGCCCGAGGATCGCGCAGGTATACTCGGCGCCCGCAATCCAGCGCTCCGCGATCACCAGCGGGTCATAGTCACGCGCCAGTTCCCAGGCTGCCGCCAGGGCCGCGGCGTCCGTGACCCGCGCCATGCCGATACTGGAGCCTTCGCGCGCGGGCTTGACCATCAGCGGGAAACCGATGGCCGCGGCCGCCGCCAGGTCCGCGGCGGTGCGCAGCAGGACCGATTCCGCCGTCGGGAGTCCGGCGCCCGCCCAGGCGAGCTTGGTCCGGTATTTGTCCATCCCGAGCGCGGAGCCCAGCACGCCGGAGCCGGTGTAGGGCAGCGCGATGGTCTCCAGAAAGCCCTGGATCACCCCATCCTCGCCGCCGCGTCCGTGCAGGATGATGAAGGCGCGGTCGTAGTCCCCCGCGCGCAGTTGCTCCAGGACGGTGTCGTCCGGGTCGAGCGGATGCGCGTCCACCCCGCGGGCGCGCAGGGCGTTGAGCACCGCATTCCCGCTGTTCAGGGAGATCTCACGCTCGGCGGCGCGTCCGCCCAGCAGGACGGCCACCTTGCCGAAGGTCTTCGGTTGCGCTGTCATGACACTCCCCCCCCGATGCCGATCCGCTCCGGGTGCGGCAGGCGATCGACCAGCCCCGCACTGTCCCCGAGCGAGGTGTTGCCTGTATTGTTCATTAAGAGTCCGGGCAGGCGGGCCGCCAGGCTGCCGATGTCGCCGGCGCCCATCAGCAACACCAGGTCGCCGTCCTGGAGGAGGTTACCAAGCAGTGCCGGGACCTCGCTGAGGTCCTGTGCGAAGATCGGGTCGAGGACGCCGCGGGTGCGGATGGCACGACTCAGGGAGCGGCCGTCGGCACCGGCGATCGGCGCCTCTCCCGCCGGATAGACGTCTCCCAGGATCAAAAGGTCCGGAGTGGAGAGGACCTGGGCGAAATCATCGAATTGCTCCTGGGTACGCGTATACCGGTGCGGCTGGAACACCAGTACCAGGCGGCGGTCGGGCCAGCCCCCGCGCGCTGCTGCCAGGGTGGCGGCAACCTCGCGCGGGTGGTGACCATAGTCGTCCACCAGTGTCAGGCGGCGGCCCACGGCATCCCGCACCTCGCTCACCACGAATCGGCGGCCCACCCCCTGGAATCCGGCCAGCGCCCGGCCGATGGCGCCCTCGTCCACGCCCAATTCCAGCGCGACAGCGATGGCCGCCAGGGCGTTCAGGACGTTGTGACGGCCGGGCAGGTTCAACTCCACGGGGAAGGGCGCCGCGCGATTCGCGCTGTGCACATCAAAATACATCCGCAACCCATCCTGCCGGATGTTTTCGGCACGCACATCCGCTTCGGGGCGGGTGCCGTAGGTCCGCACCGGGCGCGGCACCTGCGGCTCCATGGCGCGCACCTCGTCATCGTCGATGCACAAGACAGCCAGCCCATAGAAGGGCAGGTGGTGCAGGAACTCCATGAAGGTATTACGTAACCGATTGAAGTCGTTGCCGTAGGTCACCATGTGATCGGCATCGATATTGGTGACGATCGACACCATGGGCTGGAGGTACAGGAAGGACGCGTCGCTCTCGTCGGCCTCCGCCACCAGATACTTGCTGGTGCCGAGCTTGGCATTGGCCCCGGCGCTGTTGAGCCGGCCGCCGATCACGAAGGTCGGGTCGAGCCCGCCCTCGGCCAGGATGCTGGCCACCAGGCTGGTAGTCGTGGTCTTGCCGTGAGTGCCGGCCACGGCCACGCCGTAATAGAAACGCATCAGTTCGGCAAGCATCTCGGCGCGGCGCACCAGCGGGATGCGGCGTGCGCGCGCCGCGCTGATCTCCGGGTTGGATTCATCAATGGCGCTGGACACCACCACCGCATCCGCGTGCGCCACCTGGTCGGCGCGATGGCCGATGAAGACTGCGATACCCAGACGGCGCAGGCGCGTGGTGGTCTCACTCTCGCGCTGATCGGAGCCCGTGACCTCGTAGCCCAGATTGGCCGTCAGTTCGGCGATCCCGCTCATTCCGGACCCGCCCACGCCGATGAAATGCAGGCGACGGACCCGGCCCATGTTGGCGGCAGTGTGGTGCAGATGACGGTTCATGAACGGGCGAGCTCCAGGCAGGCGGCGGCGATCTGTTCCACGGCGGCCGGTGTGGCACGAGTGCGCGCCGCTTCGGCCATGGTGAGCAACCGCGCGCGGTCGGCGAGTAGTGTATTGAGGATGGCGGCGAGTCCGGCCGGGTCGAGGTCGCGCTGGATCAGCAGGCGGGCCGCCCCGGCCTGGGCCAGGTAGCGGGCGTTGCTGACCTGATGGTCATCGACGGCATGGGGGTAGGGAACCAGGATTGCCCCCAGCCCCGCCGCCGCCAGTTCCGAGACCGTCAGCGCTCCGGCGCGGCAGACCACCAGATCGGCCCAAGCGTAGGCCTGCGCCATGTCGCTGATAAAGGGGGAGACCTCTGCCGCAACCCCCGCCTGGCGATAGGCAGCCGCAGCCGCCGCCAGGGTCCGTTCACCGGCCTGGTGGCGCACCAGCGGGCGGCGCGCGGCCGGCAGCCGGGCCAGCGCCAACGGCAGGGTCTCGTTGAGCGCCTGGGCGCCCAGCGAGCCGCCCAGCACCAGCAGATGTGCCGGACCGGTGCGGCCGGCGAAGCGCTCATGCGGCGGCGGCAGTGCGGTGATCGCGGGGCGCACCGGATTACCGGTCGCGATGGCGTTGCGGGCCGGTGGGAAGCTGCCGGGGAAGGCTTCGAAGACCCGGCTGGCGATGCGGGCCAGCCACTGGTTGGTCAGGCCCGGAATCGCGTTTTGTTCATGGATCACCAAAGGTATTCCCAGGGCACGGGCAGCCAATCCGCCGGGCCCGGAAACGAATCCGCCCATTCCGAGGATCGCCGCGGGGCGGCGGCGGCGCAGGATGGTCCAGGCTTGTCGCAGTGCGCCAAGCAATTTGAACGGACCGCTCAGGATCGCCCCGAGCCCCTTGCCGCGCAGGCCGGCGATCTCGACCCACTCCATGTCGAACCCCTGTTCGGGGACCAGGCGCGACTCCATCCCGCGGCGGGTACCGATCCAGAAGACGTCGGCGCCTTGGGCGCGTAGCGCCTCGGCAACCGCCAGGGCCGGGAAGACATGGCCGCCGGTGCCCCCGGCCATGACGCCTATGCACGCAGCCATGGTATCCCCCGCGGCAGCGTGGTCTCGGACGCCTCCTGACGGACGGTCGCGTCGATGCGCAGCAGGATCGCGATCGCCACACAGGCCACGATCAGACTGTTGCTGCCATAGCTCAAAAAGGGCAGGGTCAGTCCCTTGGTCGGGAGCATGCCGGAGTTGACCCCGATGTTCACGAAAGCTTGGAGGCCGAGCCACAAGCCGATGCCCTGTGCCGTGTAACTGGCGAAACGCTGGCCGATGGCCTCCGCGCGGGCGCCAATACCGAAGGCGCGCCAGGAAATGAAGGCAAAGGCGCCGATGATGGTCAGCATCCCCACCAGACCCAGTTCCTCCGCAATCACCGAGGCGAGAAAGTCGGTGTGCGCCTCGGGCAGGAAATACTGCTTCTGGATGCCGTTGCCGAGCCCGACGCCCAGCCACTCCCCCCGTCCGAAGCCGATCAGCGCCTGACTGAGCTGGTAGCCCGAGGCGAAGGGGTCTTCCCAGGGGTTGAGGAAGGACAGGATGCGGCGCATCCGGTACTCGGAGGTCAGGACCAGGAAGGCGAGCCCGGTGATGACGGTGCCGAACAGCACGGCGAAGGGCATGACGCTGACGCCGCCGAGGAACAGCA
>Ga0247836_1000914_pt1 | contig 51097 bp, 43 predicted proteins | sample LaCruzMarch2015__4_FD_187116 | JGI IMG/M metagenome (GOLD analysis project Ga0247836, IMG submission 187116) | Freshwater microbial communities from meromictic Lake La Cruz, Castile-La Mancha, Spain - LaCruzMarch2015_14m | ecosystem: Environmental > Aquatic > Freshwater > Lake | place: Spain... | reverse complement strand
TACTACGGGGAGCATCCAATAGTTGACGTTTCCTACCCGGCAGCCGCCGCGTATTGAACGTGTTCTTCTTCGAAGAAGTTGCGAACGACCCCCGGCTGCTTCTGGCGGCGTCGCAGATGCGAGCGGGTGTTGGCGATCATCTGCGATTGATCGCGAGGCCTTTGCCGCCGCATAGCCTGCTTGGTGTCTTGGTTGAGCAACTCGTCTGGATTGAGTTCCGGGCTGTAGCCTGGCATGAAGCAGAGTTCCAGCATGGTCTTTCGCTCCCGCTTCGCCTCGATCCAGCGGGCCACCTTGGCCGCCTTATGGGCGGGATGCGAGTCGACAATCAGGATGATCTTCCTGCCATCGGAGGATTTCAGGAGCCGTGTGAGGAAGCGGATGAAGACGTCGGCATTGAAGCGGCATGAGAAGACCATGAACCAGAGACGGCCCAGATTGCTGATCGCCGAGATCATGTTGCACCCGAACCGGCGGCCAGTCGCGGGAACGATCGGCGTCTGGCCCCGTAGAGAATAGGTGCGTCCGACGGTGTCGTCTGACCGAAGTCCCATCTCATCTCCCCAAAGAATCAAGGCGTTTTGGGCCTTTGCGCGCCTGTGAATGGCTGGGTACTCCTTGTCGAGCCAGGCTTGCACGGCCACAGGGTTGCGCTCATAAGCTCGCCGCACCGGCTTCTGGGGCGTGAAGCCCCAATCCTTCAGGTATCGGCCTGCCGTCCAGACCGAAACCTTCCGTCCAGTGTGTGTCTTAATAAGTTCGACCACCGCCTCGCGGGTCCAGAGGGCGAAAGGGAGTTTGAGTTGGTCGGGGCACTTGCCTTGGATGGCCCGAACGATCTTCGCTTGCTGCTTTGGGGCGATTGTTCGCTCCTTCGGTCGCCCTCGTTGCTTCGCAGCCAGGGCTGCGTCGCCGCCGCGTTCGTGAGCAGTCAGCCAGTTGTTGATCGCCTGGCGTGAGACCCCGAACGTCCTTGCCGCGTGGGCCTTCTTCATCCCTTGCTTCAGGATCGCCTCGATCACGCGACGGCGAAGGTCTTCTTGGGCCTCGGATGACAGCGAGCGAGCGTCTTTGTGTGCCATGCACCGACTATAGCGAGGTAAAGCGTCTAAGTCAAGTATTTAACGCCCGGAGTAGTAACGGTGTCGTCGAGCTCACGCCGTTTGAGTTCCTCGACCGGCTCGCCGATCTCGTCCCGCCGCCGCGGAAGCACCGGCATCGCTACCACGGGGTGTTTGCGCCCAATCACCGGCTGCGAAAAGCCGTCACGGCACTCGCAATCGGGAATGTCGGCAAGCAACGCGAGGCCACGACCGGTGGGGATGGGAACGACGGTCACGCCACGGGAGGTTGCTGCGACGCGAATCACGCGACGCTAAAGCCCCGCTCGCACGACACGTCACGGATTGCTTGGGCCAAGCTCATGGCCCGGGTGGGGGAGGAGTTTCCGCTCGAGTGCCCAGCCTGCGGCGGTGACATCCGGCTGATCGCGTTCATCACGGAACCAGGGCCCATCCGGAAGATTCTGACACACCTCGGCGAGCCGCTGGAGCCTCCACCCGTCTCGCCGGCCCGGGGCCCGCCCACCGACTGGGGCGAACTCGTCCAGGTCCATGACGATCGCGACGTCTTTCAGGGACGGATAGCCGAGCTACCCGCGATCGACATTCACAGCCTCTGACCGCTGCCGGACGCGAGGTCACCACGAAGCCGCCAGGCGGCACCACTCGGAGAGACTCTGCGCTGACGGTAAGAAAAACGCCACGCAGGGGGGGAGGTGGCCGACCCCGGGACCCGCTTTCTGGGCCGGGGCAAGCCCGGGCGGCGGGAGCAACCGGCTCACGAGTCGCTCGGCAGTCGGGTAACGCTTGCGGAAGTGCCATTGACCGGGCTATCCTCCGCGGCGCAGGCCGGGCTGAAGAAAGCCGATATGATCCTTGTCGATACATCGATCTGGATCGACCATCTGCGGCGGGGCGACCGCCACCTGGCGGTCCGGCTGGAAGCCGGCGACGTGGTGTGCCACCCGTTTGTAATCGGTGAACTCGCCTGCGGATCCCTTTCCAAACGGCATGAGATCCTCGAACTGCTCGACGCTCTGCCTCGGACCGACCAAGTCGCCCACGAAGAAATCCTCGCCTTCATTGACGAGCGGCACCTTCACGGCGGCGGCATCGGACTGATCGATGCTCATCTCCTGTATGCGGCTGTTGCCAAAGGCCACGTGGTGTGGACGCCGGATGCCCGCCTGCGACGGATCGCCGCTCATCTCGGTGTCGACTGCGGTTGACGGGAACGGGCGACGACAGCGTGTATCGCGATCGTGGCAAAAGTCGCTCCCGTCCCCGATTTCTCCCCCAATCAGCGGGCGATCAGCGGGAAAGCGGCAGGGTTACGAATCGACTGCAACGACAGGTCGATATCCAACTGTTTCCAGTAAAGATGGTCTTCGGTTGGTCGCTCGACGGAGCAAATCTGTGCAATGGTGGCATTACGAAACCATGGAAACTGCTCAAACGGCAGGAACAGTTCCTCTGCATCCAGCAATACCCACAGCCCGTGCTGCGAGACGTGCGATATCTCAACCGCCAAAGTGCTTGTTCCAGGCATCGACGATCTCCTGCAAGTGATCTGTTACCAACTGCCTTGCTTCGCTGACGACGTGATCTGCAAGTCCGGTCTACTTGGCGAGCTCAACCTCGGGCGATAGCCAAAACTTCGCCTCGCCATCCGGATGCGACACATGGACGTGGATTCTTGTCTCCTCACGAGAGAAGAAAAAGAAGTGATAGACTCCATCTCGAAATACTGTCGGCGCCATGCTGTTCGGAATGGAAGCGGGCGGCGAGATTCGATCGCCATGCTATTGACACGCACGACATCTTATCCGAACAGGAAAAAAGGACGGCGGCAAGTATGCCATCTGTTTCGCAAAATTCGCTCCCGTCCCCGATTTCTCCAACGGGGGTCGCACCGCCACAGATCGCGGCACTGCGCGACTCGCTGCCGCGGTGGCGGAGGCGGATCTTCTGGGTGTTTCAGGTCGTGTTCTGGCTGGCAATCGGCGCGGCTGTGTTGGGGATGAGCACGGCCCTCAAGCCCGATGAGCCGATGCCGTGGCTGCCGGTCGCGCTGCGAGTGGTCACCGGCTTCGTGGTGTCGAGCCTTGTCTATCTGCTTTTTGAGACACCGCGGCTCCAATCGCTGCCGCGGAAGGTGCGGTGGCCGCTGATGGTGGGCGTAGCGGTGGCAGCGCTCGCAGCATCGATTCTGCTGCTCATCTTAGGCGGCGTCGGCGGGCCGACGAACTGGACCCGTGAGACGACGCTCGGGCCGCTCGTGCCACGGCTGATCGCTGCGGGCCTCTGGTGCTTGATCGTCTTCGGGCTTGAGCTGATCGAGGACCTCTACCGGGCAAAGATCCTGCTCGCGGAGAACGAGGCGACCGCAATGAATCTGGAACTCCGGATGCTCAAGGCGGGGGCGGCGGCCCGGACGTTTGAGCTGCGGCAGTTGCAGGAGCAGATGAATCCCCACTTCCTTTTCAATGCGCTCAACGCCGTGGCCGCGAGCAAGAACGACCCTGAGGCCGTGGAGAGCGTCACTCGCGACCTCGCCGACTACCTGCGGTTCACGCTTGGAGAGGCCCGCGAGTGTGAGCCGCTGTCGCGGGAGCTACAGGCCCTGGAGAAATACCTCGGTGTTCAGCAGGCACGGTTTGGCGACAACCTCGTCTGCCGTTTCTCCTGCGACAGGGCGGCCCATGCCGTGATCGTGCCGCCGATGCTAATCCAGCCAATTCTCGAAAACGCGCTGCACTATGGAGCCCAGACGAGCAGCATGCCGCTGCGGGTGAGCGTGACGGCGAAGGTGGCCGATGGCTGGCTCGAGGTGGTGGTCGCCAACACCGGCCAATGGGTGCCGCCCGACACGTCGCGGTCGCCCTCCACGGGCATCCGTACGCTCCGCAAGCGGCTGGCCCTGCTGGTCGATGAAGCGGCCACCGTCGATACGGTGATCGATCCAGACCTCGACGGTGGCTGGGTGCGGGTCGTCATCCGGATGCCCGCGACGCTCACCCAGCCATCGCCGGCCGTCCACGAACCGACGCTGGCTGCGGAACTCGTCTGACATGCCTTCACCCTCACCGGACGGCGGAACTCCACCGGATATCAAGATGATCACGGCCCTGCTCGTCGATGACGAACCTCGTGCCAATGAACGGATGCAGACACTACTCGCCGCCCATCCAGAGATCGTCGTCTTCGGCATCGCCGGGAACGTCGCCGAGGCCCGGGCTTTTCTCGAAACGAATCCGCCGGACGTCGTGTTTCTCGACGTGGAAATGCCGGGGAGCAGCGGTTTCGATCTGCTCAAGAATGTGCCCGATGCCACGCAGGTGGTGTTTGTCACGGCCCGCGAGAAGTATGCCGTCCAGGCGTTCGCTGCCGCGGCCCTCGACTATCTGGTAAAGCCTATTGATCCCGAGAGACTCGCCGAAACGGTGGCCCGCATCCAGAAGCAGGCTGCCGGTACGCGGGGCCGGCCGACAGGGGACCGCGAGCCGGGCACCGACGACCTCGACGCCGACGAGGCTGCCGCAGCGGCGGCCCTTGGCCTTGGCGACGTGGTGAGCGTGCCATTGGCCGGCAAGACCACGTCGCATGTGGTGACCGTCAGCGACATCTGCTGGATCGAGTCGCTTCGCAACTACACGCGGGTGGCGCTCAAGCCACCGGGAGGCGTCATGCTCTTCCGTCGCCGGCTGAGCTACTGGGACAAGGTTCTGCCTGCCGGCTTGTTTTCGCGGGTAGGCCGGTCGTACATCGTCCAACTCGCAGTGGTCGAGCGGATCGAGTGGTCGTCGCGTACCGAGACGGTGGCGACGTTTGGCGAGGGCGTAGAACCACTCTCCCTCGGCCGGCTCCCGGGCACGCGGCTACGGGAGATTCTCGGCGGCCAAGCCTAGCGAATGGGAAATGGGTGATTGCTATCAAGTCTGCGGCCGTCCGAATTCCCTTGCTTGCGCTGCGGGTTTGGATGAGGAGCGGAAGGGCGGGCCTGGCCGCGCTCACCGAGGCGAGCATGTCGGCAGCTACAGAAGCGTCGAGCTGCTCGTAGCTGCCCCGCTCCCATTTTTGGGCCAGTGCTCATGCGAGAGTGGGGTACCATTGATACCGTCTGATACCGTCGCGGTACCCTTGGCTACCGATCTTTTGACCGCACCACTTTTCCCTGTTTGTATCCTGGTGATGTGAATGTCTGCGCGGCGTTTTCTGATCTATTCCCAGCCTCGAACAGGCAGCACCTGGCTGGTTGATCTACTCAACAATCACCCCGAGATTGAATGTGATGGCGAGCTCTTCTCCGCTAATTGGAAGCATTCGCGGCGTGTCTGGTCTGGAAGGCTGTTGCGGTCTTGCCCGATCCCTTACCTGCAACTCAGAGCAGCACTGTGCAAGGCTCCCGCCTACGGATTCAAAGTTCTGCACTATCAGGCGTACCAACACAAAGGACTCCTGACGAGGCTCCATCGACGAGGATGGCAAATCATTCATCTGCGTCGGGCTCATCTTTGGAATCAGGCGGTCTCTGATCAACTGGCCATTCAGACCAAAAGGTATCACCGCACACGGAACGATCCGGTTCAGACCGATCAAGTCCGCATCGAACCCGCCGCGATTCTGCACAAGATCGATTCACTGAAACGCCAATCGCATGACGAAGCACGAACTCTGGAAGGAATCCCTCATCTGCCGATCGAGTATGAAAGAGACCTTGTTGACGGCAGCGTTCGCGACCTGACATTGTCACGGATCCATGTGATGCTCGGGGTCTCAGCCATACCGGGATCATCGGTATTACTGCCGACGTATGACCGTCCGATGCATCAGCTGGTTGCAAACTATGAGGAAATCGTCGATTGCGTGAGGCACTCCTGCCACGCGGACGTTCTCGGCATGTGACGAACAAAGGCTCACCCCCCCGTAATTTGTTCGCCGCCGGATCGCTCCGCGTGGGCTCGTCGGGGATTTCGGCTAAGAACAGCACCTCTGTTATGTGAGGTTGGCACGCCGGGGCTGTGCGGAGGGTTCATACAAGCACCAGATACAAGCCCTGAGCGTGAGCGACGGGATTCCTTGCCGATCGCCCGGTGCTCAGCCGGAGAACACCGGTCGGGAACACCCACCCGCTTGACCGTTCGGGGAACGCGCGAGGATCGTGTGTCAACCTGATTACGGGCACCACCGGTCGTTCTGCTCGTAGCCAAGGCGGACGAGCGCATCGCCGAAGCATTCGAGGAACTGGCCATGCAGGGGCTTCGTGAAATACGACTGCCACTGCTGCGGCTGGCCAGACCTTACGTGCGCAGACGTCCGGCCTGAAAACAGGCTGCCGTCGAAGGCTATCTGGAGCAGTTCGGCCATCTGATCTTCCGGGTATCCGAGAAAGGTGAAGATGTCCCGGAACCGACGTAACTCCACATCTTCGATCAGGTCCTCGTATTTTGCCTCGTAGAAGACCGGATTCCTGTAATTCCACGCCAGCATGTCGCGGATTGATCTGGAGCCGTGCAGCATCTCAAACCGCATTTTTTCCTCCAGAGAAGGCAGCCCGGCGAGTGTCTGCTGATAGCTCCGACCTTGGAACTTCGGGTTAGGCACTGTGAGCCAGCGTTCGCTGGTGCAACGCTCGTGGTAAAAAACGCCCGATATGATGACATCGCGCGGATCGCGGATAAGGTGCAGGCCCCGGTGTGGGCCGATTAACGTGGAGAATCGGAATCGGCTGTGATTTTGGAAGAAGACGTCGTAGCACCACGGCAGGCGCCGCTGCTCGCCGTTGTAAAACGTGAGCGACAGGCGATCGCACACGGCCGAAAAAATATTCTTCATCCAGACCGTGCCACATTTGTGGTGAGTCCCCACGAGAACCCTCTCCGCCTGCGATCCGAAGCCAAAAAGTTGCGACAAGCGGTTCAGCATGGCGTGCCTTCAATGGCGGGGTCGGGATGAATCGGTGCCTGGGGCTTTCAGGCACTCTCCCAGGATCTTTCGCACGGTGTCGATGGAGTGGTGCTGCACGACCCACTTATGGGCATTCTCGGTGAGCCGTCGGCAGAGGGGCTCGTCGGTCGAGAGCCGCAGGCAGGCGGCGGCAAGTTCCTCCGGCGTGTCGGCGATGAGCAGGTGCTCGCCGCTGGTGGCAGCCAGCCCTTCGGCTCCCTTGGTCGTGGAGACGACCGGAGTGCGGTGCCGGAACGCTTCCAAGATCTTGATGCGGGTGCCGCTGCCGGCCCGCAGCGGCACCACCAGCATTCCGGCCGCGGCATACTCGGGCGTGAGGTCCGCAATGGCACCGATCAGGTGCACGCCCGGCAGATTCTTGAGTCCACCGATCGGCCGCGACTGGCCCACACCCACGATGCGGAAGGTGATGCGATCGTCCTGCTCCCGGAGGAGTGGCAGGATGGAGCGGGCAAAGAAGGCCACGCCGTCGGCATTGGGCAGGTAATCAAGTGAGCCGACGAAGAGGACTGACTGCCGGTCGCGGGCGCTGGCGGTCGCCGATGAGTGCGGTGCCCGGACGGCGTTGGGCACGTGGACGAACGAATGGCCGGGATGGCGTGACCGCAGGGCCGTGCAGTCGTCGGGGCTTGCCAGCAGGAGATGGTTGAACCGGGGCATCAGCATGGCGCGAAACAGATTCATCTTCGGGACCTCGGCCCGAATCGTGGCCGCGAGAGCCGCGTCGCCGGCGGCTTCGTGCAACGGAGCAAACTGTTCGTTGCGGGCGCACTCGTCGTCGTCAAGATCGAGGATCGTGACGCGGGGCTGGGATCCCGCCGCACTGAAGCAGTTGATCGCCAGCGGGGCGACGGCCTGCCTGAAGGCGTAGACCATGTCCAGCTTCGCACCGGCTGGTTCACCGGCCAGGAAGTCCTCCACGAGTGGCTTGATCTCTTTGAGACGATCGGCCTGAATCCGAAAGTATGCCGCGGAGTGGGCCCGCACCCAGTCGTCGTGGAAGATGCCTTCGCGGTTGTCCCAGAGTTCCGGCTGTACCACGATCACGGAGAAGAGCGATGACAGCACTTCCAGGGCGATGCTGGCTCGCATCGCAGAGCCACCACCCGTGGGATACGGCAGAAACGACGTGACGAACAGGCAATAGGGTTTGGATGTCATGGGAGCGCGGCTGTCGGGGATTCTGGTGGAAGCGATGGTTGAGGACGGGCGAGGGGGATCGACCGCAGTCTGCCGGCCTTGATCACCAGGCTCCGTGCCGCGGCATGGGCCAGGAATTCCATACGGCCCGCCCACCGACTGGGTGGCCGCATGACCGGCACTGGCATGCCGGCATGACGCAGTTCCGCCAGCCGTTCGAATGCCGCAGGGGCGTAGCAGGTCGCGAGTTCCCGGAAATGCTCCCACTGGTGGGCAGTCAGCCTGATGAGCGATGCATCGATCTGCCACGGGATGAGCGAATCACCGGCATGCACCGGGGCGAGGAGCGAGAGCATGAGGTGCTCCGCCGGCATGACACGCTCGGCATTGGCGAACAGGTCGGCCTCGCAGCGACGGGCCCTCCAGGGGGCCACGGGCAGGTGTCGCCAGAGGATTTTCAGCGGGGTCCCGTTGCGCAGGAAGGTCGTGTGGCTCACCCAGTCGAGGGCCTTCGATTCGGGAGCGTCGGCTTCGAGAACCCAGCCGGATGCCTGGAGGATTTGACCGGCGGCCGCCAGTTGGTGCCTGGGCACGGCAAGGTGGATCGCCGTCAGCGGCCGCACGGAGCCTGGCCGTTGGTTTCGCAGGACGACTGCCGATGAACCGGCCACCATCACCGGCCCCACGCCGCCGGCTTCGAGCATGCCCGTGCACTCCTGCAGCACCTGACGACGCATCTGGGCCTCGGTCCAGCCGCGACGGACGATGCCCATGAGAATGCCGGCGTCGGGATCGCCTACGAGCCACGGCTGCAGCTGATCGCGACCGAGAACCGGCAGGAGATGGAGCGCCGACCACGAGAGCTTCTGCACATCGACCTCGCGACGCCATTGTCGCCAGGCCGCGGCCGCCGCGTCGGCGGAGGGGGCCAGGATCGCCTGCACAAGAAGCGTGGTGTCGTTCATCGTCCGGTGGCTCCGGCAGCGGCAGCGGCGTGCGCTCGGCGGCGTTCCATCAGCCAATGCATCGCCTGCGTGTATTCGGCGAGTCCCTGACGGTCGCGGGTGGTGTTGTCGGCATGCACACGGCGGCGGACGAACGACCCGGGCGCGACGAGCGACTTGAGTCCGAGCGTCTGTGCCCAGCCATACCAGGCGATGAACTCGCCGCAGCGAAATTCCGGGAGCGGACCCGCGATGTCGAAGGCTTCACGGCGGGCAAGCAGACCAGATGGGTGCAGAAAGGGGCGAGACTCCAGATTGCAGGGAAAAGCGGCTGGCGGGTCTGAGAACTCCACACCGTGGCAGAAGACGAGCGACACATCGGGCTGGGCGCCCAGGGCGGCGAACTGGTCCGCGAGCTTGCCCGGTAGCCAGAGGTCGTCGGCATCGAGAAAGGCGATCAGCGGCGCCGTGGCGGCGGCGATGCCCGCATTGCGTGCGCACGCCGCACCGGGCTTGGGCTCGTGCAGGAGCCGCACCTTCGAGCCAAAGTCTCGCTGCACGACGTCGCAGGTCGCATCGGTGGAGGTGTTGTCCACCACGATCACGTCGAGAGCGAGGTAAGCGGCGGCCTCACACTGCTGGAAGACGCTTTCGATGGCCTGCCCGATGAACCGGGCCGCGTTGTGGGCCGGAATGACGACGCTGACGGAGGTGTTCACGGGGCAGCCTTCACCCGTTCAAAAGCGTGGTCAGAACCGCCGGAATCCCGCGGATGTCGGTGCCGAGGTGCAGTAGGTAAGCCGGCAGTTTCTCGGCCAAAGCCACCATGCGGTCGCAGTCGTCATTCGATGCCGCAGGAAGCTGCGCAGCGGTGCTCGGCAGCATCGCCACGAGTGCTTCGAACGCGGAGCAGGGCTCGACATAAGAGGCTAGCTGACCTGTGATCCGCGGCACGACGATGGCCCGCAATGGCATGCCAGCCACGACGCGGTCGGGCCAGATCTCGTCGAGAAAATAGACCCCCTTGCCGTCACCACCCCGTTCGAAGCTGTCCGGGTTGGTAGACAGGCCTTTCAGTTCCGGCAGACGGGCGTAGTCTTCCGGTCCCTTGAGCTTGCCGGTGTTGTAGAGGCTGTGAGCCCATGCGTGAGAGGGGTCGATCAGGCAGTAGTCGTCGCCAGCATACTGCAGGCCGGCGGCGGCGCAGAGCAGGGCGGTGGTCGACTTGCCAGAGCCGCCCTTGCCGACGAGGAGCACGCCGCCCCGTGCTGTGCCAACCGCAGCGGCATGCACATACTGCAGCCCGCGGGGGGCAAACCATTCGTGCAGCAAGAACCGAAAGGGGGAGCCGACTTCCCAGTAGGGGAAGGCGACATCATCAAGCTTCAGCAGCCAGCCGCGGTTGCGTTCGAAGTCGAGCACCGTGAGCACATTGGGCCCGGCATTGTAGATGGCGGAGATCTCGCTCGAGTGCAGTTCGAGGACCTCGCCCCGGGGGCCGCACTCCGTGCACCATTTCCTGCGCAATCGCTGCAGCAGGTTGGCCAGCATCGGTGGGGCCGATGGCATGCCGCCGTTCCAGGCACTGATGGTGAGGCCGGCCCCAGTGGCCGGTGCCTCAGGAATCGCCAGATGGCGAAGGGCGGGCCGGAGCCTTTCCGAGTCTTGCTCGGGGATCGTCCGCACGCAGATGGCCTCCCCACCGATCTCGTACCACTGCTCAACGATACCGCCGGCCGTGGCGGCGTCGTCCGTGAACGATTGATCCAGTCGATCCAGGAGCTGCCGTCCTTGGGCGGTGGCGGCGCGACGCAGCGGGCGATCGGCTTCGATCCAGGGTCGCATCAGTGTTTCCAGGTCGTGATGCTCGGTGGTGCCGCGGTCTGCTTCGAGCGTGGAATAGACGCCGGTGTCGCGGTTGACCAGGAGCGTGTGCCCCCCGAGCTTCGCGGTGAGCAGGTCACCGCCCGTGGCGGCAGGGGAGGCGCCGGTGGTTGCCGGTCCGCCCGCTGGCTCAGCGGGCGGGGGTACTGCCGGCCCTCCCGCCGCAGCGTGGGGCCATCCGGCCACGGCATCGACTTCATGCACCGGATCGAGCAGGAACAGTTCTTGAAGGTCGTTGTACGACCGCAGTTCGGGGGGCGAGTAGGCGGCTGCGGGTGTTGCCACCGTGGCTGCGTCCATCACTCCCTCGCCCTGCGGGCAGGCGACGATCAAATCACGGGCCGTCAACTCTTCGACAAACCTTCGCAGGTCGCGGGCGATGACGTCGGGCGGGAGAGCATAGATGGTGGCCAACAGCTCTGTGACAGCGTCTATCGACGCGGCAGCGGAGCCAAATGCAAGCCAAGCCGTGCCCCCCGACTCTGAGAGGCTGTAGTAGCTGCCGTTGCGGAGATCGACGACCACCACCTCGCGATCGAAGAGCTGATGGATGACGTCGGGCTCATTGACCCGGTACGACTCAACGCGGCCTTGAATGATCACGAACTGAATGTTTCCTGTGGTCTCGGGCTGGGTATGGCGTGGGATTCTTACTGGTCCTTTGTACGTTATCGCAGTTTTACAGCAGTTGTCTTTCCGAATCGACAGCCCCCGGCCGCTACAAGAGCCTGTCCTTCGCGCGGGCCAGGGCGCGGACCTGCCGCCACTGGGCCGGTGACAGGTGCCAGGCGGCCGTCGCCAGCCGCTTCACCCGCTGCGGAAGCGTGAGCGACTCCTCGCCGTTGGCCGCCTCGAACTCCCGCATCAGGCCCGCATAGCGCCGCCAGCCTGACAGGGCACCGGAGAGGATCTGCCCGACGGCGCGGGGGCTGGCGAGATAGGGCAGATCAGAATTGATCGGCTCGGAATCGAGCTGCCGGAGATAGAGGTCGGCCAGCGAGGCGGCCGTGCTCCCTGTCGCGGTCGCCGGCAGCGGCGAGTCGCCTCCGAAGTGCTGCAGGATCATGGAGACTGCGTGAACGGCATCGTCGAGGCCCCATCGGCGGGCGTAGTCGAGCACGTAGGAAAGCTCTGCGGGATCCGTGGCCAACAGGCGAAACCAGCCGCCGCAGTCGAGGATGTCGCGGGCGATCTCGTCGGGAACAAGGTCGTTTCGCACCGCATGGTGCACGGTGAGCAGCAGGCCAAAAGCGGGGCGAACCACCGTCGTCTCGACATTGAGCATCCGCACGGGCCGGGCTGTGCCCAGCAAGGCCTCGGTGTCGAATCGCCCCAGTTTCCAATGGAGGTCGATGTGGTTGCCTGCCGGATTGCTCAGACTGACCGCCTGATTGCCGGCGGCCCCCGGCGAATTCCTCACGAAGGCGATGTAGTCGGCCAAGGAGCCGGTGCCGACGTGCCGCCGGTAGCCGTTGGCTTCGAGGGTTGTGAGTGTGGCGGCGAGGTCATCGGCTCGGATCAGGATGTCGACGTCCTGAAGCATGCGGTCGCGGGCGTTGGCGTGCAGCAGCGCGATGACCGCGGCCCCCTTGAATGCCACCGCCTGGATGCCTGCGGCATGCAGCCGTTGCATCGCCTCTGATCCCGCCCGTATGCAGAGCGAGGTGCGGATGAACTGGGCCGCCGTGGCGCGACGCAGATCGTCCGCCTCTGTCGGGGGCAACGATCGGCCAAGAGCCGCCAGCCTCGCGGCGACCGCCGGAAGTACCTTCCATCGTTCGCAGCGACGCAGCACCGCGGGCCATTCGCCAGCGGCTTCGATCTCACTCGCGGCGGCCAGGGCGGCGTCGGGGGGCGAGGCCAGCAGCCTCATCACGCGGCGCTGGGGAGATGGGGCAGGTGTGGACAAAAGAGTGCGTTCGAGTGGGACGTTGTTTGCGGGCGGGCCGCCGGCGTACGACATGCGGATGGCGGTCTGATCGATAGTAAGCTCTCTCTGGCTTCCATGCACGTCGGGCCACTCCCCGACGCAGCAGCAGGAAAACGTAAAGAGGGCAGACGGTCGACGGCCCGGGAGTGACGTGGCGATTGGCCGTCGCATAGCATGACGGCATGGCCACCATGGACAGCGACGTCGCGACATCACCGGAAGCTCCCGCAGCTCCGCCTCGCCGCCGCACGGAGCGCCGCCGCACGCCGGCCGACATCCTCACGCAATACGCACTGCCCCTCGTGGCCGTGGCGATGCTCGGCTTTGCCGGCTGGTATGTGGCAACGACCCGGCCCGTGGTCCGCAACCCGCCGCCTCCGATTCCGCCGGCCCGCAGCCCCTATGCCGCCACGCTCGCAGCGGCCGGTATCGTCGAGGCGCAGACGGAGAATATCGCCGTCGGCTCCGCGACGGCCGGGGTCGTGGTGCAGGTGCTCGTGAAGGTCGGCGAAGACGTCCAGCCTGGTGCGCCGCTCTTCCGAATCGATGACCGGCAACTGCAGGGCGAACTGGCCGTGAAACGCGCCGTCGTCTCGCAGTCGAAGAGCGAACTGATCCGGCTGGAGGCCGAGCCGCGCAAGGAGAAGATTCCCGTGCTCGTCGCACAGGTCAACGAAGCGCGGGCGGCGGTGATCCGTGAAGCCGACGCACTCAAGCGGTCTGAGGAGACATTTGGCCGCAAGTTTACGACGGAGCAGGAACTGATCACCCGGCAGGAGGCTCTGGCCGGCGCCCAGGCGGCTTTGGATCGGACGCAGGCCGACCTCGATCTGCTGCGTGCCGGGGCGTGGCAATACGACCGCGACGTGGCAGCCGAGGCGATCACGAAGGCTGAGGCGGACGTGGCCAAAATCGAGATCGACCTTGATCGCTTGGTCGTGCGATCGCTGGTGGCAGGGCGGGTGCTGCAGGTGAACGTGCGGCCGGGTGAGTTTGTCGGCACGCCGCCGAATCAGCCGCTGGTGATCCTCGGCAACATCGATATGCTGCACGTGCGGGTCGACATTGATGAGTTCGACATCGCGCGGTTTCCACAGGGCAACGGCGCGGTGGCCGCACCGCGTGGCAACCTTCAGGTGCGGTATCCACTGCGGTTTGTCCGCGTGGAGCCGTTTGTGGTGCCGAAGAAGTCGCTGACCGGCGGCAATGCCGAGCGGGTCGACACGCGGGTGCTGCAAGTGATCTATGAATTCGATCCCGCCGGCCTGCCGCCCCTTTTTGTCGGGCAGCAGGTGGAGGTGTTTATCGAGATTGAACCGCAGCCAGTGCCGCCTGGCTGATGGGGGCCGGCCGCGGGGAAGCAGCCAGGGAAAGCCGGGGGAGGCTGGGGATTGGCGACGTCTGGCGTGGGCGTCCGCGGCGTTATCGGTGGCGTTATCGGTGGCGTTATCGGTGGCGTTATCGGTGGCGTTATCGGTGGCAAAGATGCCTTGCCTCGTCGGCCTCGGGCTGAGACAGTTCCGCACCGCCCATGCCATACAACCGGCCCAGAACCACCGCCGTCGCGATCAGCCGGATTGCGGTGCGCGCCGCCGTCGCGGCCGCCCTGGCGGTCTGGCAGTTGCCACTCGCTCTCGCCATAGAGTTTGAAATGGTCGACAGTGTGGCCCCCCGACAGGATGCCGGGGTCGATTCCGGTAGCAGCCCGTTGGTCGCGGCCCGAAAGACCGGAGGCATGTATCTGCCCAGTGACGACGGCAGCAGGCTCTGGCGGCAGACGCTGGCCACAGTCTCCGCAGACTGGCCGATCGTGCGGACCGTGGAACCCGATTTTCGTTCCACGCCCCCGCGGGAGGGTGTGATCGAATCGGCATGGCTCGAGCCGCCTGAGTCGGCGCCCGCAGCACGCGGCCTGCCGACGACCTCCCAGGCCTGGCCGCCGAGGCGACAACGGGTGGTCGTTCGCGTGGTGCCGGCCGTCAACGGGGCCTGGATCGACGCCATCGTTGAAACACAGTCAATCGCCGATGCCTACGACACATCCACTCCGGGCGGCGTCGAACTGACGGGCGGCTGGCCCACGGTCAATTCCGGCGGCGACCGCACCAACATCACCACCACGCTGGCCGCCCGCATGGCGACCTCCCCTGGAGGCGCAGCCGAGCCGGTGTATTCGTTGCCAGCGCTCGAAGAGAGCGGCAGTCATGCGGCAGAGCCGCCCTGGGCGCACAGCCAGCACCCCCGCCTGGCCCGGGCTGGCTACAAGGTGGTTGAGGACTACCGCAACTTCTACTCCTGCGAAAGCCTCACCTGCATCACGGCTGCCTTCGGCGCCGGCGCGCTGATGGCCAATACCGGCTTCGACACGACCATGCAAAACGCCTGGCAGGAGGGAGTTCGGCCCACCGATGTCGGAACGTTCTTTTCCGATTGCAAGGTGCTCGGCGAGGGGAAGTACGCCCTACCGATTTTTGGTGTGGCGGCCCTCACCGGGGTGGTCCTCGAAGGGCAGCCAGCCGGCGACATCGTGGGCGAGTGGGGCTCCCGTTCGCTCCGCATATTCCTGGTCGGGGCGCCGCCGCTCTATGTGCTGCAGATGGCCACGGGGGCATCGCGGCCCGGTGAAAGCCCCGCCGGCAGCGATTGGCATCTGTGGAATGACAACAACGGCGTCAGTGGCCATGCCTTCGTGGGCGCGGTTCCCTTTCTCGCCGCGGCCGAGATGGTGGAAAACCCGCTTGCCAAGGGCACGCTCTACGTCTGCTCGACCTTCGTCGGCTTCTCGAGGATGACCGACAACGCGCATTATCCGTCGCAGATCTTTCTCGGCTGGTATCTGGCCTGGGCCAGTTCGATGGCCGTCAACCGCACCGAAACGCACTTCGCCGGAATGGAAGTGCGGGTGGTGCCCCTGCCCATGGCCGACATGGGCGGTCTGGCCGTCGAGTCACGGTGGTGAGGCGAGTTCGCCGTTCCGGCCTCCCGTGGCGTATGATTCTGACCCCGGTCCGGCCGTCGAATCGGCGGGCATTGGGGTGTGGTCTCATCAACGCAACCGCTGGAGCAGGTATTCATGGCCAAGTCATCTCGGGTTTCTGTGTCGCCTCCGACCGGGGCATCTTCCGATCAACTTCGGAATCTCTGCACGGCCGCTGAACGTGCGCTGCTTGCAATGAGCGACGACCCGGGGCTTTCCAAGGCCGTCCATGCAGACGTGCAGGCGCTCCTCGTGCGAACGCGGACGTTTCGCGACAAATGGCGGGCACTGACGGGGGAGCAGACCCGCGTCGTGAAGAGGGCGCCACGGGCCGTCGCCGAGGCGAATGCCCGGACCCGTGCCAAGGCAGACCTTTTCGATGCCGCCGTGAAGCGAGTTGAAGCGAGGCTCAAGGCACTTCTCCCGGCTGCTGGCGAGGAAAAAAGAAACGCCTCGAAGCGGGTCATCACCCGCAAGACGACGCCGAAGCGTGCTCGTGTCGCTGGCAACCGGGCCGCTCGGGCGGGCCTCCGGTCGGAGTTCACCCGCCAGGTCGCCACGCTCAACAAAGCCAGTGCCAAGCGGGGCGTGTCGAAGCCCGTTGCAGCCAAGCCGGCTGCGTCGCGTGTGGCTGCCGCTGCTGCCGCGGCTACGAAGAAGGTCGTTCCGGTGACGCGGATGGTGGAAGCCAAGGGAGAGGCCAAGACGACCATGAAGCCGGCATCCAAGACGGCATCCAAGACGGCATCCAAGCCGGTCTCCAAGATGGTCATTGCATCGGCGGCTGGAAAATCTGCCGCCCGGTCGAAGAAGCGAAATCGGCCACCAGCTGCGGCCGCCGCGCAGGCGATCAGGTATGACGGCGGGAAGCAGCGGTCGGCGCGAACAGCGGCCAAGAACGCCCGCCTCAAGGTCGAGGGGCAGGCGACCCGCAAGGGCAGTCATGTCATTGCCGCCGGCAAGCGGTCGCAGGCCCGCCGCGATAAGCGACGCTAGTCGGGGTGAGGAGCCCAGTGTGGAGCCAGGAAGACCCCAACGTCGAGACCGGCGGCAGGGTCTGCAATCCTGCGGGCACGGTATGCAATTCTGTGAGTGCGTTACTTCGTCGGCCAGGCATGCAGCTGGCCGGCGGAGTCGCCCGCCAGAATGATCGTACCGTCGCCCGATATCGCCACCCGCATCGGCAGCAGGGAAACGCCTGCCGGTGGCTTCTTGTCTGCCGGTGTGTCGTCGGCGACCGTGAACTTTTTCAGTTCCTGCCCTTCTGGCGACCAGAGTTTGACGAGACCGTCGCGGCCGCAGGTGGCCAATTCGCCCTGCGGCCCGAAGCGACCATCGAGCACGCCGCCGCTATGGGCATTGGGCTTATTCACCACCGGCCAGCCGTCTTTCACGTCCCACCAGACGATCGTGCCATCCTCGCCACAGGAGGCGACGACGCCTGAGTCACTCCGCCACGAGAGCGAACGCACCGATTTCTTGTGTTCGGAGAGAGGAAGGATCACGCCACCGGTCTTGCCGTCCCAGAGATGAATGTTGCCGATCCGGTCTCCGGTGGCGAGATATTTTCCGTCGGGCGAGAAGGCGACGGCCGTCACCCAGTCGGTGTGCTTGTCGATCGTCGTCTGCAGGCTTCCATCCTCGGTGGAATAGAGTTTGATCTTGCGGCTCGTGCAGCCGATCGCCACGAGTTTTTCGTCGGGCGAGATGTCGGCCGCGATGATCGCGTCGGGCTCATCGGCGACGCTCGCCAGCCTTTTTCCGGTCGCCACATCGAAGAGCACGACCGTGCCGCTTTGCACCGGCTTGCCACCGGCCGCCATCAGGAGACGTCCTGATCGGCTGAAGGCGAGCACGAGCGGCTCCCCCTCTGGAAAGGCAAGCGAGCCATACCGCTTATCGAGTGACGAGAAGAGATCGATGGCCCCGTAGCTGGCGACGGCCGCCACCGGGGCCCGCGGGCTCGCCGCAAGGGCCAGAACAGGGTAGGGCCGGATCGTCTTTGGCTTCTCGATCGACGCCAGGTCTGCGGGCACGGCGATCGGGCCATCGTTGGCGGCCGCCGGGGCCGCCGCCTTGAACCCGAGCGTTCGCATCGCGGCGACGGAACTGCCGGCATTCTCACGCAGGCCCGTGTCGATCCACTTTTTGATCAGTTCAACCTGCTCGGCCGGCACACGGTCACCCTCGGGAGGCATTCGTTCGCCATCGTCTGGCGCCGTGATCACCTCGATGAGCCGGCTGCCACCCGACCGGCCGGCGATCACGATTTCACCGCCGCCGGCCCCCTTCATGAGTCCTGAATAGCTCACGAGGCTGAGCCCTGCCTCCTGCTTGCCGTCGCCATGGCAGGTTGCGCAGTGCTTCTTCATGATGCCCGCGACATGGTCTTCGTAGGTGATCGGCTTATCGTCGGCAGCCGTCGCAAAGGAGGCAATCCAGAGCATCCAGAGGATTGCGGGGGCCGCCTTAGCCGCCAGCGACTTCAGACAAGCCGACTTGTTTCCGGCATCAGAAGAAAATGACACAGGCCCGCTCCTCACAAGGAAAATTTCCACGACTCATTTATAACCCGGCTGCGACCCCGATTTTGGACACCGGCCTGCCAAGCATCAATTCGACGGAGCCGATATTTGGCAGAAATACCCGCTTTTATGGGGAACGGTCATACAAGCCCGGAGCGTAAGCGATGGGATTTCGCGTTTCGTGGCTTCCGATCCCCCGGCTTACGCCGGGGGCTTTTATGGGAGTGAGGCTCATATGCGTCCCTAACACGACGCCGGTCACCGCGGCTCGAGGACAAACTCGAAGTCGTTGTTCGGTTGGGCAAGCACTTCAGCCGTGAGGCCGCTGCTTGTGTGATCGTTGTAGCGGACCGGGATCCGCGATTTCATGGGGGGCGGAGGCGCAGGAACATCATCCGCGGTGACCGTCGGAGTGGACGGCCTCACTTCTTCCCACGAATCGATCGCAACGCGGTGGAATCCCACGAGCGCACCGTCCCCAGCCGCGAAGGATTGCATCGCAAATCTTCCGTCAGAGCCGATGATTCCAGACGCACCCCGGCCCATCGTTCCACGAGAACGATCTGGGATAAAGGAAATCCTCCCGGCGGGGAGCGGCTTTCCCTGATAGAGCACGATCCCACCGGCCTTGGCGAGCGGCGGCCGCTGGTTTCTGCCGCAGCCGACGCCGATCACGCCGAAGGCTACCGATAGAATGAGAAGCCACGTCCACTCATGGTTGCGTGTCAACTTCACCCCCCGCGATCGTGGAAAGATTACGCCAGACTGTAATGTCAATATTTTCCGATACAAACGTGACAGCCCCATCGCCGTAGAGCATCGACGTGCCCCCCGGATGCTCGGAGCTGAATGGGATAGGCCAGACATCCTTCACTCGGGCGTTGTAGGCCGCGAACACCTGGTTTGGTGAATACTTCATGCCCTTCACGGAACCGATGTTTTCCAGAAAAATACTGGCTGCCCAGGGGCTCCAGCGGCCATTGGGTCCGATCTGCTCGTCCGCGTGTGTGCTCTGATACTCGGAGAAGGTACTCAGGATTCTTAGGAAGTTGGGGCGGAACTCACCCATGACGAACGTATTGCTCAGCCCATCCGTGACATCCTTGGCCTTGGTCTTACTATCGATGAAGAACGCGCCCCGATTGAGTCCGAGTGCGGTTTTGGTCAATGCAGTGCCATCCGTCCCATGCCAGCCGAACACGCCGACATAACACGTCGCGCGGCACTGCACGCCGCCTGTGATGTATGCCGCCCCGCCGCGTGTTGCGCCCGTATACGAAGGACACACGAAGAGGGGGACGAGCGTGTTGGCGACCGTATTGTTTGGTGACGAACTCACGGGCAACGTAAAGTCCCACTTTGCATACAGCTCCTGAAACTCGATGAACGGAAGGATTTTGACCAGCATGCTGGCGTTGGTCGCATTGCTCGTCCATGCATAGCCATCAGCGCCATTGGGAAGCTGGCCGCGAACCGACTCATGGTTGGCCAGCCCAAGGCCAACCTGCCGTAGTTTATTTTGGCACGCACTCCGCCGGGCGGACTCGCGGGCCGTCTGGACGGCCGGCAGGAGCAGGCCCACGAGCGTGCCGATAATGGCGATCACAACCAAAAGCTCTACGAGCGTGAAGCCCGGCACGATGCGGCGATTCCTCCGCCGCAACATGAGAATATCAAGCATGTGATTTCCCCTCCCAGAGTGTCGCAAGACCACAACATCGGTGGCGTAAAGATAGAAGGTTCAAATATCAACTTTGAACAGAGTCAGGTTGATGTGGTTTGCCCGCGGCCCCCGAGGCCTTCCCCAGGCCCACTTAATGTACAAACAAAAACTCACTTGAGCCAATCAAGCCTGCAAAAACATCCTCGTAGACGGCCGGGGCCTGATTCGCCGCCACGAGGTGGAGCAGCGCCTCCATCTCTGTCGGCGTTGGACGCCTCGAGAGCACACGGATAAAGATCGCTTCGACGATGCCCTCCGGAGTAGAGTGTTCGTCAAGAATCCTCTTCAGTACACCGCCCGTGGAAGCCGTATGCACCCGCGGGCTAGCCGTGTCGCCCACGAGCAGATGCATCACCTGCGAGAGTGAGGGATCGGTGCGCGTATCGCAGGCGCACACGGAATTTCTGGCCGATTGTCCGAACGTGTCGAGAACAAAGTCGCCGCTGGAGGAGTTCGGAGTGCGATTGATGTAGTTGATCGCTTTGGTGCCGGTCGGAGAACGGGGCAGGGAGCGGGGTATGCCCGTGATGGCCACGATCGAGTCAAGCAGCACATCGGCCCGCAGTCGCCGCACTCGGGCGTGTGAAAACTGCCGTTGATCGGCCGCGTTGGATGGCGTCGGCTCCACCGAGAGTTGGTAGACCCGCGAGTTGCAAATATCGCGGACAATCGGCCGCAGTCTCCGGCCGTGTTCCGCGAATCGGGCGGCCAGCGCATCGAGCAGCGGCCCATTCGCGGGCGGATTCGTGGCCCGGAAGTCGTCGACCGGATCGACGATGCCGACACCGAGGAGGTGGGCCCAGAGCCGATTCACGATATTGCGATTGAAGAGGTCGTTGGCAGGGTCGCGGATCCACGCCGCCAGGGCCCGCCGTGGGTCGCCCTCACCATCAACCGGCTCGACCGCACCGAGCAGTTTTGCCGGTACGGGCCGGTCATCCACCAAGTGTTTCGCCGGCGGCGCCGCAGGATCGTAGATCACGCGACGATCGCGGCCGTCGCTGCCGGGCTTCCGCTTCACGCAGGTGAAGAAGCTCACCAGCCCGTAGTAGTCATCCATCGTCCACCGGTCGAACGGATGGTTATGGCACTCCGCGCACTGCATCCGCACGCCGAGAAAGATTTGGGAGAAGTCGGCCGCCAACACCTTGGGGTTGAGCTTGTAGTCCTTGACGAGCATCGTATAGAGGCCCGTCTGACCGTCGACGTTCGTGCTGCCAACCGCAGTCGCCATATCCGCCGCTACCTCGTCAAACGGCCGATCGGCTGCGATTTGGTCCCGCAGCCACGCGATGAACGCATTGGCCGGCTTGTGGCAGTCGCCGCGGCCCGTGTAGTCGATGCTCGACACACGGCACAGTTCTCCCCAGCGGGCCGTCATGAAGTCGGTAAACTCATCGCTGGCGATCAGGGCGTCGATCTTCTTGGCCCGCTTCTCGGTCGAGGCGTCGGCCATAAAAGCCGCGTATTCCTCGGGCGTAGGCACGCGGGCAGCCAGGTCGAGCGTGACCCGGCGCAGAAACGTCTCGTCGTCGCAAATCTCCGACGGCACGATCCGCAGTTTTTCAAGCCGCGTGAAAACAAGCTTGTCGATGAAGTTATTTTGGGGGGTGCTTTTCCACACAAAACCCTCTGTCGTCGGCAGCACGATCACCTCCGCACCGACCGTAAACCGGCTGAAGCGGGCGAACACAGTCGTGTCGCCCGGCCCCTTGGCGGAGACCCGGCCGTTCTCATCGATCTCGGCCACGGTTGGGTTGTTGGTGCCGAAGAGGGCAAGGGGCGTGACGTCGCGGGTGGAGCCGTCGGCGTAGGTGGCCGTGACCTGCAGGTTCCCCCCCTCGCCAGCCTTGTTGAAGACCATCGACGGCTGCGACACGGCGATATCGGCGACGTCGGGCACGCTACCGACGTCATTCGGAGCCCCAGCCTGGATCCAGGCTGCAAGCGTCTTGTAAAGGTGGCTCTCTTTCTCAAACCGCTTGCCCCCGGTATGGGCCACGGCTCCGGTGGCCTTGAGCAGCAGCAGGCTCTCCGCGGGCACGGCCGTGTTGACCCGTCGGCCCGGTATCTCCTCAACGGTCCGGCGGTAGTCGCCGGGGGCGTCGTAGCCAAAGAGCGAGAGCATGTAACCGTCCTTGCCGCGGGCCGAGCCGTGGCAGGTGCCGGCGTTGCAACCGGCCCGGAAGAAGACCGGCATGACATCACGGCGAAATCCAGGCACAGCCGTACCGGGTGCGGAGAGACTGCCACCCGCAAGCTCAGCGGCAGAGACTGCAGTCGCTGCCACCATCGAGGCCGCGCCCAAGAGGGCCACGATCAGTTTCGAGGTCATGATGTCACCGTATTCCTTGTTCCTATGAGTCACTTTTCGAGCCTCGGATCGATCCGCAGCCTGCCGGAGCCCGTCTGCAGCCTGGTCTCTCCGCCGTTGACAGTGAACCGCACATCACACTTGAGTTCACTCACCAGCCCCAACAGGGCGTCGTCGGTGGCCTCGAGTTCCACCGCGACCTCCTTCGAAGTCTTGTCGATCGTCGGCTCCGGTCCGTTCGCAGTGACCCCGACCGGCAGGCCGAGCATACGAACGGTTGCCTGCCCCTCGAACGGCCGAATCTGCTTCACTTCCCAGCGATACGCCAACCGCTCGCCACGCCGCACGCTCTGCGGTTCGGTGGAGAGTGAGACGAACGGCTCGGCGACCTCGAGCGAGACGACCTCCGACGAGACTCTCACCCGCTCCGAGCCCCGGGCCGTATCGCCCCCCGAACGGCCGCCACGCGGCTGTGTCGTCGTGACCATCACGTAGAGCGGTGCCACGCCGAGTTTAGCGTTGGCATCAGCCGAGAGCGTCAGGTTCGCCTGGGTCTCCCCCGACGGAATCAACTCAGCCGGTGGCGTGCCGACGCCCGGCGGCGCAAACTCGCACTGCATTTCGAGCGGCTCGTCGAATCCGGGCTGACGCACGATCTTCACCGGGACCGTGAGCTCCGACCCCCGCATCAGCGGCTGCTTCGGGGCGGCGAGCGTCACCGCAAATCCGGCTGGCTCGCTCACCGCTGCAAGGAACCGATCGACCCGGATGCTCCGCCATGGGTAGTGCGAATACCGCACCCGCAGCAGGTTTTGCTGGTTGACCGTGGCGAACGGCTCGCCGCCATCCGCCGGCCGGCCCTCGATTCGAATGAACGAAGCCGCCAACGGGGCATCGGCATCGGCGATGAGCGTAAGCGGCCAGACCGATTGCAGAGCCGGCAGCCGTGGCGAAAGCATCTTCACGCCTGCCGGCAGTCCGTCGACAGCCAGATCGATCGGCCCTTTGAGAGTGCTCCCTTGTCCCGGATAGAGCGAAAGCCCGACAGTCCAACGGTCGCCCCGCGGAACCGTGAGCGACGTCTTCCGCGGCCGTTCGGGCCAATATCCCTCCTGGTGGAGCCCGACGTGGAGTGTGTTGACAGGCGGCGCGATCTCGATGCGATAGACCGACGTCGGCCCCCCGGCGGCGCGGGTGTCGGCCACCTCGAGCACATAATCGCCATCCTGTTTCGGCGTCCAGATCACCGATGGATCGAAGAGTTCGGGAAAATCCCCCTGCGCGCCGAAGATGTCGCGATCCGCGAGCGTGGCATCGTCGGCCTTGAGTTCGGCCGGCCCTGGCGCCCCCGCCGGCTCAATGGGCCGCAGCTTGATGACAGGATCGACCGGCAGACCGAGCCCGCTTGACCACACGCGCACCTGGAGCGGCACATCCTTCTTCACCGTGAGGCGAAACCGATCAGTCTCGTCAGGCTGCGAGAGAATGCCGTTGATCGCGACGGGGATCGTCGGCACCTTTGTCTCGGTCTGCCCCGGCTCCTCGAGCACGTTGGGAAACGGGCTCGACCGCAACAGGAGCGGCAGCGGCGCCTCGCCGGCATGTTGAAACGTGCCCGGCGTCTGCGGCACGGCGACTGTGTGTGAAACCGTGCCCAGCGGGTCACCGAGCAGTTGCATCTCGAGCGGCTGGCCAGCCGGCCCGCCGGCGGGGTAGGCAGCCAGCGGCCGGAAAAACCGGCCGATGTGAATCGCATACTCCCGGTCGTGCGGGATGAACATCGCCCGCTTGAGGACGACCGTATAGTCGCCGTCAACGGGCAGCTTGAGCGAGACGAGCGGATCCTGGCGATTCAGCGGCGAGTCATCATTGAGCGTGATCCGCTTGCCGGATGGGTCAAGGATTTCAACCACTGAGTCATAGCCTTCGGGGAAGGGCTGCCACTGGAGGTCGTCGCCCATCTTCACCATGTCGACCTCGACCGAGAGCCGCTCGCCCGCCTTGCCCGCCACGCGAAAGCAGTCGACGTCAGCGGCTTCGCTTTTCGAGAGCGTGCCGCGAACGGTGACGTTCGGCTCGACCCGCAGGGCCGTTTTGACCGTGTCGTTGGTGTTGGCCTTATTCTCCCCCTCGTCGATCACCGGGAAGGGACTGACGAACACGGCGGCCATCGACGACAGCCCCACCGCGGTCAGCACCCGAAAGGGATGCTCCCCCGGCAGGCAGTCTGCAGCGACCTCGAGTGTGCAGACAAGCCGCTGCTTCGCGGCGTCAAACTGCGTGCCCACGCAGCGGATGCCTGGCGTCGCGGCGGTGATCGAGTCGGATGCCTTCCAGGGGGCGAACGTCGCCGGCGGGTACAACACGACCTCGGTTGCTTCGTGGTGCCACGGCGCCACCACGATTTCGCACGTCGTGCCCCGGCCGACAAGCCGCGGCTTCACGCCATCGATCCAGGGATCGGCCATCGCGTCGGCCGCCAGAAGCGGGACGAGGATCACCAGCGTGAGACAGGCACGAGGAAACACGTGCATGGGTTGATACCTCCCGCAAAAGAAAAATCTGTCTGGATTTCAGCTGAGCAACGGCGTGACAATTTCGGCGTCTTTCACGATCTCTATCGGCCGCGTGCCAAACGCGACGAGTTCCTTATTGGAGTCAATGCCCATCTGGTGATAGATCGTGGCCATCAGGTTCTCGAGGGTCACCGCATCGCGAGCCGGCTCGCCACCGGTCGAGTCGCTCGCACCGTAAATGAGCCCCGGCTTGAACCCGCCGCCGGCGAGCATCATCGAGTAGGATCGGGCCCAGTGATCGCGGCCGCTCTCCTTGTTCACCTTCGGCGTGCGACCAAATTCGCTCGTCACCCACACAAGCGTTGAGTCGAGGAGCCCCCGCTGCTCCAAGTCGGTGACGAGCCCGGCGATCGCATAATCGAACGGCCTCATCTGGTCGAGGCAGGCCCGCTTCACGTCCGAGTGGCAGTCCCACGAACCATATTCAAGCGTCACAAACCGCACACCCGCCTCGACGAGCCGGCGGGCGATGATCAGCCGCTCGGAGAGACCCTTCGGGTGGAGCTTGCCATCGGGGCCTTTGATGTCGCCTGTTACCTCGCTGCCGTAGAGCTTCAACGTTTCGTCCGTTTCGCCGTCGAAAGAAAACGCCTTCTGGGCATCGGTGGAGGTGAGAAGCGAATACGCGCGAGCATGAAACTCGTCCATCGTGTCGAGGAGCACAGGATTGGCCTCAAGCCCGCGGATTCGCTTTTCAACGATCTCGCGAACCCCCCGTCGTCGCTGAAGTTGCTCCAGCGTGAGGCCGGCAGGAAGTGAAAAGTCGCGGACTTTGAAATCCTTCTTCTGGGTGCCTGGGTCGCCACCCGTCTCAAACGGGCCGTGGATGCTCGGCAGAAATCCAGTGCCGCCGCCGAAGGAGTTTTTGCCCGGAATGGCGATGTAGCAGGGGAGTTCGCCGCGGGTCCCGAGTTCGTGCGAAACGATCGAGCCCATCTGCGGGTAGTCGATCACCGCGGTGGGTGTGTAGCCGGTGTGGAGATGGTATGTCGCGAGGGCGTGGTCGGGGATTTTTCCGACCACGCTCCGGACGACGGTGATCTTGTCGGCGATGCCCGCGAGCTGCGGCAGGTTGTCGCTGAACACGTCACCCGTCTTCGTCTTCACCACACCGAACGAGCCGCGGTATTCGACCGGCGCTTCGGGTTTGGGGTCGAACGACTCATGGTGCGGAAAGCCGCCGGGCAGGTTGATCTGGATGACGCTCTTGATCTGCTCCGGCAGTTTCCGCTGGGTGAGATTGCCCCCCACGACGGACGCCTCGCCACGGGCTGATCGCAGGGTGAGGAAGTCGGCGAGCGACAAACCAAGCCCGGCGAGGCTGCCCGCCTGCAAAACAGACCGTCGCGGGAGGCTGCGGAAACCGTCACACCCTGCGGAACGCGATCGAACGCCGGATCGTGTCGAGAAAAGATTCGGTGGTGTCATTGCTGAGTTCTCCATGGACGACAGAACTGACCAGATAAAAGTGTCATAACAGATTCGTAGATGTCAAGGATTGAGAGGCGAGGCGTCACTCCTTCGAGGGCCGCTTACCTCGAAAGAAAGTGCATTGCCGCCTCGCCTGGCAGCAGTCGCGGTAGGTTGTCATGCCGCTGGTTTTTCATGTCTCTCGCTGTGCTTCCGTCGCACCCCTACGGTGCGCTGTAATCGCTCTTGAGCGCGAAACTGAAGGCGGGGCCTACGTTGCGGCCTTGCTTGACGGTTGCCCTGAGGCCGGAGGTCGCGGCATCGCCGTAGGCTTTGGGCGTGATGTAGGTTGGCTCTTGTTTCGCCGCCTTCAGACTCCTCACTTGCCACGTAGCGTAGGCTTTTTGATCGCTCGGATCGGGAGCCGGCCCGGGATCCTGATACTCCCATTTGCGAATAGCCACGAGATAGTCCCCCGCCAACGTGCCGCCACCAGCACGGCCGGTGAGGGGATTGAGTCGATACACGCCAGATGAATCGGTCGTTCCGGCCGCACCGAGACCGCTCCCCGACGGGGTGAAGGTGATGATCGCCCTCTCGACCGGCGTTCCATCAAGCGTCACGATGCCCTCGACATATTGAATCGCGGGACCGCGACTGCATCCCCAGACGGCTGCCATGCTGCAGGCGAGGATGGCGAGCCTCATCTTGAAGACGGCAGGCATGCCGGGAAATGATCGAATCATGGCTGCTCCTCAGTCTGAGTAGGTTTCGCCCTGAGCGGGCGACGCCATCGCCCCCCATACGCCCCACAGGGACGGTTGCCTGAAGTAACCGGAGCTTCCGATCGCAAGATTTGGCGAGTTATTCGTGTCAATCGACTCCGCGATAAACCGCACGGCGCCGTCGCACATGGCGACCACGGCCCCGCCCGGGTGATAACTGCTCGCCGGCACGCCTGCGTCATTGGATGTCGTGCCGTTGTGATGGGCGCACCGTGGCCCGTTGGGAGGAAGCGTGTTGTAAAACCAGGTGTGACCGACCTGCCGGCTCGTCCATGTGTGCCCAATGACGTTGGTGTTGGCCGTGAACGTGGCGGCCAGGCAGTCCTGGGGCTTGCATTGCCAGTCATATCCATCGGCCGTCGCCCAGCCAGAGAGTCGGCTTGCGCTCCCATCGCCGATGACGGCCTCGCCTACCAGCACTGTCTTGCTCAGGCCGTCGGTGATCTTCTTCGGCAGACTGACGCCGATCGCCGACCGCGGCGAGGTTCCGTATTGGCCGTAGCCGTTTAACAAGACGGTTCCGGCACCATTGTAAACAAGCTGCGCCTCGTGCGGATACGACCCCCAATTGCTCAGGTTGTAGGTCAAGTCACCGGCGCAGCCCCGGTAATTCGTGGGCCATCTGATGGCTGGACTCATACCCATCGGATCGGATGGGCAGAGAAGCGCGTTGATCCGACGGCCAGCAGACTGCGTGCCTCTCCAAGCTGCGTCTGATTGGCCATTCGCGTTTGTTGTGAAGTAGGCGCGGGCCTGATCGAACGTCTCAGATTGCTCGAGAAACGGCATGACGTGGATCAGAAAACTCCAAGAACGCGCGGTGGTGGCCCCGTTGGTGGTCACGTTCTTCCAGTCTTTGTAGCCCGGATAGCCGCCATGTGCCGACTGATACGTGTTGCAACCAAGGGCCAGTTGCTTGAGGTTATTGGTGCAGGTCGTTCGTCGGGCTGATTCCCGTGCCGTCTGCACCGCCGGCAGGAGCAGGCCGACGAGCGTGCCGATGATGGCAATCACCACCAGAAGCTCCACGAGCGTAAAACCGGCCAGAATGCCGTAACGGCCCCGATGTGGCGTTGTCTTGTAACCATTCATGATGAGTCGCCCCCCAACAAAACAAAAGAAAAGATAAAAACAGAAAAGACAAGGCCCGGTCGCCCCTATTCGCCCCGGGCTCACCTGCTGCAGATCAATGATTGAATACGAACTCCGTCGCGTTGAGAAGGCTCCAGAAAATGTCCTCGTACACCGCCTGGTCCTTGGGCTTACCCGACGCCATCTCCACGAAGCCGGCTAGTTCCTCAGGCGTAGGCTTGCGGGAGAGCGTGCGGATGAAGAGGGCCGTGACGATTTCCTCGGGCGTCGATTTCGTTTCGATGAGTCCCTTCGCGATGCCCCCCTTTGTCAGCCGGTCGCGGACGGTGTCACCCACCACGAGATGCATGGCCTGCGAGAGCGTGGGATTCGACTTCGTCTCGCAGGCGCAGATCGTACCACGGCTGGAGCGGCCGAACGTGGCGAAGAAGGGGTCACCGACCTGTGGGCCTCCCGTGTCGCCGCTTCCCCGGGGGTGATACTCGATCGCCTTCGTGCCGACAGGCCAGCCGGGAAGAGTCCGCGGCACGCCCGTCACGGCCACGACGGAATCCAGCAGCACGTCGGCTCGCAAACGCCGTAGGTGGGCGTGGGAAAACTGCCGCGTGTCGCCAGCGTTCGACGGCGTGGGCTGCACCGAGAGTTGGTAGACCCGCGAATGACAGATGTCGCGGACAAAACCACGCAGATCGAACTTCAGCTCGACAAGGCGGGCAGCGAGCGCGTCCATGAGTGGGGCATTCACCGGCGGGTTACTCACCCGCATGTCATCTATTGGATCGACAACGCCCCGGCCGAAGAACTGCGCCCAGATTCGATTGGCAAGGTTTTTCGAGAAGATTTCGTTGTCGGACGATGTGAGCCAGGCAGCCAGCGCAGGCCGCGGGTCACCGTCGACGGCCACGGGTTCAACCGTGCCCAGCGTCTTCGCCTTTCGCACCCTGCCGTCCACAGGATGGGGAACCTGATTGGCCTTCGTGTTCCAGAAGATACGCTTCTCACGCGGCTCGACCCCAGCCTTCCACTGCACGCCCGTGAAGAAATTGACGAAGCCGTAGTAGTCGTCCATCGTCCAGCGGTCGAAGGGATGGTTGTGGCACTCGGCACACTGAATCTGAACGCCGAGAAACACCTGCGAAAAGTCAGCGGCCAGCATCTTGGGCTCCGGCCGCGGTTTGTGAACGAGCATTGTGTAGAGGTTGGCCGGGCCGTGGGAGATGTTTGGCCCTGAGGCTGTCACCATCTCGGAGACAAACTCGTTGAGCGGGCGATCGGCCCGCAGTTGCTCCTTGATCCAGTTGGCAAACAGGTCAGCCGCCTTGATCACGGTGCCGGTCGTCGAGTAGTTGCCACCGATCACCCGCAGTTGCTCAGCCCAGAGGGCGGCCTGATAGTCGGCGAAGGCATCGCTCGCGATCAGTTCGTCGATCTTCTTCGACCGCTTGTCGGCCGACGTGGCAGGAATGAAGGCTTCGTATTCCTCGACCGTCGGCGGCCGGGCGACGAGGTCGAGCGTGACCCGGCGGAGAAACGTCTCGTCATCGCAGAGATCGGAAGGCACGATCCGCAGTTTTTCGAGCCTCTCGAAGACGAGATTGTCGATGAAGTTATTCGCGGGCGGGTTGGGCCAGACAAAGTCTCCGGCTGGGGGGAGCACGATCACTTCGGCGCCGATCGTAAACCGGCTGAATCGTGCGAAGACGTTCGTGTCGCCCGGTCCCTTGGCCGTCACGCTGCCACTGGAGTCGATCTCGGCCACGGCGGGGTTATTGGAAAAGAAGCGGGCCAGATCGGTCACGTCGCGGCTGGTGCCGTCGGAATAGCTGGCGGTCACGCGGGCCTTTCCCTGCTGGCCGATGCTATTGAAGACGACGCTCTGCTTCGGCAGAGAAATCCCGATCACCTCCGGCACCGTGCCGACGTCGTCGGGTGCGCCGGCTGTGATCCAGGCTGCAAGCGTCTTATAGAGGTCGCTATCTTTTTCGAAGAGCTTGCCGCCGGTGTGGGGCACGGCGTTGGTGGCCTTGAGCAAAAGCAGGCTCTCGGCGGGCATGGCTGTGTTGACCCGGCGGCCCGGCATCTCTTCGACGGTGCGGCGGTAGTCACCGGCGGGATCGTAGCCAAAGAGCGAGAGCATGTAGCCGTCTTTGCCACGGGCCGAGCCGTGGCAGGTGCCGGCATTGCAGCCGGCGCGGAACAACACAGGCATCACGTCGCGGCGGAAACTGGGCGCGGCCGCGGCCGACGGCTCGGCGGCTGGCGGCGCTGCGGCTGGCGCGCGGCCGACGAAGAGGACAATCAAGGCGAGTGCAAGCAGGATGTGTCTCATGCGTCGAACCTTCTCCCTACAGCCGTGGGTCTATGCGGAGCGTGCCTTTGCCGGCCCGCTGCCGGATCTCTTGGCCCGCGACTTTCACAACGAGTTCACACTCCAGTCCCGATACGGCGCCCAGCAGTGCGTCGTCGCTGGCCTCGATCTCAAACGCGATCTGCTTGGCGTCTTTGGTGATCTTCGGCGCTCCGCCCACCACGCCGACCCCTTTCGGCAGGCCGAGGAGCGTGGCGTCCATGTTTCCCTCGAATGGGCTCTTCGGCGTGACGGTAAATGCGAACATCGCCCGCCCACCCCGCCGAACGCTCACCGGTTCGCTTGCAAGTTCCACGAACGGCTCAGCGACTTCGACTTCGATGATCTGCGACGAAACGCGAATCCTCCCCGTGCCGAGATACTGGCTCGACTGCTCGTTGGGGCCGCCTAACGTCGTGGCCATGAGATAGAGCGGCCCCTTGCCGAGCGGAGCGTTCCGTTCGGCGGTGATACGCAGCACGGCCCCGGTTTCACCGGAGGGAATGAGCTCCTTCGGCGGCAGCCCCACGCCGGGCGGGGCGAATTCGGCCTGAAACTCGACGGGCTCGTCAAAGCCTGGTTGCCGCGTGAGCTTGACGGGAATGAAAAGCTCGCCGCCGCGGACCAGCGACGCAGTCGGCTGCACGAGTTCGATTGCGATCGGCGCGGGCTCCGTCACCGCCATGGCAAAGCGGTCAGTCCGCACAACCCGCCACGCGTCGCCCCCAGAGTGGTTGATGAAGGGCACCGCCTGATGGCAGCCGCCCTCGAGCACGACAGCCGGATCGGTGGCCTTGGCCTGGAACCTCACGATGCCGCATGCAGGCTGGGCGTTCGCTTCAGCAACAAGTTGCACCGGCCATTTGGCCATCTTGCCCGGCACCCGCGGCGACACAAGCCGCACGCCGCTGGGGAGCCCTGTGGCAACGATGTCGAACGGCCCTGCGTACGTCGTCCCCTGGCCTTGATGAACGTCCACCACCACCGTCCAGCGATTCCCTCTGGGCACGGCGAGACCGGTTGCCCGATTGCCCTCCATCCAATCAAAGAAAGGGCTCCGCAGCACAAAGTGGATCGCCTCCGGCGGCGTGTCGATCTCAATGCGGTAGACCGCAGTCGGCCCGCCCCCACCGGAGGAATCGAAAACCTCCAGCAGATAGTCGCCATCCGCCTTGGGCTCCCAGATTACCGACGGATCGAGCACGTCCTTGACGCCGCCCTGCGAACGAATGCTCGTGCCGAACAGATCGCGATCGTTGAGCATTCTCGGCTCGGCGTCATCGGCCTCGACCTCGGGAGCACCCGGCCCGCCGTCGGCACCAATCGGTCGAATCCGAATGGCGGGATCGATCGGGTGGCCCAGCGCTGATGCATACGCACGCACCCGAAAGCGGTCGCCTTTTTTCACGGTAACCCGAAAGGCATCGGTGTCGCCTGGCTTTTCGAGGATGCCATTGACCGCCATTGGCAGCGACGCCACGCGGGTCTCCTTGGCGGCCCGGTCTTCGAGCACGTTTTCGAAAGGGCTCGCCCGCAGCGACAGCGGGGACGGCGCATCGCCACACCATGAAAATGTGCCGGCTGCTGCCGGCACTGCCACCGTCTCGATGAACTCCCCGAGCGGGTCGCCAAGAAAGGTCGTCGTCAGTGGCTCGTCCGCCTTGCCCCCGGCGGGATACGCCGCCAGCGGTCGGCGGAACGTGCCGATATGGATGCAGTAGGGAATGGTCGCCGGCTTGTGGACCGACTGCCGCACCTCGACGTAGGCATGGCCTCCGGGGATGGTGTCAGGAATTTTCAGGCTGACCAGCGGATCCTGAACGTGGAGCGGGTTTTCGTCGTTGGCGGCCAACACTCGACCGGTTTCGTCGAGGACACGAACAGCCAGATCAAACTCAGCATCGGCGTAATGCACATCGGCGATCCGGACGCAATCGACCTCGACGGACAGCCGCGAACCGGGTTGCACCGGCACTTTGAACACGTCGGTATCGACCGTACCGAGCACGGTCACGTTGGGCTCGACGGCCTGCGCCGTGGCGATCGTGTCGTTTGGCGTGGTCACCTCGGCGACGACCGGGAACGGGCTGACGTGAAACGTGGAGAGCAGCGAGAGCCCATGGGCCGTCCGCAGTCGGAAAGGATGCTCTCCCGGCTCACAGTCGGCGGCGATTTCAAGTGCCGCTTTGAGCTGTTCCTCCACGCGGCCACCGTGGGCGAGGCCAACCGGGTAGGGCACGTTTGGCAGCGACTCAAGCTTCACCGCGCGAATGCCCGGCTTGAAAAACACGATCTCCTGCGGGTCGCTGAGATTCGTGCCCTGGATCGTCACCTCGACCGTCGTGCCCCGCTGGCCGATCCGAGGCCGCACCCACTCGACGTCTTTGTAAGTGGCCCCCGCGACAACGCCTGAGCCGGTGGCGATCACTGTGGCCACGACCACCCAGATGATGCTGTTGCAGAAAACAGCCCCCCGACTTCCGTCGCGGAACGTGTCTGCGCGAGTTCGCCATGACGTCATGAGACTTTTCACGCGATGAGCCCCGCCACCAGTTTGCCGTCCTTGATGATCTCGATCGGCCGCGTGCCGAAGGCGACGAGTTCCTTGTTGGCGTCGATTCCCAGCTCGTGGTAGACCGTGTACATGAGGTCTTCCAGCGTCACCCCGTCGCGCATCGGCTCGTTGGCCACTGAGTCGCTCGCCCCATGCACCAGTCCCCGTTTGAAACTACCGCCCGCCAGGAGCATCGAGTAGCAGCGGGCGTGATGATCTCGGCCTGACTGATTGTTGATCTTCGGCGTGCGGCCAAACTCACTCGTCACCCAGAAAAGCGTGGAATCGAGCAGACCGCGGCGGTCGAGGTCGGTGACGAGGCCGTAGATCGCCTGGTCAAGCGGCGGCATGAAGTCATCGCAACACTTCTTGACGTCAACGTGGCAATCCCACGAGCCGTAGTTGATTGTCACGAACCGCGTGCCCGCCTCGACGAGTCGGCGGGCGATGATCAACTGCTCCGCCAAACCTGTCGGGTGATACCTGCCGTCGGGTCCACGTAAACGGCCGGTTACTTCGCTCCCGTAGAGCTTGAATGTCTCATCAGTCTCCCCCTCGAACGTAAAGGCCTTCTGGGCGTCGGCGGAGGTGAGCAGTTCGTAGGCTTTCGCGTAGAAGCCGTCCATTGTGTCGAGCGTAGCGGGATCGGCCTCGAGCGATCGGATTCGCCTCTCGATGAGTTTGCGAGCCTGCTGCCGGCGGTCGAAACGGTCCATGGTGAGCCCCTCGGGCAGCGAAAAATCGCGGACCTTGAAGTCCTTACCCTTGGCAGGATCTTCGCCCAGTTCGAAGGCGCCGTAGCTGCTCGATAGAAAGCCCGTGCCCCCCGCATAGCCGCCTTTCACGGGGACTGCGATGTAGGGCGGCAAGAGTCCGCGGGGACCGAGTTCGTGTGAGATGACCGCCCCCATCGACGGGTAATCGATGACGGCCGTGGGGATGTAGCCGGTGGAGAGGTGGTAGGTCGCGAGCACATGGTCGGGGATTTTGCCGACGAGCGTGCGAACCACCGTGAGCTTGTCGGCAATCTCGGCGGCCTTAGGAAAATTATCGCTGAAGATCTCACCTGTCTTGGTCTTCACGACGCCGAACGCGCCACGGTATTCCACCGGCGACTCAGGCTTCGGATCGAAGGACTCATGCTGCGGGAAGCCGCCGCCGAGATTCAGCTGGATCACACTCTTGATCCGCTCGGGAAGCTTCCCCTTGGCGGCCTGGGCCGTGTAGGCGCCGGTCGAGGAAGCTGCCTCGCCACGGGCGGCCCGGGCCCGGAAAAACCCGCCCAGCGACAGGCCGAGGGCCCCGAGGCTGCCCACTTGCATGGCGGATCGTCGGGGCATTTGACGAAATCCGGCACATCCGGCGCGAAAATCACGCATGGCTGCTGCTCCAAAGACGAAAAAAACCTATTCCGAGATCCCTCCGACGAAATCCTCATTTTGGACAATTTTTTCATTGGGAGGATTTCATTGGGGGGAGCTGGTCGCAATCGTTCCCCACGAGTCAATCAGCGTGTCCAAACGCCGGGGCTCGCCGGGGGGATACTATGCCGCCTATGCCCTCCACGCCTTCCAACGCCGATCAGCCACGCCGGAATCGCTCCGAGGATCGTTCTATCGATCGTTCTACGGATCGTTCTACGGATCGCTCTTTGGAGCCGTCCATCGAGCGGTCTCAGGAGCGTTTTTTATCGCTGTTTCTCGCCAGTGAGCGGGAGGTCTACCGCTACATCTGCGCGATCGTGCCGGCCCGGGAAGATGCCGACGAGGTCATCCAGCAGACGGCCGTGGAACTCTGGCGGAAGTTCGAGCAATTTGACCTGACGCTCCCATTCACGCCGCTGGCCTGCAGGTTTGCCCTCAACGTGGCCAAACAGTGGCTCGAACGAAAACGCCGCTGGCGGACGCTGCTTTCCGACGGACTGGCCGAGCGGATCGCCGATCGGCGCGAGGCGGAGATGCCCGCCATCCAGCTAAGGCTGAGACATCTGGAGGTCTGCCTCGAGAAACTGCCGGCCGGCCAGCGGGCGATCATCGAGGGCTATTACTTGCGCAAACTGACCGTGGGGAGTGTGGCCACAGAGGCGGGCCGCACGGTTGACGCCGTCTACAAGTCGCTGCAACGCATCCGACACTCGCTTCAAGAGTGCATCGAACGAGCCGAACGGCTGGAGGGAGCATCGTGAGGTTTCCGTCGCCCGAGTTCGACGACGCCGTCGCGGCAGCCTGCCACGGCATTGCTGACGAGCAGACGCTCGCTGCGCTGGCCGAACTGCTGCAGGCCGACGACGCCGCGCTCGATGAATACCTCCTGCGAACAGAGCTTCATTCGACGCTCCTTACGGCATCGCACCTCGTCGATCCGGTCGATCCAGGGTCGATTCTCGCACTGGCCACAACGGCCAGCCGCCCTGACGTCGTGACGGCAAACGACCGACGTGAACAACGCCGCGCACGTGCGGCCGTCTGGGCCGGAGCGGCCGTGCTGGGGCTGATTGTGGCCGCCATGCTCGGGAGCACGAGCCGGTCGGAAAAACACAACCGGCCGTCTGACGAACAGCCCACGGCCATCGCTCCGCCTGTCGAGCAACCGCGGCCGGCCCCGCAGGTTGTCGGCACATTCGGCAGCATCGATTCCGCGGAGTGGGTTGCAGCCGACACGATCGTGCGGGAGGGCGACCCGCTGCGGTCGGGCCGGCGGATCGAACTGGCCAGCGGCAGCGTGCGGCTCTACTTTGCGAGTGGAGCCGTCGTGCGGCTGACCGGCCCGGCCATTTTCGAGGCCGAGTCGTCCATGACTGCCGTGCTCACGATGGGCCGCGTCGCCGTGACGGCCGATACGCCCGAGTCGAAAGGTTTCACGATCCGCACCCGGACGGGCCGCATCGTCGACCTTGGCACGGAGTTTACGGCCGAGGCCCTGCCTGATGGCCGCTGCCGGATCGGAGTCTCTTCCGGTGCCGTGAGCTTTCATCCAGGTGAACGGGGGGCCGGCCACCTGTTGCGAGCAGGCGACGTGATGGAAGTCGAACCGGGCCAACGGCAGGTGATCACGCGGATCGAGCAGGGGGATGAGTCGCCGGCCTTCCGTTTTCCATCGATCGAACCGCCGGCAGACGATGACTTTGCCGACCGGAGCCGCGGACAGGCCAGCATCCGTAGCGTGCTGGGACGCCTCTATAGCAATCTTCCCAAGGCAGCCAGCGCCGACCCGGAGATCCTTTTCGACGGACGTGGTCAGACAAACCCCGACGCCCCGGAGGAGTCGCTTTATTTTGCCGACGATGAAACAGGCGGTCTCCTGATCGACCTCGGAGAGTCGGTGCCCTTGACAAAGATCAACGTCTACTCCTGGCACCGCTGCATGAATCCGGGATTTGCCGACGATCTTCGGTACGCACACCGCGAGCGGGCCGCGCAGAATTTCGTGCTGTATGCGCACACCGGAACAAGCATTTCCGGACAAGAGGCGGACGCCGGGCAAGGCGCTCGCGCCGGGCAAGGCGCTCTCGCTTGGCACGAAACTCGTGTTGCGCAAGAACCACCCAGTGTTGATGCCGATCCCGCCAGCTCGGGGTGGACCCTGATCGCTCGGGTCAACTCAGATGCCTACTTTGGGCTCAAGGGGCCCTCGCGGCCGGCGCAGCAGGCATCGTCTGTCTCGTCGGCCCGGGGGACCCTCGGGAAGTACCGCTACCTTCTCGTCGTCGTGCAGCCCACGACCGGCATCAACAACGACGGCACCCCGCAGAACTTCGGCACGTTCTTCGGTGAGATCGACGTCTACGCAGACTGAAAAACGGAATTCGTGGCTTCCACGTGTTTCCGTTTCGCACCACCTGTTTTCGCTGCGTTGTCACCGACGCGAGAGGTTTTAACGACGCCAGCGGTTTCGCCAGCGGGGCCGCGGTGCAGGTGACGGGGCCGCAGCGGCCGCTTTCGCCGGCTCGCCCGGGAGAGCCGGCACTGTGGACTGCGTTGATCCCCTGTCTCCACGGGCCGCAGGATTGACCTCCGCGCGATACCGACGCGCCGTCGCCGCGGTGTGCGACTTCTCGATTTCCAGAATGCCGAAGTAGGGATCGGGATACTGCCAGTCGTTCTGTGCATGCGCAGGCGACGCACACCAGATGGTGCCGCCGGCCAGCACCAGACCGACCGCGAGAGATCGTAAATACGTTTGAGTCATCGCACGTTTCCTTCGGAGGGGCGAGACGACAGTGGCACCGGCTGGGTCGCCGGCCCACGCGAGTCTTGATCCAGGGTGCTGTCGGGATCGCCAGCCAGATGCTTGTCGAGGATAGACCGCACGGCCGCTGGATCGATGCCGTCGACCAGTTCGACATGTCCGATCCGCGTCGGGAGCACGAACCGCAGCCGGCCACCGACGGTTTTTTTGTCGCGGGCCATGATGTCGAGCAATGCGTCGGTCGTAAATCCGGCCCCGGTCGGCACGGCCACCGGGAGGTCGAAGGCCCGGAGGAGACGCTCTTGTCGGGCGACGATGTCCGGCCCGATTCGGCCGAGCGATTCTGCAAGCGCGGCCGCTGAGACCATGCCGATGGCAACGGCCTCGCCGTGCAGAAGCGTGCCGTAGCCTGCGGCGGTCTCGTAGGCATGGGCGAACGTATGGCCGTAGTTGAGGATCGCCCGTAGGCCGGAGAGTTCCCGCTCGTCGCGTTCCACGATGCCAGCTTTGAGTGTTGCCGACCGGCCGACCACGTGGCGGAGGGCTGCCGAATCTCTCGCCAGGATCGTCGCCGTCGTGGCCTCCAGCCAGTCGAAGAAGCCGGGATCGAGAATCATTCCGTATTTCAATACTTCCGCGAGGCCGCTCTTGAATTCGCGGTCGGGCAGGGTGGCCAGCGTGTCGACATCGGCGATCACGCCCCGCGGCTGCCAGAAGCTCCCGACGAGATTTTTTCCTCCCTCGAGATTGATGCCGGTCTTGCCGCCGATCGCGCTATCGACCTGGGCGACGAGGGTGGTCGGCACGTGCCAGACCGGAAGGCCGCGTCCAAACGTGGCTGCCGCGAAGCCGGCAAGATCGCCCACGACCCCACCGCCCACGCCGACGACGTGGGTGTGGCGGTCGACCGCCAGCCGGGCCATTTCGTCCCAGAGCCGCGCAAGCGGACCGACCGACTTCGAGGCCTCCCCCGACGCCACGGTGATCGTGGCCACGTGTAGGCCGGCGGCTTCGAGGGAGGCGGCGACGGCCACCGCATGGGAGCCAGCCACGGCGGCGTCTGTCACCACGATCGCCCGGCACGCACCGCTGGCCGCGAGCACATGGCCAATCGAACCGACAACCCCGGCTCCGACGATGATGTCGTACGAACGGTCGACCGGGGATGCCTCTGCCGGCAGATGGACGCGGATGGTGGCGGTGTCGGACAACACAGATACTCCCTACGCCTCAAGAGAAGACTCGCCGCTCAGGGCCATTCAGGCCGCTCAGGCCACTTCGGCCAATCAGGCCACGCTCACGCGGTCGAGGTCGGCGGGGGTGACGGTGATCACGCGGGCGAAGCCGGTGTGCTGCCGGAGGTAGTCGAGTTCGGCGGCCTCCTGCGGCGCGGCGTGAAGCAGCAGATCGACCCGGGCCTTGTCGGCATCCGACCAGTCTTGATAGTCGTCCGGCCAGACCGTGTGATTTTCAACGACCAGGGCTTCGCGGTAGGGGTCAAACGCGTTTGGCATGCGCTACGGCTCCGAAGAAACAGACGGTGCGGGCAGCCTTTTCACCCGCTGACCGGCGAGTATACAGTGCAGAGGCTGAGGGTGCGGCCAGCCCCACCGTCTGCCGAAAGGATCATTCGAGATGTCACAACCAGCCCCCCAGCAGACCGGTTCCACTCGCACCGACGGCGTCGCGGGGGGCACGTGGCTGGTGGTGGGCCTGCTCCTGCTGGGGCTGGCGGCGGCCAGCACCGGCGTCTGGTTTCAGCGGCATCAGACCCGCCGGTGCCTCGAGTTCTACGGCCCGGCGGCGGCTCGAAGAATTTCAGCGGCCCCGGTGGTCGAACTCTTGACCGTGCAGCCGGGGAGTGCGCCTGGCCGCCTCGCATGCCGAACGCGGATCGACGTTTCGAAGGCCCCTGGGCTGGTGCACCTGCGACGTGGGCTCGTTGAAGATGCCAACTTCACCTGGCAGGCCGCGGCCACTTCCGCGAGCCCCGAAGCCCGACGGCCTTCCGAGGCCCGACTGCCTTCTGAGGCCCGACTGCCTTCTGAAGTTTGGGACGCAGCGCTCGTCTTCAGCGAGCCGGCCGCCAGCGATGCCGCTGGCAATGCTGGTCGCAGTGGCGGCGGCCAGACCACGCTGGTCATCGACATCGACCCCGCAGGGGGGGCGATTGCAATGCTTGGGCAGCCTGGGCGAATGGGGCTTGGCCGCATCGGCCCCGGCCTGGAAAAGTGGATCCGCTCCACGCTGTCGGCGGCCCGGTAGCGAATTGTGTGGGAACGCACCGCCCGGGGGAAAACCGGGCTTTTTCGTCATGGGTGCCGGCCCCTATGCTCCCGCCCCCCACTGGAGACACCAGCGGCCGTTCCGGCACCGAGGCTTCAGGCACGAGGTTTTTTCATGCGATCCATCGCCGTGGCCAATCAGAAGGGTGGCGTTGGCAAGACGACCACGTCGGTAAACCTCGCCGTTGCGTTGGCCCGCGCGGGTCGGCGGGTCTGCCTCGTCGATCTCGATCCACAGGCCCATGCCACGTTGCATGCGGGCGTGATGCCGGGATCGCATGCGGTGTCGGCGTATGACGTGCTCGTGGCTGGCCAGCCGCTCGCAGCGGCGATGGTCGCGGCTGGCGATAACCTCTGCGTGGTGCCCTCCCATATCGATCTCTCCGCAGTAGAGATGGCACTCGCCGGACGTAGCGGCCGGGAGATGATCCTCCGGCAGCGGATGGAGGCTGATCCGCGGTGCAATCCAGGCCCGCAGGCGGCCGATGCATTCGATTACATGGTGATCGACTGCCCCCCGTCACTGGGGCTGTTGTCGCTCAACGCCATGGCGGCGGTGGACGAAGTGCTCCTTCCGCTCCAGCCGCATTTTCTCGCACTTCACGGTCTCAGCAAGCTCTTGGAGACGATTGAACTGGTCGCCGAGCACGTCAATCCGAGGCTCCGGCTGTTGGGAGTTGTGCTCTGCATGTATGAGGCAGGCACGCGGCTGGCGTCGGAGGTCGGCCGCGACGTGCAGTCGTTCTTCGCATCGTCGGCGGCAAAGCATCCTGCCTGGGGGTCGGCGCAGGTGTTTGAAACCCGGGTCCGTCGCAACATTCGTCTTGCCGAGGCCCCGAGCTTTGGGCAGTCGATTTTCGACTACGCGCCCGACTCCCACGGCGCCGCCGACTACGCTGCGCTGGCGGTAGAGGTGGATCAGGCCGCTGCGGTGCTCCGCGAGCCGCTGCGACGCGTGGCCTGACCTGCCCGGAGCAGTCGCTCCGTGAGGCCCGAACGGATTCCCGAACGACGCACCACGCTGTCCGTCTCACCGGCAGACTCAGCAGCGATTGCGGCTGTGGATTGAGCCGGAGCTTGGGCCTGAGCCTGGGCTGGGGCTTGAGTGTACAGCTCAGGCACCCACCAGTAGCAGGATTCAGACGGGTCGACGCCAGTCAGAATGCCCGTGGCGTCGTAGTCTTCAGCTGACGCGAACAGGCCGGCAGATGCCCCCGGCAGACCGTCCCAAGCCGGGATGTGGGAAGGCGGGCTGTATGAGGACGGCACATCAGACCAGCCGTTCGTCTGCGACGGGGCTGACGGACGGGGGGGCTGCAGGCGGTTCCGTTCCAGCATGATCGTCTCAGATGCCGAAAGGCGTGGTAGGAAGTTGTGTGCGGGGATGCGGGTCTATGCCGTCGGGCACAAACCCATCGGAGTGTCTTTCGGAAGGCCGGCCCGGCGTAGGCCAATATTCCGTCAGAGCGTGGGGCTGGGCCGTTCGGCAGAACCGTTTCGGCCGTACAACCCACAGAAACAGTCTGCTTCGCGAAGTATCGGTAAGCAAGGGTCTCTGGGTAATTTGATGAGAGTTTGCCGAATGTAGGCTCATCGGGCCCGGTTTCTGTAGGATTCAGCAGAGGCAGGCGGCGATGGAAATCAGGGAAAGAGCCGTGAAAATAGCCGTGAAAAAGCGTTTCGAGAGAGTTTCAGGCACCCCGATTCACCTGCCGTTAGCCGGCCGGGCGATCGCAAGGCTTTCGGCTGGATCGGCCGGGCTCTTGTCGCGGCTTGTGTCGCGGCTTGTGGCTGTATTCGTCTTCCAGGGAGCTTTGCTGTCGGTTGTGGTCGGGTTCGAAACGCCCGTGGCGGCGGCCGACGCGAGCCCGCCCCGTTCGGCCGGATTTCGCCGTCTGGCCCCCGGCGTGTTGACTGTGATTCCGCCCCGCACGAGCAGTGATTCCCACGTGCTCCGTGGCGACCTGATGGAGATCAGCCGGGGGCTTGAGGATCAGGCCTGGGAGCCCCGGCAGGCGCCGCTCAACACAACGCTTGTCGAACGGGCAAAAAACCGGGAATTCCAGCGGGATATCTGGTGCCTGGAATTCGCATTCAAGCCACCGAGGCTGATCGACGTCGACATCCCGGCAGGTGAGTTTCGCATGCAGCGGAAACGGGTCTGGTATCTCGTCTATCGCGTGCGGAACACCGGTGGCCGTCGCACTGTCATCGATAAGGAAGATCCCACCACCCGGACCACCGAGGCGTTTGAGGCCCCGGTCCGGTTCCTGCCACACTTCGTGCTCGAAAGCGTCGAAGGACTGACCGAGGCCGAAGGTGAGACCGCCTACCGCAGCTATCTCGACCGCGTCGTGCCCAATGCCATGGGGCCGATTCGCCGCCGCGAGGATCCGGCCAGGGAATTGTTCGACAGCGCCAGCATGGCGGCGACGGAGATCCCCCCCGGCGGTGAGCGGTGGGGCGTCGCGGTCTGGGAGGATATCGATCCGCGGATCGACTTTTTCACCATCTCGGTCCGCGGGCTGACCAACGCGATCCGCTGGCGGGCACGGGACGGGGCGACGTTCGCCGGTAATCTGCCGCCGGCCGCTGAGATGGAACACGCCCTGGAGAGCCTGCGGCTCGACTTCTGGAGGCCCGGCGATGATCGCGACGAGGTCGAGGAAGAGATGAGCGTCGGCTACGCGGGGATGCTTGAACGGATGACGCTGGGAGGGAAGCTGCTCGAGGCGACAGGGCGTCCGCAGTTGCTGAAATCTCGGCCGGTGGCGGGCATCGCCGACCTGGGGCTGTCGTGGCAGGACCTGCTCGGCCCCGACGGGAATGACGCGGCAGACCGTGGCGGCGACCTTGTCCCGTTGGCCAAGGTTGTTACGGCGGTGGCCGCCGTCAAAGACCCAACGGCCCGCGGCCCGCTGGTGCGGGCGGTCTTCGGTGATCTGGGCGTCGAATATCTCGAGCAGTTGTCGCGGGCATTGGCGGCCCCGGTCGATGCGGAGCGGGATGCCACCCGGCGGAAGCCGCTTGCGGCGATCGATCTGACGCCGGAGAGCGTTCAGCAACGGCCGCTTGAATCGCTGGCAAAAGTGCTGGAAACCTTGGCACAGTTGCCACCAGGAGGTCCGCGGCAGCGGCGGGCGGAGGCCTTCTTCGGGCCGGCGGCCACCAGGGTCAATAGCCTGAGTAAGGAACTCGCCATGGCCCGCACCCTGGCAACCCTCGAGGATGTCGATGTCAATCGCCAGCGGCTCGTGGCAGGCGACGGGCTGGCGGCGTTTGACGTGATCTGGCCTGCGATCAGGGCAAAGCAGGATCCGGATGAACGGCGGCAATTGCTCGCCGGCCTCTTCGGATCGCAGGGACCGGCCCTCTACGACAAGGCCACGGAAGTGCCCGAGGGCATTGACCACGCCTGGGTTTTCAAGTACGAAACTGAAGCAGAATGATCCGGTCGGTGGTCCGCGGTGCTAAGACACTGACTGAACACACAGACCGAAAACACAACCCTAAAACACAAATTAGGAGCGTCGTCACGACGCAGCACAGCACATGGCACATAAAAAAGGTCAGGGATCCAGCCGCAACGGTCGTGATTCCAATGCACAACGCCGCGGCGTCAAGAAGTTTGGCGGCCAACAGGTCCGCGCGGGCAACATTCTTGTCCGGCAGGTCGGGTCCAAGTTTCACGCCGGCAAAAATGTCGGCACGGGGAGCGACTACACCCTCTTTGCCTTGGTCGACGGCGTGGTCGGGTTCGACCGCGATAGCCGTCGCATCAACGTGCTCGTTGGCTGAGCGTGTTTGTAGACCGGGTCCATATTGAAGTGGCGGCAGGCAACGGTGGACGCGGTTGCAGGAGCTTTCGTCGCGAGAAATACATCCCCCTCGGCGGTCCTGACGGTGGGAATGGCGGTCACGGCGGCAGTGTGATCATGCGGGCGCAGGCAGGGGTCGATTCCCTCGCTCCGCTGGCCCACCGCAAGCAGTGGCGGGCCGCCAGCGGCGAGTCGGGAGGACCGACCAATTGCCATGGCCGCATGGCCGAGGACCTTGTGCTGCTCGTGCCTCCCGGCACCGTCGTCATCGACGAGATCACGGGGCTCGTGCTCAAGGATCTCGCGGTGCCCGGCGAAACGATCGTGGCCGCCAAGGGCGGGGCAGGGGGGTGGGGCAATCTCCACTTCAAGTCGTCCACCAACCGCGCTCCCCGCGAGACCACGCCGGGCGAGAAGGGGGAGGCCCGTCGCCTGCTGCTGGAACTGAAGGTGATCGCGGACGTCGGGCTGGTCGGCAAGCCGAATGCCGGCAAAAGCACGCTCCTCTCACGGCTCTCCCGGGCCCGTCCCGAGATTGCCGACTACGCCTTCACCACCAAGAAGCCGATGCTCGGCATCGTGGCTGTTTCGCGAGACCGTAGTTTTGTCCTGGCCGACCTGCCGGGGCTGATCGAGGGGGCTCATGCGGGCATCGGACTCGGACATGAGTTTCTGCGGCATGTTGAGCGGGCCGGCATCCTCGTGCACGTGGTCGAGCCGATGCCGCTCGATGGCAGCGACCCACTGACGAATTACCAGGCCATCCGCCTGGAGTTGGTGCGGTATGACGAATCGCTGGGGCGGCGTCCGGAGATTGTGGTCGTGAGCAAGTGCGAGCTGCCCGACACCGAGGCGGTTCGTGCCTCGCTTGCGGCCGCGATCGGCCACAACGTGATCGCCGTCAGCGCCGTCACCGGCCAGGGCCTCGACCGGATGCTGGCCGCGATCGTGTCGCAGTTGGACGCGGCCTAGGCGATTGAATCAGTGGCAGCCTGCGGCTGATCGTTTGTATCGTGGAGGCTTTCCCCATGACGAATCCACCCCCGGCATCGCTCTGCCTTGGCGACACCGTCCTGCTGGCGGATGTGGGCAATTCCCGGATCAAACTGGCCGTGGTGGCCGACCACGGGATCGATGCCTCCGGGCAGCGGCGGCTGCCGACAGTGACGAAGCGGCAGGATCTCGACAGCCACGGATTTCGCCCGGCCAATCTCGAGCACTGGCTGAACCTGGCGGCGCCGACGACCGCCGTGGTGCTCGTTGCCAGCGTGCATGACGCCGTCGCGGCCAGGCTCGAGGCAGCCATCGCCGAACTCTCGGCCACCCGGCATCGCAGCCTGAGGCAGCGACGGATCATGCACGCAGATCTGCCGCTGGAGGTGCTCGTCGCCGAGCCCCACAAGGTGGGCGTCGACCGGCTGGCCGCCGCCGCCGCGGCCGGCCTCGTGCGAAAGCCCGGTAGGGCGGCGATCATCGTCGATTGCGGCACCGCGGCAACGGTCGACATGCTGTCGCCAGCCGGGGCATTCCTCGGGGGAGCCATCCTGCCGGGCCCTGCGCTGATGGCCCGGGCGCTCGCGGAGGGCACAAGCCGGCTGCCGGCCATCGCGGCGCTCGAGCAGCAGGCGCCGCCGGCCATGCCAGGACGTTCGACTCAGGAGGCGATCGCCGCGGGCATCGGCTGGGGGATCCGCGGGGCGATCGGCAGAATCGTGGCTGAGGCCCGTGCCACGCTCGGTGGGGATGCCGATCTGATTCTCACCGGCGGCTGGCGGGCCGCGGTCCGCGACGCCCTGCCTGGGGCGATTGAGATGCCGGAACTGGTGCTGGCGGGCATCGCGCTGGCGGCCGAACGCGCCTGCTCGCGGTGACAGGAACGGTCTTTGGGCAGGCACGCGGATTCCGGTTAGAATCCGGCTGCAGCTTGTTATTTTCTTCGCCCCAGCCTCAGGACTCGATGATCCCCGTGAGCAATGCCCGCAACCAGCCTGAGTCACCCCGCGCCCTAGCCCAGGCCGGTCCCAAAGCCTCGAAAAAGGGGGCCGCCAAGGCCGCCACGAGTGAACTTCCGGAGGGGGGGGGCGATGCACGCGCTCCAGCCAGAGCTGATCACGCCCGCGAGCGGGCGATCGCGGCGGCGCGGGTGGCGGACGAGACCCGCGGCACCGACGTCCATGTCCTCGATCTTCGCGGCCTGACGGACGTGTTCGACTACTTCGTGGTGGCCACCGGCGCGAGCCGCCGTCAGCTTCATGCCATGGCCGACGAGATCGAACTGATGATGAAAAAGGAGATGCACGACACCCGCCGCGGGATCGAGGGCTACGAGGAGGGCCGGTGGATCGTGCTGGACTACGGCGACGTGGTCGTGCACCTGTTTGAAGCGGAAGCGCGTGATTACTGGGATCTGGAGCAGCTCTGGAGCGGCTTCAAGCCGGTGCCCCTGCCGGCCTCCACGTCGGCTCCGGGAGAAGGCCGGTGACCGCGGCAGGCGGCGACTCGGGCCGCGAGGCCGGACATGGGGCCAACTTTCGCGGGGCTCTTCGCGTGATGTTTCGGACGGCCCTCGAGCGGCTTGCCGCGGATGGCGTCGTTGGCATCAGCGGAGAAGAACTGCCTGGGCTGATGGAGCAGGTCCGGGAGACGGCAGATCCGAAATTCGGCGACTATTCCGGCACGATGGCGATGGCGCTTGCCAAGCGGGCGGGCCTCAAACCCCGGGACATGGCCATCGAGATCATCCGGCGGCTCGACGTTGGGGATCTGTTCGAGACGCCGACCGAACCCGTCGGCCCAGGGTTCATCAACCTCCGTGTCCGGCAGGAGGCGTTGGCCAGGGCCGTGATCGCTGCCGCCGGCGACCCGAGGCTCGGCGTGCCGGTGGTGGAACGGCCCGAAAGAATCGTCATCGACTACAGCTCGCCAAACGTCGCCAAGCCGATGCACGTGGGGCATATCCGCTCGACGGTGATTGGCGACGCCCTCGCGAAAATCCTGAAATTCCGCGGCCACGACACGATCACCGACAACCACCTGGGCGATTGGGGCACGCAGTTCGGCATGATTCTCTGGGGGTGGAAGCACCTCCGCGATGACCCGGCCTACGCCGCCGACCCCACGGCCGAACTGGGCCGGCTTTACCGGCTCGTCCGCAGGCTCGTCGATGCCAAGCCGGATGAGTTGGCGGCAGACCCCGCCGCGGCCGCGCTCGTCCAAAAGCATCCCGACGTTGCGCAGGCCGTGCTTGCCGAGACGGCGAGGCTGCATGAAGGAGATTCTGAAAATCGTGCCCTCTGGGAGCAGTTCATGCCGGCCTGCCGGTCGGAGATCGACCGGATGTATGCACGACTCAGTGTCGTGTTCGACCATACGTTGGGCGAAAGCTTCTACCAGCCGATGCTTGGAGGCGTGGTCGAGCAGTTGCTCGCCAGCGGGCTGGCACGGGAAAGCCGCGGCGCGGTCGGGGTGTTTCTGGGAGGGGACGAACAGCCGCCGCTGTTGATCCGCAAGGCGGACGGCGCGTTTCTCTACGCGACAACGGATCTGGCGACCATTCAGTGGCGAATGGAGCACTGGAAGCCGGATCGCATTCTCTATGTCGTCGACCATCGGCAGGGGCAGCACTTCGACCAGCTCTTCGCCACGGCGAAGCTCTGGGGCGGTGGCGACAGGCCGGCCATGGAACGGCTGAAGCTGGTGCATGTCGCCTTTGGCACGGTGCTCGGCGGCGATGGAAAGCCCTTCAAAACACGGGCCGGCGACACGGTTGGGCTCGAGTCGTTGCTCGACGAGGGCGTGGAGCGGGCCGCTCAGATCGTCGGCAGCGGCGACGAGGGCCGAGGCGGTGCTGGCCTGAGCGATGCCGACCGGCGTCACGTGGCGGAAACGGTTGGAATCGGTGCGATCAAATATGCCGATCTCGCGCAGAATCGCAGCACCGATTACGTCTTCAGCTTCGACAAAATGCTGCAACTCACCGGCAACACCGCGGCGTACATGCAATATGCGGTGGCCCGCGTGGAGGGCATCTTCAGTCGGGCGGAGATCGACCGCGAGGCGTTGCGGCAGGGTTTACGGCAGGATGCAACCGGCAGGAACGCTGCCGGCGGTGCAGGCGTGCTGCTGATCGCCGATCCGCGGGAGCGGGCTCTGGCCCTCGAACTCGTGCGGTTCTCCGAGGCCCTCGAAGACGTTGAGGCCGACTATCGCCCCAATGTGCTGACAGCCTGGCTGTACGACCTCGCCGGCTGTTATTCGTCTTTGTACGACGCCCTGCCCGTGCTCAAGGCCGAGGGGGACGAACGGACCAGTCGCCTCGCGCTCTGCGATCTCACGGGCCGCATTCTCCGCAAGGGGCTCGAGCTCCTCGGCATCGGCACCGTCGAAAAAATGTGATGGAGGTAGCGGCATGAGCCGGCAGTTGGAGAAGATTCGAAACATCGGGATCATCGCCCATATCGATGCGGGCAAGACCACGCTCACCGAACGGCTGCTGTTTTTCACAAAGACGAGCCATCGGCTTGGCGACGTGGACCGGGGCACCACGATCACCGATTTCGATCCCGAAGAGCAGGAGCGTGGGATCACGATCTATTCCGCGGCAGTGACGTTTCGCTGGCAGGATGTGACCGTCAACCTGATCGACACGCCCGGCCACGTCGATTTCACGGCCGAGGTCGAGCGGAGCCTGCGGGTGCTCGACGGCGCGGTCGTGGTGTTTTCCGCCAGGGAAGGGGTCGAAGCACAGAGCGAAACCGTCTGGCGGCAGGCCGATAAATACGGTGTGCCACGGATCGCGCTGGTCAATAAGCTCGACCGCGAGGGGGCCGATTTCTTCGGCACAGTCAGGCAGATCGAGGAGCGGCTGGCTGCCCGGCCGCTCATTCTGCAGGTGCCGATGGGCCTCGGTCCGCCGCATGTCAAGGAGCCCTTTCGCGGCCTCGTCGATCTCGTGGAGATGCAACTGCTGACCTTTCCGTCGAGGGAGGACGCCCTGGCCGGGGGTGCCGGCACCACCATGGTCGCCCGATCCCCGATTCCGTCAGAGCTTGCCGAAGTGGCCGCCGAGTGGCGGGAGCAGCTGATTTCCACCCTCTTTGACTTCTCCGACGAATTGGCCGAGATGGCCCTCGGCGAGCTGCCGATCCCCGTGGAGCTGATCCGAAAGGCGATCCGGCAGGCGACCATTGCGCGGCAGGTCGTGCCGGTGCTGTGTGGTTCGGCGCTCGACTGCATCGGGGTGCAGCCGGTGCTCGACGCCGTGGCCTGGTATCTGCCGAGCCCGGCGGACGTGCCGCCGGTCGAGGGGATCGATCCATCGAAGATCGGTTCGGGCAAGAAGGCCGTCGCCGCAGCTGCGGCCACGATCACGCGGAAGGCCGACCCGAAGGAGCCATTCTGCGGGCTGGTCTTCAAGATCGTGGCCGAGAAGCATGGCGATCTGTCGTTTGTCAGGGTCTATTCCGGCACGCTCAAGGCAGGCAGTCGCGTGTGGAACCCGCTGCGGCAGAAGAAGGAAAATATCGCCCAGTTGTGGCACGTCCAGGCCGACCGCCGCGAGCAAATCGAGCAGGCGGAGGCCGGGGACATCGTGGGCGTGATCGGCCCGCGGGCGAGCATTACAGGCGACACGCTGTGCGATGCAAACGACCCTATTCTTCTTGAACAGATCCAGTTTCCGGAGACGGTCATTTCGATGGCGATCGAGCCGGAAACCAGCCTCGAACGCAAGAAACTGGCCGAAGTTCTGGAGATGATGAAGCGGCAAGACCCCACCTTCCGGGCCATTGAGAGCGAGGAGACCGGCCAGACGCTGATCTCCGGCATGGGCGAATTGCACCTGGAGGTGATTCGCCACAGGCTCGAGCGGGATTTCAACCTGAGGTGCCGTGTGCACAAGCCACGGGTGAGCTACAAGGAGACCATCGGCCGGGCCGTGACCGTGTCGGGGCAGGTCAACCGCCAGGTGGCTGGGCAGACCCTTACGGCCACGGTGACCATTCGGGCCGAGCCTACGGGCGAACAGGCCGCCGTGATCGTCGAACAGGGCTGGTTTCCGCAGCACGAGGGGGCTGCCGCCCTGGCCGCAACCATGACACAGTCGATTCGCGAGAGCGCCGAACGCGGCGGTCTCAAGAGCTGCCCGCTGTGGGCCATGCGGATCGTGCTTCTGGAGAGCCCGCTGCCCGACCCGCCACCCTCCGAAGTGGCGGTGCGAATCGCGGCGGCAGATAGCATCGAGAGGATGCTGAACGAGGCCGGCACGGTCTTGCTCGAGCCCGTGATGCGGGTGGAAGTCACGGTGCCCGAAGAGCATCTCGGGGATGTGATCAACGATCTCCAGCAGCGGCGGGCGATCATTACCAACACTGAAATCCGGGGCGGCATGAATGTCCTGATCGCCGAATCACCTTTGGCGAGCATGTTCGGCTATTCCGCGGCGGTCAGAAGCGTGAGCCAGGGGCGGGCGAGTTTTACGATGGCTCCGCTCAAATATGGGCCGGCACCTGCGGAAACAGCCGATGCCTTCGTCTAAAGGCAACCACGGTGCAGAGCAGCAACAGTGCAGAGCAATCGCACGCCCGGCATGCCTGCCTGCTGTCAGCCAACGCATGTCGGCCGTAAAAAAGCCTCGTGATGCGGGCAATTGGCCGAAGAAAAGCAGTGTGTTGACACAGGACAAGGCCGATCATAGATTCCTTGCTTCATCCGCAGCGACTCCCCGCGGCGTTTTGGCCGCAGGAGGATGACGCAGAAAAGAGCCTTTTCGGAGGCTCTCTTCAGTTCCGTCGGGCTCCCAAGCCTGGTCGGGCGTGCGATGAAGCACATTCCGAATAGTTTTTGTCGGCTAGGGTCTGCCGAACCGGTTTTAAAACTGTTCTGTTTGTGACTGTTTTTTGGTTTCTGTCCGAGTGGAATGGAGTTTTTTCGTGGCCGGTCCGACACAAGAAATCATCAGAATTCGCATGGAGGCCTACGACCACGTGGTGCTCGATCAGAGCGCCGCGGAGATCGTCGATACTGCGAAGAGAACCAATTCAGAGGTCCACGGACCGATTCCGCTGCCCACGCGGATCGAGCGCTACACAGTGCTCTCGAGCCCCCACATCGACAAAAAGGCCCGTCAGCAATACGAGATTCGCACGCACAAGAGGGTGATCGACATCGTTCAGGCCACGGCCAAGACGATCGAGGCACTGAATAAGCTGAGCCTTCCGGCGGGCGTTGATATCAAAATCAAGGCTTCGTCCAGATAGTCGCAGGGAGTCTCTCGTAGTCATCAGTGCTGCTTTTGGGCAGCTTTTTTATCACCAGTTTCATTCCACGTTTTCACCACTTAGGAGCGCACGACACGGCATGCTTGGAAGGCGTTGTGGGTAAGGCTTGGGGCAGTTTGCCCAAGTGCTCCCGCAGCCAACGGCTTCGAGCGTGATCGCGAAACAGATTCAGCGTCAGTTTGCACACGTGCTTGCTGGCTGGGTTTGTCTCGATGGCGATGCATATGGCTGCAGAAACAACCGCCGGTTCCGCTACCGCCTCCTCGGGTGTTGTCGCCTTGGGTAAGGCTGGTCGGAAGG